>Ga0209629_10003485_pt1 | contig 11284 bp, 6 predicted proteins | sample TergutCu122P5_FD_187286 | JGI IMG/M metagenome (GOLD analysis project Ga0209629, IMG submission 187286) | Cubitermes ugandensis P5 segment gut microbial communities from Kakamega Forest, Kenya - Cu122 P5 (SPAdes) (version 2) | ecosystem: Host-associated > Arthropoda: Insects > Digestive system >...
TGAAAAATAAGTGTTCAGTGTGGAAGAGAATTAAATTTCCTACATTCTGATATAACTGTTATTATTTTACATGGTCAGATACTTATTTTATACAATTGGAGACCTTACTTATCAATCACCCCTCGTATATGCTACCTCCGCAATACAGCTTCAGCAAGAGCTGCCGTGCCCACAAACATGACCAATACGATGCTTCTGTACCATTTCAGGTGCTCTGTTAAATACATCCAAATGGTAGGGATATAGGCAAAAAATTAATTTACAATATGACAAAATGCTATCAGTTTTATTTCACAATTTTTTTACTTTGTCTTTTTATATCTTATTGCACTGGAAAAAAATCATATCTGCCCCAAATGGACCATAACCTTTGAAAACTAGAAAGTAACAAAATTAATTTCTTCTAAAAATTTATGTTTATTTTGAAGCTTAAAAATAAATAAATGTGAAACAAAAATTAAAATGAAGCATCGAGTCCTTCACAATGTTATGCCACGTTGACTGATAAATTACCAACTCTTAGGAGCATACTGCCTCCATTTTCAGGATCCAGCAGTCCAAGAGGAGTAGCCACACTGGAAAATATGTAAATATTATGTATGTAAGGATGATCAGGATTATGAGCCAAAAGAAATGACAGTGCTTTGCACTGGGTAGAGCCTTCGTCAAACTGAATTAAGTGCCATAAACATATATATATATATATATATATATCCGTATCTTCCGGCACAGCTACTCTTTTTGGGCTGCAGGATGCTGCACATGGAGGCACTCTGTTCCTCTGAAAGAAGTCAACACAGCACAAAATCCCAGAAGACTTTAAGCTCATCAACACCAGAGTGAGAAACTCAAGTCTTGCAGTTTAGTTAAGTACTGTACATACAGCTTCCTTGTGTAAGTTGACAGCCTTCTGCATCTCATCTATCTTGATTCTAGTGTCAGCTTCAATACGTGCTGCAACATCTTCCTTTGAACCCATGTGCTAGAAATGAAATTAATTTAAGTTCACAAAATGCTCAATATATGATGTGTATGCAGCTTATTATGTATTCCATATGAATGACATTCATGATAATTGATTTTATTACGCTATCATATTCTAAAATAGCCCTCAGTCCAAATATAATCATTTCTGGACTTAAAAAAAATAGGAAGATGATACACAACTGACGTCTTACAAAATGTACAGCGAATTTTATTTACTATTACATTTCAATTATGGACAAGATGTCACAATTTCAGGTCATATCCTGTCATATCCACTTTCACCAAGCAGGTTAATGACTATCACATTACACTTGTATATGGGAGATGCTTTGATCAAATCTATCCTTACAGGGTGCTTTGTAATTTTCCTGTCCTACCAGGCAAACGCCAGGATACCTCAATTAGGCCATTACCTCTTCTTTTCAAACCCTTTCCCATTCACCAATCATCATGTCATAGAAACCATACAGTCCGAGACACTGTCAGTATCATAATATAAAACGCAATGCATATGCATCTACTTTCAGGAAGTTCCATTATTTCTTATGAAAACTGTTCATATGACATATTTTGTAATTCTGCTGTTCAGACCCCTAGACCTGTCTGTTTACACAGAAAGAAAAATCAAGCATGCAGTAGTAGCTTACTCAGAAGACTGGATACAAGGAGCAAACGACCCTTGTTAATAAAAGGTAAATGATAAATCACCAGTCAAACACTACTTATATTTTTTCCATTGGTACATGTGAGTTGTCTACATGAAAGGGGTATGCTGGATAAAAGTATGAATGCTGAAACTCTCCTCGTGATTAGTAGCTCTATGATCCGCTGAAAATAATCACCAAACAGTGATGAACAAAAAAGAAAGCATGATGTGTAATTTCATGAAGCCCTTACATTTACATAAGCAGTTACGTTCCAAGTCACAAATCATATATCATGTTGCTGAAACGAAATCCACATTTGTATTCTGTGTAATGAAACGCTTTGTCCCAAGTGCTCCAATGCTTCCAGTTTAATTATGTTGGTATTATGGCACTACTCATGTCAAAGCATCAGAAATACAAGTGATGTTTTCACCACACCCCCTCATTTTATTCGCAACATCAAGCAGTGACGAACACAGAGCACGATAACTGGTTAAAGAACTGCCAGATAGGATAACAGCATATGAAAGACAGTGTAAGTCAAAACATGCTTTAAAATATTTGGAAAAAGGTAAAGCAGTCCCATTACAGGCCTGGAGTGGCCCAGAGGGTTCAGGAAGTTAAGGTTCCCAGTGACTTCATGACAATGGCACAAGATGGTGGTCAGGTTGTCAGCATTACGCACCGGCCGCCTTTACCCCCAGGAAATACACCTGGTACTCAATTCTGTTAGAGGCTGAGTCGACCCCTTGGCCACAGTACGACCGATAGGTTTATGTCACTAAAAAATCCCAACGACACCATCGGGAATCGAACCCGCGACCTGCCGGTTTGTAGCGTAGCGCCTTAACCACTACGCCACCGCGCGCCCACATATTTGGAAAAATAATATGAATAAATCGTCAAATGTTCTGTCAAGTTTTGAATTGTAAACCGTCCTACATGAGGCGTGTCACAACCAACCTTATTTTCAAATTCCTTAAACTGTCGTTCTCTCTCTTGCCTGTATTTCTCTATTTCGTCTTGGGCCTCTTCTTTAGCTTGTTTCAGGCGACGTGCTTTCCCTGCAATTTAAGATTCCACACATACTTTTATATAGGTCACACACACCCCCTTACACCTAGTGATACTGAAATTACCTTTTAAATAAAGGTCTCATGTATTTCTGTTACCGTATGTTTGACGTTAGCTTGTAGTAAATTACTTACTTTTTCTAGCTTCCGCTACTTTCTCGGCAGCACGTTTTTCTGCAGCTAACAACTGCTGAATTCCCTGCGTCTGGCTAGCCATTTTCACAGGTCAGGGGATCAATCATATGACACGAAGTTACGATAATAATCGGCAGACGTCGCTTCCAACGGCCTTCCCATAATGCCCAGGCTACAAAACACAAGATATAATGGCGCCAAATTTAAAGCATCATAAAATTTCAGTTTTCATATCGTTCTCCGGCGCAAATTTCCAGAACACAGTCCTCAGTGTACATGAAAACCACTACGCCCTCTTGCCTTATTATGTGCATTTATACACCGTCTAGCTGGCTGACGATTTGTACAGTGAAATCCAATTATGCAACTTGATGAGGAATGAAAGGTAGCTACATAATCAAAAATACTGGGCAATACCTGCCACTAAAAGAATAGTGTAAATATGAATTCCACGTCTAACTCAATTAACTATTAAATTACAAAGGAACATAATGATGGGGCGATCCCAGCGGCCATGCGGTCTAATGTGTGGGTCTGTGGCCGCTCGCTTGCAGGGATTGTGGGTTTGAATCCTGCTAGGAGGATGGATGTTCATCTCTTGTGAGTGTTGTATATTGTCAGGTAGAGATCTCTGCGTCGGGCAGATCACTCGTCCAGAGGAGTCCTACCGAGTGTGGAGTGTCCAGTGAGTGTGATCATGAGGCCCCATAAAGGGAAGCCATGATATGGAGTTGGGTCAAAGTGCCATATAAGAAAAACCAAACAAAAACATTACACAAACAAAAATAATATTCAACATAATGTAGATTTGTAGCCAAGTACATATTTTTTTAAAGAATAGTGACTAATAAGGTTTATTTTTCTTTTCATCAGTTTACCTCACCTGCATTGACCAGAAAGTGATGTGTACCATTTTTAGTCCCTCCTGGTCTGCTTGAACCTTCCTCATGGCATATTCTAAAGCACAGTTGAAAACAACAGCAATAAGGGATTCCCCCTCCCCAAGACCTTTCTGTATAGCAATTGTAACAGCAATGTCTGCATATCTGGAATATGCTGGTGGTTTCATTCAAACACATTTTTAATTACCAAACTACATAGTTTTTTGGGTTTACCAAGCTCAGTGAGAATATTATGCTAAACCTGCCTCCTAACTGAATAATAAGCTATCTTGAACTCTGTAATAGCTAATGTAGAGCCACACTGCATTCCTATCTTATCTCAAGTATCTGACAAGTTCAGGATGTATGATCAATAGTTTTACACTGAAATCCACACTTATGGTCCCTAGTAATTCCATCTACATACACAGTTGTTTTTGACAGACAAATGTTGGCTAAAATTTTGTATGTAGTTGACAACAGTAATATGCCTTAATAAATGACAGAATCTGTTTTATCACCCATCTTATAAATAGGTACAATAATGAACTTCTTCCATTGCTGAGGCAGTTTTTTTAAATGGAATGAATGAGTTCATGAACATTACAACATAATACTTCACTTTCAATTTGGATCATTTCTGCTAGAATTTGATCGATACCTGGTGATTTATAGGTGGCAAGGATAGCGTGGTCAGTACAACTACTCGGTAGAGGCTGGGCAGTCCAGGGTTCAAACCCTGGTGGGTGCAAGATTTTCCTTATCCATCCAGACTGGCCCTGAGCCCCACCCAGCCTCCTCTATGAAGGATACTGGGTCTCTACCAGGGATAAAGCAGGCAGGCATTGGTGTTAACCACCCACCTCCACCTAGCACTGAGGTTAAAGAGTAGAGCTATAACTCTACTCCCCCTTTGGCCCATCATGACCTGTTATAGGGCAAACTTGACCTTCACCTCTTGAGTTTTATCTTCCCAACTTTTCAACAGGAAACTCAACCTTAAAGTCCTTAGGTCCAGTTAATTATGGAGCAAGTGTATGTATGTATGTCAGGCTTAATAACATTATTAACCCAAAGTTCATCCAAAAACTGACACGTGATTCTTCCACATACAGTACTCAAACGACTGGGAATGTGTGAGCAATCATTCTTCTCATCCCTCAGTAAGTTAGTTCTAATTGGTAATCCTTCTTAAATTAATTTGTGCCTATATAAAAATCTCCAATATTCTTGTTCTTACTGTTTGTTTCATTAACTTTACATCCCAAATATTCCCTATTTGTGCTCCTGAAATCCACATTAATTTGGTTTAGATCCTACAACCACTGCACACAAATTTTGAACACTCTTTAAAGAAAAAGGTTTATGCTGCTTCTGTTCATAATGACTAGACTCTCTTTAGCTGAGACTTTGATATTCACTCTTGTTATTTTCCAAAGACCTACTAATGTCTCCATTACCATCACAGTTCTACAAAGCCGCAAACCTGTTGGTGACTTTAAGCTGGTACAGTGCTGCTACTTCTGAACTTTATTGACCTTTACTCCAACAGCCATATAAAACCTTTTCTACGTCCCACAGAAGAGTATTCTCACAGCTCTCACACAGGGCACCGCGTGGACGCACCACACTTTCACCACAACCCCCGTCACCATTCCAGTCAGGTCACTCCGGAAGCTATTCTTGCCTCCCTAATAGACTATGACAGCCTACAGCCTGACATACATACACTATATATATTTTGAACAATTTATACTCTATGTTCACAGAGTCGTCTACAACTGTATATAGTAGTGATATTAGCCTGTATTATTAGGTACTATATATGATTCCATATTGTAACGATAACTACTATGTAAGCAATGGGGATCCCACAGTGCACTTGACTACCTTGTAAAATTGGATCTGTAGTCTTAGAGGGCCTGAAGATGACTCGATAAGAATCGAAACATGTAGCCCATGTATCTATGGTTGTAGATATACCAATAAACTGTTGTGTTAGACTGTTACATTTAGTCCCTACATTGCTGCTACTTCTACCTATTTAGCTTCTTGAGACTGAATGTACACTTCCATGTTTCTCATTTATTTATTGACAGTCCCTCTGCATGATCCATTTCAGCTCCGTGGAGTCACTTCATTGTCCTGTATGTGAATTCAAGACCCCACATATTTAAAAACCAAATTGAAGGGAAGAATCTTGTCTTGCATTTGGGTAAATATGGTACTGAGAACAACAGGAACAGACCATCATACACTCAATTTGAATGCACAATCAAGGACTGGGTAGAAGACACAAGCATATATTCCAGAAAAATAATGTATAACATTAATTTTTAAGAAGTTTCAGCAGGACCAATAAAAACATGTGTGGGGTCTAGGAAAACATACATTGAAAGCATATAAAGTCCAAGTTCCACTACAGATAAACTTTCAAAAGCCTTATGATAGACACATTTTACAATATGTGGATGCCTTGAACATTCCTTCTGTTATTTACAATAACTTTTTCTTGCCTCTTCTTTTCTTCTTTAAAAGCCAGGCTATTGGCTTTCCGTTCCATTCGTCTTTCCTGTGAAAAATAAAACTTTGCATAATAAAAAATACTATGCAGTGTACCTTAATTCTTAAGAAGTGAGCTCAAATAGTTCAGACAATAAAGTGGCTGGATACAATCTGAATAAACTGGGTTTAATTCTTGGAAGGGTTCTTGATATTTCCTTTCTCCACCACACTCACATCAGATGTGCAGCCTATCTAGCCCCCTAGCCAGTGTTAATGAGACATGGCCAGTTGGGCAGGGACTCCACGTCCATATAACGTCAAAGACATGTGCGGTTTTATTTCTACATAATAAATAAATAATACTTACCGAGCTGAAAAATACCCCAGACAAAATTACTGAACCAGATACTGGATCTTCCACACAAGGTGTTACAAATAATGCATTAAGAGTTTTCCTGTATTGTTTTTAATTCACCCTCTATTTATGATGCTCAGTCCCTTACATTACTTATTAACTAAATTACACACTCACACATGTATGTCATTGTGTTAGACTGTCCCCACATCAAATTGTACAACTTCAGGTACAAGAAATTATAAGGAGTTTTTAAGTCAATAATTCCATGAACTACAGCAGTATGCACAGTAATTAAACATACATGCTTCAATTCAAAGAAATAAAAGTGACAGAAGAAGGAATAATGGGCAAAGGAATATGGATATTAACTCTGAAATGTCAAAATGGCTATCTTTTCCTCTTTTTTGATAACAAATCTAAGATAAATTTAGAGTCACACCACATACCTTCCTATACTGTTTCAGGGCCCTCTTTCTTTGACAACGTTCCTCTGGAGTTTCATCAGAAGGACGAACAGACAGCAAAGACAAGGCAGATACCATAGATTCTGTTCCATCACAATCACAGTGACCTTCTTCATTACTAACATTATGTCTAGCTAGAGCATGGGCTGTTAATTTTGTGCCACTTCCATTATTGCCATCCAGTACTCCCAGAGGAATTCCTGTTCGTCCTGATACACGGATTCTCTTTTGCACCTTCAAATAAAGTATGATTTATGTAAAAGGGAAATAAAAGAATGTATGACTATAACTATTGTCCCTGGCAAAATGACATATTAATCTGAGGCCTGATGAATGCAAGTACTAGCAATCATGAATACCACATGACAAATTGTAGAAAATTAGTGTACACAGCATGCTACTTATAATGGGTCACCTTACATTTATAAATAAAGGAAAATGCATTAAAAAAACATGTAAAGTCAATGACTTCTAAAACATACACATTTGATAACAGTGGTGTAGCTCAAAAAGTATGGATCTATACATTAACATATCAGTATTAATTAAAATGTTTAAAAAATTTAACACTTAATTATTACTGTTACCAGCACATTCAGATGCAATTCATTCTGTTCTATATTTCTGAAGCCATGACTCTATTTCTATAGTAAATGGATCCATGTGAAAATGCCATTGCTACAACCAAACTAAACGTAATGACAGTTCCAAAAGAAATATTATTTGAAAATGTTATAATACCAATATTCCAAGGGTTATACATGTCTCAAACAATGCCATGGTTGCAAGATGTCAGTTTGCGCCTGTGCATTAATTTTATGTGATAAGTGTTACAAACTAATTTAAGATTCTGTATACAGTACTAATGATAATTAACATACTTGGGGTTATTCATGTTATTCACTTTAAGAGTTTAATTGCTTAGTGTTCAGAATATAAGTACCTATTAACCAAAAGTTTAATAACATGGAGACCCTCTTAAAGAAAGTCTCCCAAAACATACATTCAGTCACTTTACAAAACCAAATATGATGCCAGATTTAAATTAAATGGCTACAAAGCTAGTAAACTGCCTGGCATCCAAGAAATACAGTGATTCTGGGGCTAGTGCAATGTAATGGAGGAAAGAGAGTGACTATGTGCAAGTTTTACCAGAGCAGCATTCTGTAGAACTAAAGCTGACCAATATACAGAAATGCCGGGGGGGGGGACTTTAAGTTTGTACCAGAGAACTGTACACAAGAACTTTATCTACGAAAGAAATAAAATCATGTTTCCTACAAATTATCTACTGTAAAAGAGGGACTGCGTCATATTTGAGATCATCTCGTAATTGGATAGATATGTTAAGTGTTGTATTTTTGGTAAAATGCTCAGGTACCCGAGCATATTTTTATCTGGCTGGTGAATTAAGCCAATATTTGACAGCTTCTGGTTCATCACATGTGTTAGGCACATAGCATCATGAATGAACTTGGTATTCAACAGGACCCACTTTAACATGAACCCCCTATCAATCTCATGTTGTTGTATGGTACTGTTCTTTATACTGTAATAAAATGTACAATGTGGGTATAAATTTCAGGTTAAAATAACAATGTGCATACCTTTGTACAGAATTCTTCTGAAGACAAAACTTAAACAAATCTGTCATTTATTCCTACCAAATTATTGGCTGTACACAGATTACAGTCACTTTTCCAAAGATGAGTACAGTTTTCCATGTTTTTACCAGATACAAGTCACGCTGTCCCTCTGCATAATCACCACACAATAAACACATGCAAGGGTAGAGAGGTAAAGCCCCATGCTCATAGCCTTTATACTAGATGGGGATGAGTGGTTAGCTTCACTCTCTGGCCATGCTATCCCTGAGGAAAATGCCCTGGTACACACCTTTTGATGGTTCAGGGTCCCATTGCTAGCCATGATATGGAATATCAGGAATAAAAAATTTGGCTATCCAGTCCAAAGAGTCAGTTTACTAACATAACCATCAAGACTAATTAAGGTACTTATATAACCTTTCTGAAATACATTATTACAAAGTTTTTCATTTTCCTTCAGCAGCTATCCAAGTAGGTTAAAACTGATTCATACACCAGAAGAGGTAACATCAGCCATGATACACAAGTTAATATGAAACATTCCATTATGATTCTGAAAATAAAATAATATGTCAGTAACTAGTAATGTGCCTATTGTAAGCCTCCCTATACAACAAACTCCTTTCAGGCTTACAAACAGACACCTGTTCATTTTGTGCAGTAAATTCACTTACCACAGGTTCAGCAATAATTTTTGGCCTATTGTACAGATTCAAGTAAGTAGACAAAACTGATTCACAGTCCCAGCGTTCCTTTGAATCTTGTGCTATTTCTAATGGCACCAGTTCTTCATTATCTTCATCTATGCATTCCTCATTGAGGTTTGCCCGAGAATCACCCTCAGGTTCTAGCAATGGCCTGTTAAGTCTCTGCTCTTCTGCCATTTGTATAGCATACTGAATCATCAATTCTGAATCAGGTGCTATATGACCCTCAATTTCCTCACATTCCAAAGCACCAATCTCAGTCTCTCCATAACAATTTGTAAACATCTATCAAAAAAATAAAACAAACAACTGTGAATTTCTGGGCAATAAGTAACAAAATCCATCGTGTCAAGCAACATTTTTCTGAGTAATGTTATTTATGAAATTAAGCTAATCATCCATCTAAAAATTCTTAACAACAATTACACTGCAACCAAATGCTAGAATGCGTGACATAAGAAGAAAATTTTGTGCCTTGTTATATGGGCCAACCATTATGATGATCACACAGTCAACTCATTAAGCCTATTTTCCCCCTGTCCTACAAATCCTACCCTGTTAAGGAAGGAGAAAGACCATTCATCACAACTTAAGCTGTGATTAACAGGCTTTCTCCCGCCTAATCTGTGTTATAATCACAAGAGTATGTTGCCACCGAAGTTCCTACACTGTTCAGAGAGGAGAAGGATTGTTGATCATAACTTAAGCTGTGATCAACAGGCTTTCTCCTCCCTTATATGTGTTATAATCACAACAAGATGTTCCTACCAAAGTGCATATGCTGTTAATGTAATATTTATATAACGTAAATTAATAATTTAATCTAACATTCTGCAAGTACCTTAGCAGCTGTCAAATAGTATATTCATATCAATTTGAATTCATTTTTTGATTAAAGAATATTTGAACAAAAGCTGCATAATAAATGGGACAAGACTCATGTAGTAATAAACGTACAAGAGGGCAGGGAGAAATAACAAAGACGTACAGACTTTTGGTCAGAAATCTTCTTTAAAGTTACTTCTTAAAAGACTGAGAAGAATTGAAGGTTAATATTAAAACTCATTTAATAGAACTACAGTGTGTAACTGTAACTTATTTAAAATGACTTGCAATCCGGCACACATAGTTGATTTCTCAAGTTAAAAGCACTAAAATTTTATTTTTAAATACTACCATGTCAGTCAACTGGTTACTAGTTCCTCTCTTTTACAGACGCTTCTGTATTAATTATCACAGATTATGTGTATTTTGGAAAATATTAAATTACATTTAAAAATATTTGTTACAGTTAAAATATTATAAGTTCATGTTACTTCCGAACACGTTAAATGACTGTCATTACTTTCTGCATTGGAGTCTTAAAACAAATGTATAATTCAAATATAAAGAAATAATACTTTCACAAGAGACCAGTCTGAAATGTCCTGCAACCAAGAGCACACAAATTCATTACCTGTTCAAAACGGTCATCAAGGAGTGTTAACTGCTCATTTCTTCTCATCACAGAGCTTGACAGTGAATAGTTGGTGAAGTGTGATTTTGTCTCTTCATCTGCAAAAGTATATTGTGGGCCATACAGACTGCCCACTTCATCATTTTCTGATATGTTTCCACTGCTGCACCTGGAACAGTATAATTTTTATTTGCATTACAATTTGTGGAATTATTACAGTACTTTCATAAACCTGGAAGAGCATAATTTGATGTCTTTCTGACCGTGCATCATAGCATAGACTTTTCAAAATACCAACTTAATGCACAATTCTTTTATTCTTCAACAATATATATGTTACACTACGCTCCTCAACATGTTACAGAGGGTGACGATACCAGAGGCTGTGGTGATACAATTGGTCCTCCTGATGACGAGCAGCGTGCTGCTCGAAACATGTTGAGGCGCGTAGTGTAACATATATA
>Ga0209629_10003486_pt1 | contig 11282 bp, 11 predicted proteins | sample TergutCu122P5_FD_187286 | JGI IMG/M metagenome (GOLD analysis project Ga0209629, IMG submission 187286) | Cubitermes ugandensis P5 segment gut microbial communities from Kakamega Forest, Kenya - Cu122 P5 (SPAdes) (version 2) | ecosystem: Host-associated > Arthropoda: Insects > Digestive system...
CGCGCGCCGGGATCAGAGCGCCAGCCTCTTCGGGCCGGGTGTTTTGGCGACTTGCCAAAAAGCCGATCTGGTCTTCATCGCCCTGCACGGCATCTGTGGGGAGGACGGACGTGTCCAGGCCACTTTTGAGCTGCTGGACATCCCATTCACCGGCAGCGGGCCTTTCGCCAGCGCCGTCGCCCTGGACAAGGATCTGACCAAGCGTATCCTGCGCCAGGAGGGTGTCTTGACTCCCGACTGGCACATGCTGGACGGCGAAAACCTGGACGCCGCGATCCAGACCCTCCGTTTGCCCTGCGTGGTGAAGCCGGTGGACTCCGGTTCCAGCATCGGCGTGGGCATTGCCTTCGACCGGGACGGGTTAAAGCGCGCGTTAAAACTCGCCGCGAAGGAAGGACGAAAAATCCTTGTGGAGGACTACGTGAAAGGTCGGGAGCTTTCGGCGGGCGTTCTGGACGGGAGAGCTCTGCCCGGCATCGAGCTTATCCCAAAAGTGGGGTTTTACGACTACAAAAACAAGTATCAGCCCGACACGACCATTGAGGTCTGCCCCGCCGGGATTCCGGCGGAGATCGAGAAAAAATTGGAGGATACCGCGGTTTTTGTTCACAACTTTCTGGGTCTCTCCGAATATTCCCGCGCGGATTTCATTCTGGACGAACGGGGAGATATCTACTTTTTGGAGATCAACACTCTGCCCGGCATGACGCCCACCAGCCTCATCCCCCAGGAGGCCGCCGCCGTCGGCATCAGCTACGAGGATCTCTGCGAGGAGATTGTGGAGCTCGCTCTGCGCGAGAGGGGTCACAAGCAATAAGGGATTTTTTGAATTTAGGGATTAGTGTCACAATCGCCGTCCTTGCGGGCGGCGATTGTGTGAGAAAGGATATGTTTTATGGAGAAGAGGGCAAATCGGAATTGCTGGCCGGCCACGGCGTCGGGGAAGAGGGCAGCGGAGACGGCAAGTCGGCAACCGAACTGTCATAAATACGCTCAATATCCTCCGCGACTGTCCCCGATGTTTCAGATGATTCGTATCTAAATTGACCGTATGCGATTGTGCTGCCAATAATTGCAAAATCATAAATAAGCGCGTTATTGGCGTCATAAATAGTCACATCGAAATCCCATCCGGGCGGAGTCGGTTCAGGCTTGAAAGGTTTGCCTACATAAGTAAACTCGTTGAGTTTACTTACGATTTTATCTATTATTGTCCTGTCTGTGGTCGTAACAGGCTGACCTGTGCGGCCACTTCTTAATATAATTTTAGAAACTTCTTCTGAATTAATATTGAACAGCGTTTGAGGTGTCGGCGTTTTTGAACACGCGGTAAATCCGATGGTTAACAGCAGGGCTAATAATAGGGTCATAACAATTGATTTTCTTTTCATTCCAATATCACTCCTTTATTAACATGGAGTCCGCCCCTTTTGCCAAAGCAAAAGGGGCGTTTATTTCATCAAACGAGATCAGTAGATTATATATGTACTGTTTCGAGTTTAACTCCATCATTAGTCGGCCCTAATTTTAACGCGGCATCAATATATCTGCCAGCTCTATTCCATCCGTCCTCAACTTTTAGAAATGACTTGATATTACCTGTGCCTGCCTGAACAAATTGTGTATACGCATAACATACAACTTTGTCTACAAATAATAAATTCAAATAATAATATTAAGAAAAGAATAACATACTGAAACCCGTAAGATAAGAATCAATCGATGTTCATGTGTCAAAAACATCACTATTCTTAAGATGTGTGGAGCAACAAGCTCATACAGACGCTTTAATTAATTCGCGTCTCCCTATATGTTTCGTTATTATTGTTGTCATATTCAACCTTGGCAAGTCCACTCTTCGTATATGCGATGACTGTTTTATGAATGCTATTATCCAACAAATAAATTTGGAGGAATACTCTATAGTCGCCTGTCCAATAATTCAGAGAAAAAGTACTGCTGTCAACCACAAAATTGACCTCATCCACCTGCGTGTTTTCCGGAAGAATGCCTTTGACGAGCTCATTGATTTTAGCGGAAGGAACAGCCCCTTCCGCCTTGCCAACCTGCTCTTGCATATCGGGATCTGCCTTATAACCCAGCATGAATAACGTCTCATTCACGGTAATAATGATTCCGGGCGCTTCTTTTACTGCTTGTACTATTTGAATATCTTTGGGAGTAACCGCGTGATTTGTTTGATGTAACAGAACAATTACAGCGGTAATCCCCGCAGCTACAATAATTCCTGTTGCAATGATAATGATGTGTGTTCTTCTCATATTTCCACTCCCCTGATCGGTTTGAGAACATTGCAACGTATAGACTTTCCTTTGCTTCCCATCATATCATATTATTCTCAATTAATCAATGATGACAACGATGAGTATTATTAAAAAGGCCGTCACTAGAATGTATAGTGAGACTAGTCGGTGACAGCATAAGCGAATCATAAGAACCAGATATATACTCATACCAAGGGTATAAATAATCGTTGTTGTCGATATTTAGGGAGAAGGTCGTTTTTTCACAGAGTTTTTATATTTGCTTATTTGTCTACAAATAATAAATTCAAATAATAATATTAAGAAAAGAATAACATACTGAAACCCGTAAGTAAGAATCAATCGATGTTCATGTATCAAAGACATCACTACTCTTAAGATGTGTGGAGCAGCAAAGATCAAAGAAATAACAGGAATTATGGCAGCGATAAGCAAGTTTTTCTTTAATGCCAAAAAAACTTCTAGTACACAAATTACAATAACGCACAATAAGATCAAAATATTTGTCACCAGATCATATGATACCAAAAATTGGCTCATCAAACCTTCCCTCCATTTAATTTTTAAATTCATTTACCGCACTAACTTAAAATTTTTCTGCACTTTTTAAACATTTATAGGCATCAATGATGCCTCCTAACGCAATTTTTGATTTTAATGAATCTATTGTTTTACAATTCTCTTTTAATATTTTTGCTATTTGAATAGCAGATAGTTCAGGTCTATAGCTTTTAACTAATGCCGCTACACCTGTAACATATGCAGTCGCTGGGGAAGTTCCACTCGAATATGTATAATCTCCGTCTGGCATACAGCTATATATATCGACTCCTGGGGCCGCAACCTGCGCTTTTTCGCCATATCCCGATAATGTATATAAATTACCTTGATTATCTATCGCTGCGACCGAGATAACATTAGGTAAATCGTAACAGGCGGGATAAACCGGAACACGAGCTAAATCCGTGCCTTGTTTTCCTGCTGAACATACAAACAAAATATCACTATACTTTTCCATAATACTTTCAATATCTTCGTCATATGTAGTGTTATCCCAACTGCAATTAATAATTCTTACTCCAAAATTATATGCGTATTCTATTGCTTTTATTGCATCTTTGGTTTGCCCCTGAGAGCCACTCATAAATTTTAATGGCAGTATTTTTACATTCGGTGCTACTCCGCAAATATTGTGAGAAGCAACAATAATACCACTTAAATATGTTCCGTGATAATCATGCAAATAACTGTCAAACAAAATATTATTGTCTCTATAAAAATTCCAGCCGTTAACATCATCAACATATCCATTATGGTCGTCATCTATGTTATTTAATATCTCGTTCTTATTATAATAAATACTATCACTTATTTCAATATTATCTAACTCTATACCTGAATCAAGCATGCCAACAATTACATCCGAAGACCCCTTTGTGATTTCCCATGCCTTTAGGATATTGATGTCTATGCCTTTTTCCCCCTTTTTCTCATTAATAACTTGTCCTTGATTATATAATCCCCACTGATATGAAAAACCGGAAGCTGATTTATTAATCTCTTTTAATTGATTGTTAGGCAAAACATTTTTATTATACGCCATAATATATGAGGTAAACAATACTGCAATCAGAAATAGAGACCCAAATATGATGAATGATTTGCAGATTATTTTATTTTTCATGTTTTGCCTTTCTTAATTTTAAGTCGATTTTATGGGAGGTATAGCAAAAGGGGCTAATCCCTCTTTTCCCATACCTCCCATATTCTAATAATCACACGGTGATGTTATAGTATATTTGTTGTGAGTAGTCCATACCAGTCCCCAATGTAATTGCCGGTCCCGATTTAAAGGATAAAGAAGTATTAGTTACAGCAGGTACTCTGTGCCCATATTGCGCCAAAATTTTTGTCGCAAAATTGGTGTTGCTAGTATTTTTGTAAAGAGTTGCATAAACATAACCACATTTTGCAGTGCCCATACCGTTATTTTCTGCTTCTTGATGTTTGCATAATAATCCAATGTTGTTTGATATAACAGCCGTACTACTTACTTTTCCCAGACAATCATACGCAGAAGTTGTTCCGGATGCAGAAAGAGTAACACTATGTAGACCAGCATTATCTGTCCACTGATATATATCTGTCCTATATATATCAGTTACATCTAGGGAACCACCCCAAGCAATTGCAATTTCATCATTTAGAAAGAAAAATGGCATCTGTATCCAATTGTAATTAACAGATGCCCTGAAAGAGACGGGCTTACCCGTTGTTGTACGATTGTCATAAACAGTACGGGTTAAGCTTAATTGTGTGCTTGCAATATCTCCGGAACTTGTAACAACATTACTATCTACCTTTTTATTAGTGTAATCTTTGTTGGGCTTTAAAGCCATCATTACCATTTTTATTGCTTCATCACTTCTGCCTTTGCCATATTTGTCTTTCAATTCCTTAAAGGTCATCTTTTGCAAATCATTAATGGTTTTCCTATACATTTTCAGATCATCTTTATTCATTCCTGACTGCAAAAGCTGAACATCAGTCGAATTGACAACCCATTCAATAACCGATACTTCATCACTCTCACTTCTGGTTGTTATATAACCGACAGTTTCTGGATTAGTCAATACTGCTTGTGCCAAATCAATTTTTTCATTCACGGCCATTCCAGCTACAAAATCAGAATCCATGCCGAAATCTAATAAAATTTGATCGGCATTTTCAGCTGTTGCCTTAATCGGCACCTCACTGCTTTCAGCCTCTGTTGCGAAAACACTTATAAAGCAACTAAAAGCTAGGCATACAGCAATAAGAAGCGAAAATAGCGCTTTGTGAGTTCTTTTCATTGTCATTCTCCTTTAACTATTATTTTTTCAGTTTGTACATAGTAATTGCTGCTTTCCATAAGTACATGTCTCCTTATGGAACCTGCTGCCCTATCTTATTGGAATCACCCACCCTTTCTTCCATTTATTTCTAAATTTTGCACAAATATCTGTGCCGTTTTTTTACAATCTATGGCTATATTATACAGTATTTTTATATTTTATCAATTCCAATAATATACAAAATTTGCCCCCCCCTATTTGTATATTTTAACCAATTATAGATTTATTTGTCGCATTATGTCAATTTACTTCCATGCCCGTCCTCCGCGCCTTTTGCATTGCCATCGCATCTTTTTTATGTTACAATACTCCCGTGTAAAGGCAGGTGAGACACCCATATGAGGCCCACGCCCATCTCCGAAATCGCCCGCGTCGCGGGCGGGCAGTTGCCCCCTTTTGAAAGGGGGTGGCGCGGAGCGCCGGGGGTTTGCCTCAGCGCCCCCTCCGGCGCGCCCGTGACCTCTGTCGCCATAGACAGCCGAGTGGTACAGCCCGGCTGTCTCTTTGCCGCCATCAAGGGGCAACACGCGGACGGCCACGACTTTATCGGGAGCGCCTTTGCGCGGGGCGCGGCCTGCGCCCTGGCGGCCCATATCCCGGAGGGGACGGCGACAGCGGACGGAACCGGGCCGGTCATCCTCGTGCCGGATGTGGAGGCCGCGCTGCGCGCCCTGGCCGCCTGGTATCGAAGCACACTCTCTATCCCCGTCATCGGCGTGACGGGCAGCGTGGGCAAGACCACGACAAAAGAGATGATCGCCTCGGTGCTCGGCGCGCGTTTTTCCGTCCACAAGACGCCGGGCAACTACAACAACGAGCTGGGCGTCCCCCTCACCATTTTCGGCGTCGAGCCCTGGCACGAGGCCGCCGTAGTTGAGATGGGCATCTCCCACTTTGGGGAGATGGCCCGGCTCACGGAGCTTGTGCGGCCCGACATCGCCGTGTTCACCGTCATCGGCGACGCGCACCTGGAGAATCTGGGCAGCCGGGAAGGCGTCTTAAAGGCGAAGTCTGAGATTCTGCTGGGCATGACGGAAAAGGGCCTCGTCGTCTTAAACGGGGACGACCCCCTTCTGTCGGCCTTGGATTGCGCGCAGCGCAAACTCCTCTATGGCCTGGGCGCACACTGCGCCGTCCGCGCGGAGCAGGCGCTCAGCCTCGGCGAGACCGGCGCGCGCTGCGACATCGTCCGGGGCGGGCGGCGGCTTCAAGTCCAAATCCCCGGCTTCGGACAGCACATGGTCTATACCGCCCTGGCCGGAGCCGCCGTGGGCTTTGAGCTGGGCCTCAGCGATGCGGAGATCACCGGGGGCATCGCCGCCTATGCGGCCGTGGGCCACAGAGCCAGGGTCAAAGACACCGGCTTTCTGACCCTCTACGACGACTGCTACAACGCCAACCCCACCGCTATGGAGAACGCTCTGCGCTCCCTCATGGATTTGCCGGGCCGACACGTGGCAATTCTGGGCAACATGCTGGAACTGGGCGAAACCGCTCCCGCTCTGCACGCAAAGATCGGGGCGCTGGCGCGGGAACTGGGCGTCGGCCTGCTCCTTTGCACGGGGGAATTATCCCGGTATACGGCCTCCGCCGCCGGGGACATCGCGCGGCATTTTGAGACGAAGGCCGCGCTCATGGAGGCGCTGCCGGCATTGTTAAACCCCGGCGACGCGGTGCTGGTCAAGGCGTCCCGGGGAATGCGGTTTGAGGAGATTGCGGAGCGGATCGAGCGGTTGGCGTAGGGCGGCATTGGGCCGCCCGCATCGTAGGGGACGCGCACCGGGCGTCCCGCATTGTAGGGCACGACGCGTCGAGGACGCCGCGCCCTACAATTATGTTCTCTTTCTCCTCCCCGCGATCACCCACGGCGTATACAGCAGCGCCCACACCGCCGCGATCAGCGGGAAGTAGCCGAAGATATAACCCGGCGTGCCCCAGCCCAGATTGTCTCTGAAGAAGGCCAGGGGCGAGCCCTGCGGCGCATAATTGAGAAAGAAGAAATTCGAGCCGAACCGTTGGTTGAAGAAGTAGATCGGCACGGCGACGGCAAAGAGCAGAAGAAAACACAGCGGCAGCCGCCGCGCCTCCGGGTGCAGGCGCTTTGCCGCCAGCAGAGTCAGAGGATAAGAGAACAGCAGCGTATGCACAAAAAACGAGTTGAGGCTAAAAAAGCTCGTCTGCGGAGAACCCACCCAGCCGGGGAAGAGCAGGGCGAACAGCGCCCCCGGCATACACAGGCAGTACAGGAGCTCCCCCACGATTTTATAGGGCCGCATGGCGTAGATGAGCGAGAGAAACACCGCCAGGGAGCAGATGTGCAGCGGCAGATCGCCCACGGTGTAGGCGTGATTCAGCGCGAGGCCGATCTCCCGCGCCGCCTCCGAGAGCACAATGAGCCCCACAACGACCCGCTCCAGCCGCCGGTAACCCTTTTGCCCCAGCCGCGCGGCGGCGACGACAAGGATTACGCAGACCGCCGCGCAGACCGCCAGAATCGCGAGATGTTCTCTGCCGAAAATCTGAAGAAACGGCGCGTTGGGGTCATAATGAAAGTAGCCCATAACATCAGAACGTCAGGCGCGCCGCGACGTAGCCCGCGATCTCCCCGATGGGCAGGCGCACCTGCTCCATGCTGTCCCGCTCCCGGACGGTGACACAACCGTCCTCCTCGGAGGCAAAGTCGTAGGTGACACAGAACGGCGTGCCGATCTCGTCCTGGCGGCGGTAGCGCTTGCCGATGGAGCCGGTCTCGTCGTAGTCGCACATGAATTTTTTTTGTAGGTCGCGGTACAGCGCCTCGGCCTTTTCCCCCAGCTTCTTGGACAGGGGCAGCACGGCGCACTTGATCGGAGCCAGCGCCGGGTGCAGGCGCAGCACCACGCGGCTGTCGTTCTTCTCGGCGTCCACAAGCTCCTCGTCGTAGGCGTCGATCAAAAAGGCCAGCATCATGCGATCCGGCCCCAGAGCCGGTTCCACCACGTAGGGGATATAGTGCTCGTTTTTCTCCGGGTCATAATAGGTCATGTCCTGGCCGGACGCGGTCTGGTGCGCTTTGAGGTCGAAATTCGTCCGGCTGGCCACGCCCCAGAGCTCCCCCCAGCCAAAGGGGAAGAGAAATTCAAAGTCCGTGGTGGCGTTGGAGTAGTGGGAGAGCTCCGCCTTCTCATGGTCGCGGGCGCGGATACTCTCCTCTCTGAGGCCCAGAGACAGCAGCCAGTTGCGGCAGAAGGAACGCCAGTAGTCAAACCACGTAAGCTCCGTACCGGGCTCGCAGAAGAACTCCATCTCCATCTGCTCGAATTCCCGGGTGCGGAAAATGAAGTTGCCCGGCGTGATCTCGTTGCGGAAACTCTTGCCGATCTGCGCCACGCCGAAGGGGATCTTCCGGCGGGTGGTGCGCTGGACGTTTTTGAAGTTGATAAAAATGCCCTGGGCCGTCTCCGGGCGCAGATAGAGCTCCGTAGTGGAGTCCTCCGTGACGCCCTGGAAGGTCTTAAACATCATGTTGAACTTGCGCACGTCCGTGAAATCGCTCTTGCCGCAGTTTGGGCAGGGGATATTTTTTTCACGGATAGTTGCAATCAGGCCGTCGTTATCCAGCGTGGCGGGGTTCACATCGGCAATGCCATGCTCCCAGCAATAGTCCTCGATGAGCTTGTCCGCCCGGTGGCGCATTTTACAGCCCTTGCAGTCGATGAGCGGGTCGTTGAAGTTCGTCACGTGGCCGGAGGCCTGCCACACCTTCGGGTTCAGCAGAATCGCGGAGTCGAGGCCCACGTTATAGGGGCTCTCCTGCACGAACTTTTGCCACCAGGCGCGCTTGACGTTGTTTTTGAGCTCCACGCCCAGGGGGCCGTAGTCCCAGGCGTTGGCCAGGCCGCCGTAGATTTCGCTCCCGGCGTAAACGAAGCCCCGCCCCTTGCACAGGGCGACCAGTTTTTCCATGGATTTGTCGGTGTTTTTCATTGCGGCTGTTCTTCCTTTCGCTCCAACTTTTTTATATTCCCGTCCGCGTCCCGCACAACCGTGTGCTCCAGCACATCCTCCGTCCCGCGCCGCCAGCCGTCCAGATACTCCCGGCGCAGAGACTCCCGTTCGGCGGACTCCTCCGGTGTCAGCGTCCGCTCCCGCGCGATCCGGGTCAACTCGCTGATGCGATCCAGTTTGGATTGTTCCATAGGGCGCTCCCTTCTCGTTGTTAACTGTTCATTGTCAACTGTTAACTGTCAATTCCTCAGCCCCTGCAGCGGCGCGGGAATCCGCCCGCCCCGCGCGATAAACTCCTGCGCGCCGCAGCCGTTCACCGCCATGATCGGGGCGCTGCCCAAAAGGCCGCCGAAGTCCACTCGCTCGCCCACCGTCTTGCCGGGTACCGGGATGATCCGCACGGCGGTGGTCTTGTTGTTCACTACGCCGATGGCGGCCTCGTCCGCGAGGATGGCGGAGAGCGTCTCGGCCGGCGTGTTGCCGGGTACGGCCACCATGTCCAGGCCGACGGAACAGACGCAGGTCATGGCCTCCAGCTTTTCGAGGCTCAGCTTCCCCCCTGAAACGGCCCGGATCATGCCCGCGTCCTCGGACACCGGGATAAAAGCGCCGGAGAGTCCCCCCACGTGGCCGGAGGCCATGACGCCGCCTTTTTTGACTGCGTCGTTCAAAAGCGCCAGCGCCGCCGTGGTTCCGTGGGCGCCGACGGATGTGAGCCCCATGCCCTCCAGAATGTCCGCCACGCTGTCCCCGATGGCCGGCGTGGGCGCCAGGGAGAGATCCACAACGCCGAAGGGCACGTGAAGTCGCGTGGAAGCCTCCCGCGCCACCAATTGGCCCATGCGGGTGATGTGAAACGCGGTCTTCTTAATCGTCTCGGCCACCTCGTCAAAGGGTTTTCCCTTACAGCTTTGGAGGGCGTGCGAGACGACTCCGGGGCCGGAGACGCCCACATTGATCGCGCACTCCGGCTCCCCCACCCCATGAAAGGCCCCGGCCATGAAGGGGTTGTCCTCCACGGCGTTGGCGAAAACCACCAGCTTGGCGCAGGCGAGTCCGTCCCTGTCCTTTGTCAGTTCCGCGCACTGTTTGATGACGCGGCCCATCTCGGCCACGGCGTCCATATTGATCCCGGCGCGCGTTGACGCCACATTGACGCTGGCGCAGACCATCTCCGTCTCGGCCAGCGCCTCCGGGATGGAGGCGGTGAGCTTGTGATCACCGGTGGTGTAGCCCTTGTGCACCAGGGCCGAAAAGCCGCCCAAAAAGTCCACGCCCACCGCCTTCGCCGCCCGGTCGAGGGCGCGGGCATAGGGGACATAGGAGACCGCGTCCGAACTCTCCGCGACCAGCGCGATGGGCGTGACGGCTACGCGCTTGTTCACGATGGGGATGCCGAACTCAGCCTCGATCTCCTCGCCGACCCGGACGAGCCTCCCCGCCAGGCGGCAGATCTTGCCGTAAACTTTCTCACAGCTCCGCCACGCGCCGGCGTCCGAGCAGTCCAGCAGCGAGATGCCCATGGTGATCGTGCGCACATCCAGGTGCTGCTGGTCAATCATTGCGATGGTCTCGAGGATTTCCCCTTGATTGATCATATATAAAACCTCGTTTTTGTTGATGGGGATTTTGTAGGGAACGGATTTATCCGTTCCGCAATGTATTTATGCGGGATAGCGAAACGGATAAATCCGTTCCTTACGGTCAAATCCTATACATGGCGTTGAAGATGTCCTCCCGCTGGGCGCGGATGGAGAGCCCGCTCTCCGCCCCCGCGTCGGAGAGGAGTTTGCCGAGCTCTACGAAAGACACCCTGCAGGCGCTGACATCCACCAGCATGATCATACTGAAGTATTCCCGCAAAACCGTCTGGCTGATGTCCAGGATGTTGACCCCCTGGGCCGCCAGCAACGCGCAGACCTCCGCGATGATGCCGACGCGGTCTTTTCCGATGACTGTAACGATAGCGCGCATATACCGTTCCTCCTTGCCCTTTCACTGTTCACTGTTCACTGCCCTTTTTCCGCCCTCCCAACAGCTTCTCGATCCGCCCGGCGGATTCCAGGAGTTCGGAGATCGAGCAGTCGTGGTTGAGGGTCTCGATGATGTAGGAGAT
>Ga0209629_10003487_pt1 | contig 11282 bp, 7 predicted proteins | sample TergutCu122P5_FD_187286 | JGI IMG/M metagenome (GOLD analysis project Ga0209629, IMG submission 187286) | Cubitermes ugandensis P5 segment gut microbial communities from Kakamega Forest, Kenya - Cu122 P5 (SPAdes) (version 2) | ecosystem: Host-associated > Arthropoda: Insects > Digestive system >...
AATAAGGTTAAATATAGGCAAAAAGGCAAAATTTTAATTCGTTATACTGAAAGTTCTAAATTCGTTAAAATGAAATGTTTTAACACACATTAAATAGGGAAAAGGGCAGGGACCTAGAAATAATTTTGCAATTCTGAAAATTTCGTTATACTGGCGTTCGTTACAGCGACATTTTACTGTATAAATTTTTGGTTTTTGCTGCCACATTCTTGGTGTTTGACTGGCAAAGGATTTTTGTTTTCTCTAAGTTAGACAGTGAAGGTTTTGATTTATTTCATTGTTGGATGTATGATATTTCTTTTGTTTTTTAAACTTTATTGGTTAACGTGTAATCTTTGGCCACAGCAACAGTGAAATTCTGCATCTTTTGTCAGTCTGATCACAAAACTGTTGTTTTTATGTCAGAGCAGTTTTGTTGTACTTCAGTGACTTGTAGTTCCAGTAGACAGGAAGCACATGATTTCATATATAGACATTTCACCAAACAGAACTTTTTTGTGAGGTTTGTCCCACTGCTTTTACATTAACAGAATCAGACAGCAAATAAATACACTTGCAGTTGTAGTGTATAAACCTGCTTTGTTTGTCTGTCAGCATTGTTGTTTAGAGGTGATATGAATTTGAAAATGTTGTTACTTCCACCATCCTTGCTTCCTACATTTTGACTAGGCTATGAGCTGGATGATCCAGAGTTCAGATCCATGCAGGGGGAAGACATTTTTGTTTTTTCCTGAACATTCACATCAGCTCTAGGGTCCACCCAACCTCCTATTTGGTGCATGCCTGAGGCTTTTTTTTTTTTCCGGGGGTAAAGCAGGCAGGGTACCAGTCTGACCATTAACCTCCATCTGGTGCTGAGGTTAAGATTGATTGGATTTACACCTTACCTACCCCTGTATGCTTTTGTGGCATGGTTCACATAAAAGTTTTAGAGAAAATTGAAACATTTCATGGCAGGTACATTTTTTTTTTCTGAAAATCGTGAGACAGGCCATAGTTGATGTTATATAATATGGTGCAAAAAGGGTGTGATTTGCTTGCTGGGTAATTAAGAAAAGATACAGAGAGTAATAATATTGAAGACTTACTTATTTATATTTTATTGCAATGGCCCCAGATACAGTAGGTTGCAGTTTATTCTGGTGTGCCGTAACAAACAGTTCATGAACTCCGTGTTGTGACATTACATTACATTCCTTTGCAGTTACGGATTTTCGTCTTGTGACTTACTTGATGCGTAATTAAGAAGAATGGAAACAATCATTTGTATTATTTAATATTTATTGTTTATCTGTAGGTATATGAAATTTGGTATGTACATAGAGTTTGAATAGGCCTACAAATTGATAATATCATATTGGTTGTAAGTCAGAAATTATAAAATGGTTGGATGAGCTGCAGCTTTCAGCAAACATGAAGTTGACATTGACATGTAAATAGTGAGTTCTGCGATGAAATGTAATAACAGACCCCAGTCATTGTAACAACATTCTGTAATATATGTATAGTTGTGAACAGCAACATGCAACATGACCCCCTTGGATTAAACAGTGTGACCATCTGAGAAGAGTCCAGGGTACAGAGATTCAAATGCACCTCTGTGTATACATTATATGTGTGTGTGTCGCATCTGTTGAATCATAATTTTGTTCTTATTTGTCGTCTGATGTATATGTGCTCTGTATTCCACTCCTGTCACCTTTATTTCACCACTGTAACATTTGAACAGCACACTTTGTGCAGTTTTCTCCATACCTCAATTACTTTCTCTGTGTTATGTCAAAATATTCTCCCCTACACCCTCTTCCTAGACATCTTCAGTCCACAGTGATCTTCTAGAGTGTGAGACCAAGTTTCACACCCATACAGAACAGGAGATAAAATTACAGTTTTGTATATGTTGGACTTTAAGTTTTAAATACCAGAGTTGAAAAAGATAAGATACTGAACTGATTTGTTGCTGGCATTTCTTGAATTTAATCTGTTACTAATTTCTATGTGAATGAAGTTTTTTCGTAGTGTCATTCCAAAATAATTGGACTGAGTCATATTTGTATGTATTTATGAGCTGATGTATATTGTAATTGTATTTATTACAAACATGGTCTCAGAAACTACAAGTCACTGGCACTGTGAAGATCACTGGTTTTAGGATGCGCTAAATTAGGTACTGCACTGTGTAGGAACCTGCTCTGTCCTTAGAAATGCTGTTATCTGTCTAGCAGACTGCATGATGTCATATCACAGGTGACAGTATTCTTCACAGTATAAAGGGTCTGGGTTTGTGTATGATACACACATGTAAGTATTGTACAGCTGGTGAAGTTTTTTCATGTCTGTGTTGTAAGATTTTTGGAAGAAAATGAGAATATCAGAACAAGGAACCAAGTGACCAGGTTGTTTTGGTGTTACACTTAAGTGTGACAAGTGTCTTTGAACTGTTATAAATACGTGCAAAGGTTCAAACCAAACTTAAGCAGGTGTATAGTTCAGTGTTAGGATGTGCAAGACAGCAAAATGCAAGCGTCATAGTGAAGTGTAGTATAGTGGAAATGAATAGAGAGTGTAGCGATGGTGGCTGCTGTGTTCAACTGTGAATGACTTACATTAGGAAATAAGTCTGTACCACCACCCACACACACACACACACACACAAAAGAATCATTAAAATGTTGTAATGATGAATATGAACATCCATCTATTTGCTTGTGCACTGCTTTTATAACAGATGGTCTAATACATAAATAATTGGTTTGGAGGTGCAATAGCTTTTGAAAGTCTGTGATGGTTATAAATGGATATGTCATACTTGTAGCCGCAGTCATATCCGTAAGATTAGATGTGTGAACTGGCCAATTTATACAGACGTGACTGTATGGAAACTTTGGGATGAAACTTATGCTCAGAAATTTTGTTGCAATAACGGGAGGTGATGAAAAGTTTGAATGACATTTGATGGAACTCCTTAGGACTGCAGTCTTCTGCAGTGTGACATGGTGTGTCATAGGTTTGTAGGGTCCAGTTTTAATCTTACGATACTGAACAAATGATTTGAGTTGTGAAACTTGGGCTTGTCCAGGGACTCTGTCATATGGGTGTCAAGTTGGTTGGTTGGTTTGGGCTTTGTCCTGTGTTGTCTGCTTTGTCCCCCACTCCTGTCATACACCAGGCTGCAATGCTTTTGTCACACGCACGCACGCACACACGCACACACACACACACACACACACAGTAGTGCCATAAGACTGCATTCAGACTTCACTAACATTTGGAGGAACCTGATGCCTGCATCTTAATGATAGAAGTAGTAGAAGAATAATAGTAGATTAATCTGCAACATTATGACTTCTCAGGTGATCACAGTCTTGTGACTTTTTTGGCAATTGAATACCCTCTTACTTTGGTAGCTGGTAGACAGCTACAGTGTTAGTGGAGTGTGAGGGATGGTTTTATTTTAATCCAAGTTATTTTCTTAAATATGAATGCTGTTGGCCATCATCGTCAGGCAATCACCATGTAGTTGCTGGTCTATTTGTTGTTGGGAAGAAGGGACATGTTTAAAAGCACAAAGACTTTAATTATGTTTGAGAGTGGAGGTTCTCACAGCATTGTTGCTTAAGATTCAGGTCATCTGGGATAGGGCACTCGTTTGAGAGTGATTCAGGATGTTGCAAAGAATTATAGGGAACTGCTTACCCAACAACGCAGCGCCACTTGCACACTGAAATTTTGTTTGGAAACAAAACAGAGGCCAGACTTTAAGGATTCTGGTTGTCTGGAATGTTACATTGTTTAGCAAAAAGTTTAACATATTTTGACATACTGAATGGAAGTGGTGCCTTCATCTTCAAGGGTTGGTAGGTCCTTGGTAGGCCTTCTAGGACCTACCAACCCTTGAAGATAAAGGCACTATGGTTTTTCAAAATGTTGGGATATATTAAGTTACCTGCTACACAATATAACATCAACACTTCTGAAACCTTAAATCTGGCACAGAAACTAGGCTTTGTCTGGTTATATATTCCTCTGTGTGTGTTTAGTTTACAACTGATCATGTATTATATTGGTTTTATTTTTTAAAGAAAATTTTAAAATTGAGTCATTTATGGCTGAATGCCACAGACTGACAAACCCTGCAGCAGCTCTGTCATGTTGGACATAGTGCATTGATTTCCTTTTGTTGCTGACTGGAGCACTGCAGCTGTCACCGGATGTCCTGGCAGATGCAGTCAACTGCATTGCTCCATGAGATGATAAAAGGAAGACTGTATATTTAGGTCTTAACAATGATGCATTGTATCACTATCTGCTCCAAGAATCATACATAAAGGAACACACTGCATCAAAGTTCACATATTTTTTGATGCCCTTTAGTAAATCTCAAACATTATTGATTGGTACAGACTGTCATTAGGTACCTACAAGTTGACAGGTGGTATTACCAGGTGTAAAGCAGTGCCACTTGTTGACATGATGATTTTCATTGTTGATCAAAGCATGTGGGAGATTTGTTAATAGGTGTTAAAAAGTAATATGTGTACTGTGATGGTATTCACTTGTATATAATATATTCAGGTATTAGTTTTAGACATAGTTGGATATTTTGAAATTCTTAAAGATCAGTTTCAGACTTTGTACTGTGACTTGTTGAATGGCTCAGTCTGCTATTTTCTTTAGCTTCTGAACTTACAGGAAGCTACTGGGTACATAACACTGTGATATTTGACTCAGGTCATTGAATTCAAAAATTAAATGTTGTCAAACTTTAAAGTGAAGAACATCAATGTGATGTCCAATTGAGATGTGCAGATACAAAATTCAGTCTGTTATTCTGAAGATAAAGGCCATGTGTTTCTTGAAATTGAGGATTTGAGCCTTTTGGAATATGATGGGTGTTACTTGTATGTTAATGCCTGATGTTATGAACGATCCTGTCATTGTCATCGTGAGTGTGTAGCAGTTCCTGCAGAACAACCACTGCAGCAAAATATTGGCTGTTTTTCATGCATTGCTTACCGATGAGGAAGAAGGCAACAAGATTGTTGGTGCTGTCACTCAGTGACACTGCATTACACCCTAGCAGCATTGCTGTGAGGACCACAAACATTCCTTTGAAACGTCCATATGTATGTGCCAAACAAAACAGTGTCAACACTCCAAAACACTGTAGTAGTCTTAATACTCACCACCTACTGAAACTCAGATCATAACATTTTTTTAAATCAGCAGTTATAGTATTCATATGCATTTTATATTTGTCTGGGTTTTAGTACTGATGATGCTTAATAACATAACCAGCTGCAATGTAGAAAGCTGGAGATTCTTTCAACAAAGCGTTAAGCATAATCAGTGGTACCGATACACAGTCTACGCATCCCTTCTCCTTACTTTCTACAGTAAGAAAATCATAATTTAGTATTTCAGTGCCTTATTTCTTTCCGTCTGCTGTAGCAATATCAACCAACCATGATTACTCATTTTGGCACCATTGTATCAACCTTTTTAATTGGTTCTGTTGAGTCACGTTGAAATCATGGGGCTATTGAGTCAGCTTCCACCACTCTTGTGCGATTGCGCATATCACTGTCACACTATAAGCTCCATCAATCTCTTTCTTTCATTCAGTGATGTGGACTGCTTTGTTCTGTATGGAATAACACTACTTCATTCATATCGCATATTTTATGCATCCAGAATGTGTTTTTGTAAATAAACTGTAATGCATTTTGTGCTTTTTAGTTTTCTTGTAAATTATTATTACTGGTATTGCATAAGTTCTTGGAACCTAATAGGCATTTTATATTGGAGATAGATTCCAATGTTTGTGATGGTTTAATTAGCCCAGATTAATCACCAAATTTAAGACTATCCTGTATGCTTAATTTTTGCATTAGCACCAATTGAGATATCCTGTTAGAGTCATCACTTTATGTTAATGATCTATGAGCACAGTGCTGAGTGCTGCACATGATAGCACTGTGCAAGGCATATGTCTGATCTGTGATATATTGGCCTATACAGTGCAGCAGTACAGCATGTGTGTGACTAATTGTTGCAGCAGTGATTGTGTCATTATGAGGGCTATTGCAGTGAATGGTGCATTCAGAATTGGCATTTGTTGTGCTGGCGGATATGGCTGTTCTCAAGGAACTCTTTGTGTCTGATGACTGCAGTATTTCATATACACTGATTTTAATAAATATAAAGAGTACAACTTTGATGCTATTAAGTTGTGTGGCAGCCGGTACAGAAATTCAGAGGTTTTCAGTACAACAGTAAACATAACTACTGCCATCATTATATCCCTTTGTCAATTTTGAAGCAGTCTGAAAACTGACTGAAGCCCAGAGTAAATAAATGATCAAATAATGTAGGTATGTTGTATTCATTCATAACAGTGCTATGCTGTGATGATTATCTTGTTTCACTTTGCTGCCTTTAACGGATTTCAGACTGTCACTGTGGTACAAGGCTTACTGGAACTGAGAGCTGCAGTTGGTACAGTAGCTGCACAACTTTGTGTAACTGTACAAACATGCTTCTTGTTCTACATTCCATGGAATCCATAATTCAGTCAGTGACAGTAGGATGTGGAAGAAGTCATAAAAGTACAAAATATTTCAAAACTAGTACAATTCAAAAAATTACAAGGATTTCACATAAAATATTTAAATGATGCGCCAGTTGCTTTATATACAGCAGTTGATAAGATTGTGAGTTATTTTAAACATTAGAAATTTATCTGTCAATGGAGGGTCTTTAACAGTTCAGAAATTGATGCAGTAATGTCTTATTATATTCAGCGTGGAAGTATGTAATATTTTTATGTGCCACACAATGTTTTGTTAGGGAAGTCCAGAGTATTTACATGAGAAGAATCCTGGCGATTGGTAGTGGACAGCAAACCCACTGGTTGTTAACTGGTCATTACATCAAGATGGAGGGGGTGGGTGAGGTGGGGACGTGAGTCTAAAATGGCTGTAGCTGCAGGAGTTATGTGTCTGGGAGATGTTAAGCAGAGCCAGTGTTTGCTCCTGGTATGTTATGCTGTGTAGGAAGTAATTTAATGTATCTTTTAATTTTGAATGGCTGAGCATGTTCATCTTCAGGGGATGATAGGTCATTTCATATATGTCATCCTTGACAGACATCCAATGGAAATGTGGAAAGTGGACGTCCTGAGTTATTCATTTCAGTGTACTGTTCTAAAGATTCACAACAAATAATGAAATTCATAGCTTGGCTGCAGACATTCTCTTGTGAGATTGGCCTTTAATTGCAACATTCCAACTTCTGGCTGGAGCTTGAAGGTGATGCAGTGGGTGAGAGGTCTGCAGTGTTATGTGAAGGATTTTATTTGCTCTGGTCTTCAGTCTTGTGATGAGGTAGCATTTTGTTGACTGAATGGGAGAACATAACTTAATCAGTGTTTAGGAGATGTTTTTGGTGTGTTCGCACAATTTTGAAAGAGAATACTGGCTTCATCATGTCTGTCTGTCCACATGGAACAACTTGGCTCCCACTGGATGGATTTTTATGAAATTTAGTATTTGAGTATTTTTAATAAACCTGTCAAGAAAAATAAAGTATCATCAATATCTGATGAGTAACAGATACTTCACATGAAGGCCCATTTACATTTCTGATATCTTGCTGAATTATTCTCAGAATGAGAAATGTTTCAGACAGAACTTGTAGAAGCAATCAAAACATATATTTTATGTTCAGTAACTTTTTTCCGAAAATTGTGCCATTTGTGGGATAATGTGGAAAAATATCATAGAGCCAGATAGGCCACAGATGACAATATAATATGGTGCATGCGCTTTGCATGCTGGGTAACTAAAGCTACAGACACACTGAGAATGTGTAATAGTAGTAATTGCTTTCCCACGGCAATAATGGTTATGTGAACGTGCTTCAGTGTTGTGTTGATATGTACATTGCCTGCCTTGTTAAGTTCATGAGATTGTAATCATGTTGGGAAGTGTTTATTTTCCCCTCCCACATGTGACTTATTGAACTCCACCCCCCAGATATTTTGTATGTTATTGTCCCGTAATGGTGAGTGAAATGAAAACCTTAAACAGTGTGAAAAATATGGGGCCCTGCTGTTTGCAGCAGTAGGCACTGTGATCGAGTTCTGCATGCACCTGGACACTCTGTGGATGTGCTTTTCTGTTGAAAATTACATAGCTATGCCAAATGTATCTGCACTAAAGTAGTGGTTAAAAGAATTTATAAGGTTTCCATTTGACAAGCCTGTGTAGCTAGGTCAGAAGCAATTTCATATGTAATATAGTAATGGTATGAGTACCAAATATGTAATAATATATAATCTGTTGTGTTGTTAGCATGTGGGTGGTACTCTCAAGCGCGCATGCGCGCGCACACACATACACACACACACACACACACACACACTAATAACACAGATTTTTGTGTACAATCCTATTCAAGAACTTCATGTTAAAAATACAGTGTCATAGCTTACTTTGAAAGCTATGTTTGTTGTAATGTTTAGTATAAAAAAATCTGTTTATAAAGAGAAATATTAATTTAATATCCTTGTAGTACAATATTAATATAAATATATACATATATTTAATTGGGATGCACAACTGAAAGACAATGAAAATGTCATAATTATATATTTTCTGTACACATGTAATGGTTAAGCTGTTAACTCTGTGGCTCATTTTAAGTTTTTATTTGAATATTTACTCACACATATAACAGTGAAATTTTTCAATGTTTTCCAATTATTTATTTAATATGTGAATTGTCAGTAAAACATTGTTAAAATTTAATGTGCCATTAAAGGTAACATGGATTTTATGAAAAAGCAGGTACTGTTATTCTGTCTTGTGAACAACGCCAGGAACAGTTGTTTATAAGAAGTATTTCCACAGCCTCACCTGGGTCATAAGTGACTTGAAGAGTTGGCTCTAAAGTATTTACGTATATGGCATATAAGCTGATATATGTTTTCACGAGGCATGAATGTAACAAGGTTACTGTTTCCACACCACCTCATCACAGTCTTGTGTGTTGGCATTGGTGCTTGTAACGTGTACAAATTGTTTAGAAAATATTAAAATGATTCATTCTGTCACAACATACTGCAAGTTCTGCATATACAAGGACACTGTCACAGTCCACATAATTAGTTTTGAATACCCATTAATTAAGATGGCTGTATATATTTCAGATGAATACAACAGTATCCATTGTAGCCTAATGTTGCTGCTCCTTTTGGCACAGCTTTGCCGTCATCACGTGAGTACGTAAAGTCAAATAGTGCGTTGTCCAGTGTGTCTGCTGTGTGCTGTATAACTTACGAATGTCTGGTAATAATACTCACAGTTCGATTTTGTTGGGTTGTGGAAACATCAGTGTCACGGTGGACACACAGTGTTGTATAGGTCTTGAGAAAAACACTTTGTTCATTCAACCAAGATGTTTGTGATTGTGTTCATGGAAATTCTCTGTAGTGCATAAATTTATAGTGTATTAAACTGTATCAGCAGTGTTATTGAGGAAGATGAAGGTAGTATGAAGGGTGTGTGCCTGTGCCAGACTGACAGATTGTGTGTTAAGAATATAATTTTAACATTAGTACATTTGTTGATTTTATTGTGTGAATACTTTAAAAATTGAGTTCTCAAGAAATGGGGTGGGAGGGCATGGACTAGAAGATAGGGACAAGTGGTGTGCTTTTGTGAACATGGTAATGAACCTTTATGTCCCATAAAATGTATGAAGTTCTGTGACTAGCTGAAGAACTGTTGACTTCTCAAAAAGATCTCTGCTCCATGGGGCAGGTAGTTCCATAATTTAATGATCATATAAATATAAAATATGTACATGAAACTTCATATAAAGCCTACCATTTATTCATATACCCTATTTTAAGATGATGCATTTTGTATTTTTGGTAATTCCAACTTCTTATTTTACATCCATTGTGGAGATTGAAATGTCAATGCTTAATGATTAATGAAATTTTCAGTGCTATTTGCTTGCTTGTAAAGTGCCTCTTCCTGATTGTCTGTACCAAGTGAATGATGTTAGAAAGTAAGTGAAGGTATTCAGTAATAGTTATGTGTACTGTGATGGCGTTCTTATAGATGTATAAAATCAGTTTGTATCACAGCAGTTCTTTGTTTTATTTCCAAGATCAGACTTCAAACATTACTTGCTGAATGTTTATCTGGAACAGAGTGTATGAAAAACAAGTGTTGTAGAGGAAAACGCAACAAATTTTTGTATGTCCAAGACATTTGCCTTGTTGCTTATTGTTAGTAATATTAAATAAAGCATCCTTCCACCCTGGTAGGTCTACATGTATGATAGTAAGTATTTAATGAAAGTGTAATAGAATGTGCTGTCACAGCTATTATTGTATTACAGTTTAATATTTCCTTCAAGACAAATGTGAAGATACCAGAATTTACACTACGTATACACTCCTTAAATATTTTAGTATCCGCAGTGTATTCTCAGTCCTAGTTGGTCATGACAGGGGTCACTTTTGGTGGTTTGAGTTTGCTGTGCACAGTATAAAGTTCAAAACATGACCAATTTCAAACAAACAAGGCCGCTAAGTATGACACAGAAGAGTGATTAGTTGCTTATGGTTTTCTGTTCATTCATGAACAAGACAGGAAAAAAAAGTTGTCAGAGCCTGTTTTAAGGCAGTCAGATCTGTAAATGTGAAATGTTCATCCAACTCATAGCTGGTAGTATGTTATGTATCTGCATATAATTGTACTTTTTAATTCTTCAATACTTTTTGTTTTTATTTTCTCACATAACTGCAATGGCATCTGTGTTTTCTGTGTAATGCACTCCTTGTTGCATGTGAAAGATATGCTTTATAGTCGCCGTACGAGCAGTGCCTCTTATTAAAGTGTTGTGGGCCATTAACATCTCTTGTGAAGTGTATAAGATTTGAGCTACCGGGATGTGGCACCAGGTAGTTCGGTAACTAGGAACTTCAGCAGTCTCCAATTTGAGGATGGAAGAGTATCAGTGAAGGTGAAGGTAGTGGATTGCTACCAGGGTGTACATCGTCATGTGTTAGTACTTCTACAAGATACTCTGGCACATGATGTTACATAACTTGAACATTAACTTGAGTTTGCAGTGTTCAGATCTGTTACTTGAAAATACTAATCCATAGAAAACATTTACTTTACTTACCATCTGTCCCTAATCTTGTAAGTGGTCTGTTTCCTTCAGGTTTCTCCTACTGAACTCCTGTGTGCATTTTTGTACCC
>Ga0209629_10003488_pt1 | contig 11281 bp, 10 predicted proteins | sample TergutCu122P5_FD_187286 | JGI IMG/M metagenome (GOLD analysis project Ga0209629, IMG submission 187286) | Cubitermes ugandensis P5 segment gut microbial communities from Kakamega Forest, Kenya - Cu122 P5 (SPAdes) (version 2) | ecosystem: Host-associated > Arthropoda: Insects > Digestive system...
TTCGTAATTGGGTTTCTCTAAAAACCCTATTTTGAGCCGTGTCATTCCGGCGAAAGCCGGAATCCATTTTGTAGTTGTCGTCGAACAAAATCAAAGGCAACATGGATACCGGCTTTCGCCGGTATGACAAACATGGGTTTTTAGAGAGACCCAATTCGTAATTTGTAATTCGTAATTGAAGGAGTTATTATGCCGGTGGTTGTCGTAAGGATAGATGACAGGCTCATACACGGACAGATAGTGCAGGGCTGGCTTAAATCCATAAACATAAACAAGATAGTTGTGGCCTCAGACAGCGTGGCGGACGACGCCATGCAGCAGATGCTCATGTCCATGGCCGTGCCCAGTGGAGTGGAACTTGATATAAAAAAAGTCTCCGAAGCCGCCGATGCTTTTATAAAAGGCGATTACGATAAGGAAAACACCATGATACTCGTGTCAAATCCCGCATGCGTTTTATGCATGATAGACAAAGGCGCAAATATAAAGTCTGTCAATGTCGGCGGCATGCATTTTGTCCACGGAAAAAGGCAGCTGCTGTGCAATCTTTCGGTGGATGACAACGATGTGAAAAACCTTTATGAAATTTACAGCAGGGGCGTGGAAATAGAAGGGCGCATTCTTCCGGAAGACGAGAGAAGCAATTTAGTCTCGCTTATAGAGAAAGAACGCGAAAAATGCAGATAAAGGCAATTAATAATGAATAGTTAATAGTTAATAGTTGACGGCAAATGGCAAAAATGGAAAATTAATATCGCAGCGAATACGCTCCAAAATTATTAACTATTCATTATTAATTATTAACTGCCGTTAAAGGGTATTAAATGGGCAAAGTAAAATTTATTTTTTGCACTCACAATCACCAGCCGGTAGGAAACTTCGGATGGGTCTTTGAAAAGGCCTTCCAGGTTTCCTATAAGCCTTTTATGCAGACTATGCTCAGGCATCCGAAAATAAAGTGGAGCCTGCACGCAAGCGGAATGCTTTGGGAGTACATCTCGGCGGAGCATCCCGACTATATGAAATCCGTTAAAAAACTTGTCGCATCAGGAAATCTCGAGATTCTTTCCGGCGGATACTATGAGCCGATACTTTCTTCGATACCGGACAGAGACAAAATCGGGCAGATAAAGAAACTGACGGAGTACGTCAAAGATAAATTCGGCTGCAAAGAGGCGGACGGAGCATGGCTTGCCGAAAGGGTATGGGAGCCCGGCCTTGCGAAAGTTCTTGCCGAGAGCGGCATAAGATACACAGTGCTTGACGACGCGCATTTTGCGTCAGCCGGAATGGATCCGGAATCTTTAAGGGGTTATTACACTACGGAAGATCAGGGCTCGTCGATCAACATATTTCCTATAAGCCAGAAACTGAGGTATATGATACCTTTTCAGGATGTGGACAACACCGTAAAATATTTTAAATTTCTGGCTTCTCAGCCTTCCGAGACAAATCCCGTTATAGTGATGGCAGACGACGGAGAAAAATTCGGCATGTGGCCGGGCACCAATAAACACGTCTATGAAAACGGATGGCTTGAGAGATTTTTGACGGCCATTGAGGAAAACTCGGATATAGTCGAGACTGCGAGTTTTTCGGACGTATTGAAAACGCAGAACTCTTCCGCAAGAGTTTATCTGCCGTGCGCTTCTTACTTTGAAATGTCGGAGTGGTCTCTTCCGAGTGTGCCGCAGCAGAAGTTTGAGGATGTTTTAGGCAGATACGGCGGGGACGCCGAAGCCAGAACATTTTTGCGCGGCGGTTTTTGGAGGGGCTTTCTTACAAAATACGAAGAAGCGAACAATATGCACAAGAAGATGCTTTATGTGAGCGGCAAAATAGAAAAAATATCGGAAAGCGGCAAAAGAGTTCCAGAAAGAGTCAGAGGCAGTCTTTATGCGGGGCAGTGCAACTGCGCTTACTGGCACGGCGTTTTCGGCGGCCTGTATCTTCCGCATCTGAGAAATGCCGTGTACAAAAAGCTTCTCAGGGCAGAATCTTTCTACGTCAAGACAATGCTTAAAAAGCCGGGATGGAACCGCTTTGATTTCGACTGCGACGGCTGCGACGAATATTTGTACGAGAGCGCAGGGCAGAATCTGTACGCAAAGCCGTCTTGCGGCGGAACGATTTTCGAATGGGATTTGTTTAAAATTAAACATAATCTTCTCGACGCGCTTACAAGAAGATACGAGGCGTACCATAAAAAACTCAAGGACAATATATCGAACGCCGTAATCGCAAATGACGACGATCATGAAGTCCGCACGATACACAGCGATCAGGTAAAAGTCAAAGAAGCCGGCTTGGATAAATATCTCGTTTATGACGCTTACAGAAGAAGTTCGCTTGCCGATCATTTTTTAGCCAACGGAATCAGCCGTGAAGATTTTTCTTTCTCAAGATACGAGGAGCTGGGAGATTTTGTTTCCGGAAAATACAACGCCGTCGTAAAAGACGGCAAGCTTTTTCTCGGAAGAAACGGAAAAGTCGGCGGCAATGACGTCTCCGTTATAAAAATTATCACGCCGCGCACCGAAGGGTATCTGGCGGAATATATAGTAAAAAACAACTCGGCCGAGACTCTTGATTTTTGTTTTGCTCCGGAACAGATTTTTGCGTTTTCATCGAAAACGGGAGAGGATACGGCCGATCTTAAAAAGATCTCCGAATGGAAGAGATACGACGAGTTTTTAAAAATAACGGTAGAATTGAAGATGCCTTTTAAATGCGATTTGTTCGTCTGCCCCGTGGAAACAATTTCAAATTCCGAGAACGGATATGAAAAAACGTATCAGGGCACGTCGGTGACGCCTTTGGTCAGATGTCTCATGCGCCCGGGGGAAGATCAGACATTTTCGCTTGAGACATCGGTAATAAACGAATAAAGTTTGGAGTTTGAAGTGTGGAGTGTGAAGTTAATGTGTTTTCGCTATGCGAAAACCTGTTAATAGGTTTATGGGACATTGTCCCCGAAACACGACAACTCCGCTCTTCACACTGCCGTTAAACTCCACACTATAGGTATTAGGTATTATGATAACAAGCGTATTTCTTCTTGCTTTTATTGCGGTTCTTTGCAGTTTGGACGTAACTGCCTTCGGGCAGTTTATGTTGTGCCGTCCTATTTTTTGCGCGCCGCTTTTCGGCTTCATAATGGGAGACATAAATACGGGACTGTGGATAGGAATGATTTCCGAGATGGTTTGGATTAAGGCTATACCGATGGGCGTTGCGGTGCCGATAGACATAGCGTCGATAAGCATAATGGCCACTTACTGGTCATGCAAATATTTTAAGGGAACTCACGAGGCTGCGATGTGGGCGATGGCTCTGGCGATACCGTTTGCGTTTTTTTACAGAGAAATAGACGTTTACGGAAGAAATTTCAATATCAGGATAATGCACTGGGTTGAAGACGGCATAAACAAAAATAAAGAAAGCAGAATAAACTGGGGGCTGTTTTGGGGTTTGTTCTTTTCTGCCGCCAGGCTGTACGCGTTTTATTTGTTCGCTATGACGCTCGGCGGATTAATATTTCAGCTTGTATATTGCCAGTTCCCGGCTTTTGTAGTCGGAGGCTTCAAAAAGGCGTGGAGTCTGCTTCCGATTCTGGGCTTTGGGGCGGTTTTGTACAATTTCAGGAACATAAAGATTCCGTTTATGAAAAAGTGACCCGATAAATAAAGTTTGGAGTTTAGCAGCAGTGTGGAGAGTGGAGTTGTCGTGTTTCGGCTAAGCCGAAACTGATTAGTAGGTTTTCGCAAAGCGAAAACTCATTCACTCCACACTTCACACTCCAAACTCAATACTGTTTTTAGAAGGAAAAATGGCTAAAGCGTATCTGTATTCCAAGATGTTTTTTAAAACGTTTTTTTTGCAGGCTCTCTGGAATTTCGAGAGGCTGCAGAACATAGGTTTTTTATTCGTGCTAAAGCCTTTTCTTGACAAGATTTATTCCGACAAAGAAAAGAGAAGAGAAGCTCTTTTGCGCCATACGGGATTTTTCAATACTCATCCGTACATGGCGAACGTCATCATCGCGATAACCGCCAATATGGAGCAGCAGGCCGCGGACGGCAATCTTGACGACGTTAAAAAGATTAATCTCGTCAAAAGCACGATGGCCGGCCCTCTTGCGGCCATAGGAGATTCGTTTTTTTGGGGGACTCTCAGGCCGGTAGCGGCGTTCATAAGCATTTTTTTCGTGATACTGTTTTCAAGAGGACTTGATCAGAAATTTCCGGCGTTCAGCATAATGATACCTCTGATTTTTATCTTCATTTACAATATTGTGCATCTGCCTTTAAGGTATTGGTTTTTGTTCATAAGTTTCAAACTGGATAAGGAAAGCATAGCTTTCATATCTAAGCTGGAGTTTAAATTTTTATGGGAGATGGCCAGATATTTCGGATTGATTATTATCGTGGCGTCGTTGTTTTTTTACTTTAATATTTTCGGTTTCGGCCCGGGGAACACAATCTTTTTTGCAAATGCGGTTCCCGACGCGCTTGTTTACGGAATAGTGCTTGTGCTTGCAACGCTGCTGGGCAGGTTCAGCGCCAATTTTATGTTTTACAGCGTAATTTTGCTGTGCATAGCGATGTCGTATTTAGGATTATAAAAATGACAGAGAGAGTTATCAAGGTTTTAAATAAGATGGGGCTTCACGCGAGGCCTGCGGCTATGCTTGTGCAGACCGTCGCAAAGTTTAGTTCAAACGTCAAAATTCTAAAAGAGAGTTTTGAAGTTGACGCAAAAAGCATTATGGGCGTTATGACTCTGGCCGCAGGGCCCGGGTGCGAATTGAAATTTGTGTCTGACGGGCCGGATGAAACCGAAGTGTTGGACGCCGTGGAACAGTTGTTTAATTCAGGTTTTGAAGAGTTGAGGTAGAAAAATTATGGCCCAGAACAGCAATGTGGTGTTAAAAGGCGTAGCGGCGTCTGCCGGCATAGTTATAGGCAAAGCGTTTCTTCTTGAAGACGATGATTTTTGTCTCATAGAGAGACAGCTTCCCAGGCATGTCAGAGCCGCCGAACTGAAGCGGCTTGAAGACGCTCTGGAAAAAACCAGAGCAGAGTTCAGGACTGCTCACGATAAAATAAACGAGGTGCTCGGCGAAAATTACGCCAAGATAGCCGACGTGCATCTTCTCATACTTGACGACCCCGTCATGAAAAACGACGTGTCCAAGCTTATAAACGACGGCGTAAACGCCGAGTTTGCGGTATATAAGGTTTTGGACAAAATAATAGCTTCTTTCGACGCTATGAAGGACGAGTATTTCAGGGAAAGAAAACAGGATATACAGGACGTAAGCAAAAAAATAATCAATAACCTCCTCGGCAAAGAAAAAAGAACTCTGGCCAGCCTCAACGACGATTCGATAGTCATAGCGCACAATCTTACGCCGGCCGATACGGTTGCGATAAGAGAGAAGTTCGTAAAAGGTTTTGCCACGGATATCGGCGGGAAAACTTCGCATACGGCAATTGTGGCGCAGGGGCTTGAGATCCCCGCGGTTGTCGGATTAAAAAACATCTCGGCTCAGGTAAAAAACGGAGAGACGGTAATAGTTGACGGAAATAAAGGCGAAGTGATTTTAAAGCCGAGCGAAGAGATAATCGAGAAGTACAAAAAAGAATGTACGCTTCAGGCGGAGAGAGTAAAAGAGCTTGCCAAACTTAAAGATCTTCCGGCTGAAACTTCAGACGGACACAAAGTCGCAATCCTGGCCAATATAGACAATCCTCACGATATGAGCTCCGTAAACAAAAACGGAGCAGGCGGCATAGGGCTCTACAGGAGCGAGTTTTTATTTTTCAACAGAAACAACATGCCGTCGGAAAACGAGCATTACCAAAACTACGGAAAAGTCGCAAAAGCCGCGCCGGACAAAGAAGTCGTAATAAGGACTATAGACTTGGGCGGCGACAAACTCGCCGGCATGGGTCTGTTTGACATGCAAAAAGAGCAAAACCCTTTTATGGGGCTCAGGGCTATAAGACTTTGCCTGAGATATCCGGAGATTTTTATAGATCAGCTGAAAGGGATACTGCGCGCTTCGTCGGCAAATAAGAATATAAAGATTATGTATCCGATGATATCCGGTTTGGGCGAGCTCAGGGAAGCCAACAAAATACTTGAAAAAGTGAAAGCCAGCCTGAGAGCCGAAAAAGTAAAGTTTAACGAAGATATAGAAGTAGGCGTTATGATAGAGGTTCCTTCGGCGGCCGTCATAGTCGAAGAGATAGCGAAAGAGGTTGATTTTATCTCTATCGGTACAAATGATCTTATACAATATACTCTCGCGGTTGACCGGGTCAACGAAAACGTCGCGCATCTTTACGACCCGCTCCATCCCGCGATTTTAAGGCTTATAAAAAACATAATAGACGCAGGGCACTCCGCGGGAATAAAAGTCGCCATGTGCGGAGAGATGGCCGGAGATCCCGATTTTACGGTTGTTCTCTTGGGGCTTGGGCTTGACGAATTCAGCGTCTCCGCGCCGCAGATTCCTAAAGTTAAAAAAGTAATAAGAAGCGTCTCTTTTGCAGATTCAAAAGCCGCAGCCGAAGAGATGCTCAAATGCCGCGACAAAGAAGGCATCGCCAAGGCGATGAAAAAAATTAAAAACGACTGATGCTGGGAAGCTGAGAAGTTGGGAAGCTGAGCAACTGCAACAACAAAGTCTTGGTCTTTGCTCAACTTCCCAGCTTCTCAGCTCTCTCAGCTTCTATCAGGGACAACATGGAAAGCAACATAAGAAATTTTTGCATAATAGCGCACATAGACCACGGCAAAAGCACTCTGGCGGACAGGCTGCTCGAATATACCGGAACTATCTCTAAAAGAGAGATGAAGGACCAGATACTCGACGGCATGGAGCTTGAAAGAGAGCGCGGCATAACCATAAAAGCCAAGGCCGTCAGAATGAACTATAAGGACAAAGACGGCAAAGAATATGTGCTCAACCTCATAGACACGCCCGGACACGTTGATTTTACTTATGAGGTCTCAAGGGCGCTCGCCGCGTGCGAAGGCGCGATTTTAGTTATAGACGCGACGCAGGGCGTTGAAGCCCAGACTCTTGCAAATACCATGCTTGCAAAAAACGCTCATTTAAAAATAATTCCCGTCATAAATAAAATAGATCTTCCGACGGCGGACGTTGACAGCGCGTACGAACAGATGAAAGAAGGTCTTGACGTTGACGCCGAGCCCATACTTGCAAGCGCCAAAGAAGGAATAGGAATAGGCGAGATAGTCGATTCGGTCATAGCTAACGTTCCTCCGGCGAAAGTAATCGAAGACGAGCCTCTTTCCGCAATTATTTTCGATTCTTTTTACGACTCTTACCGCGGCGTTATAGTCATAGTAAGAGTTTTTGAAGGCAGGATACGCAAAGGCATGAAAATATCTCTTATGGCTTCCGGCGCCGAGTATGAAGTCCTTGAAGCCGGATACATGAGAATAAAGATGGTTGAAGCGGACGAACTCTCTTCGGGCGAAGTCGGATATGTTGTTGCGGGAATAAAAGACATACACGATATAAAAATAGGCGATACGATAACCGAAAAGACTAATCCTACGACGCATCCGCATCCGGGTTATAAAGAGATACATCCTTTTGTTTTTGCCGGTCTTTACCCCAACAGCACTTCGGAATACGACGGTTTAAAGACGGCTCTTGAAAAGCTCAGGCTATCGGATTCTTCTTTGGTATATGCTCCTGAGACTTCGGTTGCCCTCGGGTTTGGGTTTAGGTGCGGTTTTCTCGGTTCGCTTCATCTTGAAATAGTTAAAGAGAGGCTTGAAAGAGAGTTCGGTCTGAGCCTGCTTGTCACAGCTCCGAACGTCGTATATAAAGTGAAAGTCAAAGATGCCGTGTTTACAATAGATAATCCGGCAAAATTTCCAAATAACGCCGATATAAGCGAGATTTGGGAGCCGTACGTCGAAGCTACTATAATATGTCCGGCGGAATATCTCGGCGCGCTGCTTGACCTGTGCCAGAAAAGAAGAGGCAGGCAGATACAGCTGAAGTACATGAACACGAAAATAGTGGTCATGAAATATCATCTTCCGCTTGCAGAGATCATAGTCGGTTTTTACGACGCGCTCAAATCGGTTTCAAAGGGTTACGCCTCTTTCGATTACGAGCACATAGCTCCGCAGCAGGGGGATCTTGTAAAGCTTGAGATAATGATTAACTCCGAAGTCGTGGACGCTTTTACCATAATTACTCATCAGGATAAAGCGCAGTCTGCCGCTCATTTCCTTACGGAAAAATTGAGAGGAATAATACCGAGGCACATGTTTGAAATTCCGATACAGGCCAAAGTCAACAATAAGATAATCGCAAGGGAAAATATATCCGCGGTACGCAAAGACGTTTTGGCCAAATGTTACGGCGGCGACATAACGAGAAAACGCAAGCTGCTAGAGAAACAGAAAGAAGGAAAACGCAAGATGAGGCAGTTCGGCAGGGTCGAAATCCCTCCGGAAGCCTTTGTCGCGGTTTTAAAAATAGACGAATAATAACGGACGATGCAAAGATGCGAGGATGCGAAGATGCCATGTAACGACAGAAGGGTGCAAAAAAAATACAAACTGACATTGTTTTTACCTCGCCTCTTCGCCTCTTCGCATCTTGGCGTCATTTTTTAAGGAGATGTTATATGTCAATGGAACTGAAGTTGTTTTTGGCGGGGTGCATTCTTTTTGTCGTAGCCATGTTGATGAAGGCGAGCAGAAATCATTTTAAGACGAAAGTCTCGCAGAGCCTTTTTAAAAACGTATATTCGTGGGTTGATACACTTTGGACGGCTTTGATAATCGCGTCGTTTTTGATGTTTTTTTTCATACAGGCATTTAAAATTCCGTCCGGCAGCATGAGAAATACTTTCTACGAAGGCGACCATCTTTTTGTAAACAAATTTATATACGGTTTTCATATTCCGTTCAGCGACGGAAAGAGATTTGCCGCCTTAAAAAGTCTTGCGCCCGGAGATATAGTAGTTTTCACGTGCCCTCCTTCCGCGCTGACAGTTTCGGAGAGAGAAGCCAAAATCACCAAGGATTATATCAAACGATGCGTCGCAGTCGGCGGCGATACGGTTGAGGTAAAAGACAAAAAACTTTATGTCAACGGCATCCCTGTTGACGAGCCGTACGTAAACTTCGGCGATCCCAATGTTTATCAGAGCTTTAATCTGTTTAACGATGCGGCCGAGTATCAGAAAGCTTGGGAAGACGGAAAGTTCAACTCCATTCCGCCTAATTTCATAAGAGATAATTTCGGTCCCGTTACGGTGCCCCAAGGATGTTACATGATGATGGGAGATAACCGCGACTACTCTTTTGACTCGAGATTTTGGGGGCCATTGCCGGACAAATACATAAAAGGCAAAGCATTATTTTTGTACTGGCCGCTTCAAAGAATAAGACTTGTTTAACGACAGAGTGAAGATTGAAGAGTGGGGAGTGAAGATAAGACGAACAAATGCTTTTGCCGTATCTTCACTCCTCACTCTCAACTCTTCAATCTTTTTTACAGGGGGTTCAAATGTCTTGGATTGCATGGTTGGTTGCCGCAATAGTTCTTGTTATTTTAGAAATTTCTACTCCGGGAATTTTTTTCTTTCTTAGTCTTGCCGTGGGAGCTTTTGTTGCTGCAATAGCCGCATATTTCGGCGTCTCGCACTGGATTGACTACATAATTTTTGCCGTCGTGTCAATTCTGTCGATATTTACCGTCAGGCCGCTTTTTAAGCGTTATTTTAAAAGAGCCGAAACCGCAAAGTCGAATGTTGACGCCTTGATAGGCGCCGAAGCCATGGTTACGGCGGGTATATCTCCGTCAAAAGACGGCTTTGTCAAAGTCATGAGCGAGATTTGGCTTGCAAATTCCGACGAAGAAATAAAAGAAGGCGAAAAAGTAAAAGTAATTTCCGTAAGCGGAACGAAGCTGTTTGTAAAAAAATAAAAAAGAGTGAAGAGTTGAGAGTGAGGAGTGAAGATACGGCAAAGGCGTTTATTTAGTCTTATCTTCACTCTCCACTCTTCAATCTCCACTCTGTCGTTAAAAGGGGGCTTAAAATGTTGCCAGTTATCGTTGTTTTAGTGTTTTTCGCAGTGATTTTTGTCGCGAGCTCGATAGTAATCATCCGCCAGTATGAAAAGGGTCTTATTGAAACTTTGGGCAAATATTCGGGGACAAGGTCTTCCGGCCCGAATATTATCGTTCCGATATTTCAGAGAATTATCAGAGTTGATATGAGAGAGCGCGTTATCGATGTTCCGCCGCAGAGCGTTATCACGAAAGACAACGTCTCGGTTGTAGTTGACGCTATCATTTACTTTCAGGTTACGGATCCCGTCAAAGTCGTTTATAACATCGAGAACTTTGCTCTTGCCGCGCTGAAGCTCGCGCAGACTAACTTGAGAAACGTTATCGGAGATATGGAGCTTGACAGCACTCTTACCGCCAGAGGAAAGATCAACGCTCAGCTCAGGGAAGTTATGGATGAAGCTACCGACAAATGGGGCGTTAAAGTTACAAGAGTCGAAATCCAGAAGATCGATCCGCCGCGCGATATTACCGACTCAATGTCAAAACAGATGAAAGCCGAAAGAGAAAAAAGAGCCAACATTTTGGAAGCCGAAGGTTTGAGGCAGGCTGCCATTTTGAAAGCCGAAGGCGCGAAGCAGGCGGTGATTCTTGAAGCGGAAGCCATGAAAGAAAAGCAGGTTCTTGAAGCTACGGGACAGGCGGAAGCTATTAAAAAAGTAGCCGATGCAGAAAAGTACCAGATAGAAATAGTCTATAGCGCTATTCACGCCGGCAATCCGACAAACGACCTTATAGCCGTTAAATATCTTGAGGCTCTGGGAAAAGTGGCGGACGGCCAGGCGACAAAGATATTCCTGCCGCTTGAAACAGCCGGAGTAACCGCTTCCATAGGCGGAGTGGCAGAGCTCTTTAAGGATCCATCTAAAATAGCGAAAGCAATATCTGCGGATAAAAAGTAATCAATTCACATACAAAAAGCGCCATTTCCTTAACGGAGTGGCGCTTTTTGAATTGGACGGCCATGACAGGACTATACATACATATTCCTTTTTGCAGAAAAAAATGTTTTTACTGCGACTTCTTTTCCGTAGAATACGGCGAGTCGGCTGCAGATTCCTATATTGACGCGCTTTTGTCGGAAGCTGCCGCTTGCGGCAAGCGCGGTATTGAAACCGTTTATTTCGGCGGCGGAACTCCTTCCGT
>Ga0209629_10003489_pt1 | contig 11281 bp, 11 predicted proteins | sample TergutCu122P5_FD_187286 | JGI IMG/M metagenome (GOLD analysis project Ga0209629, IMG submission 187286) | Cubitermes ugandensis P5 segment gut microbial communities from Kakamega Forest, Kenya - Cu122 P5 (SPAdes) (version 2) | ecosystem: Host-associated > Arthropoda: Insects > Digestive system...
ATATATATATATATATATATATATATATATATATATATATATATATATACCGGGGTGGTGATAAGTCCTTAGCCCGACCTACCTCCCGATGTATTTTGTTTGATGCTAGTCTTGTTATAAATATAAATAGTACTAATATTCCTCCAATTATGATTATAAATAGGATATATAAACATCAAAATCTTCTGTCGCCATAACTTGCTTCCTTCCTGGTCGGACTAAGGACTTATCAGCACCACTGTATGTATATAGTGTGTATATAACTCTGTGTGTGTGAGTTTAGGTATGTCTGTACAAGAACACAGAACAGTGCAGACAGCGGTACTGTTGCATTATAAGACTACTAACAGCGTCATAAAAAAGAACAAATAACCCTTAGGAACACCCAATATTTATTCAAATGTAAAATGCATTCAGTGACCTCCACCTGCCTCGAAGTGTTTTAAAAATAAACGATAACCAAGAGAAACTTCAAAGGGAAAATACATACTTAATTGACTTTATGGCCCAGCTCAAAACATGCTTCATTGATTGTGGTGCTACACGAAGTACTGAAGGAATGAAATGATGTAACCACGAAACCAAGCTAGACACCTCCACATCAATAGGAAGGGCATTCAGCAGACTTGTCACAGTGGATTCTGAGAGCATAGACTTGAAACTGGTCCAGTGTCTGGCCCATATGAGTGAAGCCTGGCCTAGCTGACCCTGTTAAGAAAGCACGCTTGCACAGTAAGCTACATCTAGAATATAAAGGAACAGATTTCAGTGGTGGGCATTGACCAACACTTGCAACATGACCACCTTAAAACTATTGTGCATATGAATAGATTTTGTCCTCCAGTAGGGTTGTGCCTTGAGTGCAGTGCAGTACTTTGCCTTATATTCAGGCATCAAAATCTTTTGGGAGATCTGGTAGCCAGACAAATAATTTTGTTACTAGAAAAAGCTGAAATAGTATTACCTGGCAACTTACTGTGTCTCTTGCTTGCAATCAGCGTACAAGATAAATTTTCCTCTTGTCACACTGTTTGCCCTAAATAAAATACAATTATAACAAACTCCCTGTTTGATTGCTATAAATTATGGAAATTAATTATGTTAATTCCTGTGACTCTCTCCCTAGCAGCAAACTGACTGGGTCATGACACTGACTAATCACCTGCATTTAATGCCACAGCCACGGATGCATAGAGCAATTAACCCCATTCAATCACATGTTTCCATGTGATGCACAGGAAAATTTTCACCATACTTTTATCCTTATATGGAGGGATAAAATGTTGAGGGGAAAGGGCAAAAGACCTCCACAGTGTACATCACTATATTATTCTAAACTAAATACACAATGTGATCTAACTCACCCACTGTAAATGTTGTTTGCACACAGACAAAAGATCCGCATCACAAAATTCATACCATTGTAAATTCTCAGCCTCTGACTGACAGGCAAGCAAAAATGTGTCCAGACGAAATGATGTGCTCCATATTTGAGACTCCAAATTAGAAATTTGTGCTGTGTTTAAATTCTAGAGGACATAGAAAAAATACACTAGATTATAATGGCATTAACTGCATATATTTACGTAAATAGTAATATTTCAAACAAAATAATTCCAAAAGGTATCTCATGCCATATGAAATAAAATGCTTCCTGCAGACCACAGGAAAAGATTCTGGTACAGGAGTTCACAAGTTGTGAGTCACACACAGGCAACCAAATACCAGGGGTTACAACATTCTTTTAGCTGCAGCACCAAAAGAAATGAGGAAAACTTCAAAGTTTTCAATCATATGGTCTAAGATGGCTGAAGCATTAATAAAAAGAAAAATCATACCTCTGATACGTAATATTAGGGTCGTTATATTTTGTATCACCAATATTTAAGGTCTTCTGTGTCTTTTAATACACTTTCAGATACACAAAACATGCCTTCTACCCATATTTCAGTAAGCTACATCCTATAAAGCAGGAAAAAATCCAGGTCATAAATCTTTTGATGATGTGCCCAGTACAGCACCAATAGCAGCAGGAATAATATACTAGTAGCAGCATTGGTAGTGGTTGCAAGTGTTGGTATTACTCTTCCATAACATCCCTCTCTGTATCCCTTTCTTGAAAAGTCAAAATATATGCATTGCCAAGTAAAAGTACATACAGTACATACTTTTGACAGCCCTTCCATATGTGTCCTCCACCAGATTTACAATAGACTTGTTTCATCCTGACAAAGCACAAGCTGTACATGGTGGTTCACAAGTCACACTTTGTAAAATTAACCTTCAATAAATAACACACACACATGTACGCATATGGAAAGTGAGGAGGAGGAAGACTGAACACTAAAGACAGTGCAAATGAATAGGCAGAGGTACAAATTAGCGCATAAGCAGGCAAGAGAAACAGAAAGTGTTCCTTTACCCTAAGAGGCTGGCGGATAGAATCTCCACCATTACGCATTTTTATGATTGAACTTCATATATCATTTCACCTGTCCTGATAGAATTTAAAAAACACAGTGTAACAACCACTGATGGAGACTGCTACTATGACTACCACTGCTGCCACTACCACTACTATACACATAAAGCCTACTACTGTTCATAAAAAAGTAATATACACAGAACAATTTCACATTAGTATGCACAAACTTGTCAACAGGCGTTGATAGCTTAATTATATTCATGATTAAGCATGATGTACGAACTGAGGAGGCATTACAGTTCTTTCGATTCAAACGTGGGATTAAATCTACAATATAACATTTCTGGCTTTCTTATTACTGAAATTACAGCTAAACTGAAAAACACTGGAAATAAAACTCAAAGATTACGTACCCTCACATTAGCTTTCTTCAGTCTATCACTTGCATAATCCAGTAGTGCCTGCATTTTGGTCAGATCAGTAGTAAGTGTTTTTATGCATGCTTCACAAACAAATTCAAGATCTTCAATTTTGTTCAGCAAGCAAAGTAAATTACTGAAATGGAGCACATCTTCTGAAGTATCACAACGTGAAGACCATGGCTGAAGCAATTCCATGTAATGTTTTACACGTTCTTTATGTACCAGCTCAACGTCAAGCTGAAACTGATGTGCAAATGCCTCTGCATCATCAAATTTGCGCCGCTGTAACAATCTGTAGAATCTATAATGGAAAGGAAATATGAACTTAAGAAAATAAGATGAGCCACAACAAAATAGTCATGTCATAAATTTTAGTAAAGATATATAAAAAGGAGAAGAAACTGGATCTTTTCCAGTTTGTCACATTAGGAAAGTGTTTTAAAAAGTGACATTTTTAATCAAAAACTTATACAGAGCGTTACATAAATTATGGGGTTTTAATTTCAGGTTATCACTGTGCATTCTTATGGTCAATCACTTTTATTAGATGACTAATGCACTCAATTATATAAAATTTAGAAGTTAAAATCTACTTTGTATAAATTTTAAAAGACAATTAAAAATCACTCCAACATCTTTCGGGTTGCGTGCGATCCATCATCAGGGAGTTCTAAGCTGTGCTTGACTGTGAGCCACCACGAGTAATTTCAGTCAAGCACAGCTCAGTACTCCCTAATGATAGATCACACATGATCCGAAACATGTTGGAGTGACTTTTAATTGTCTTTTAAAATATATACAACGTATATTTTAACCTCTAAGTTTTATATAATTGAGTGCATTAGTCGGCTAATAAAAGTGATTGATAAATTACGGGGATTTAAGAATAGTTCATGTAACAATTATATTCTTGTTAATCCTTTACATGGCAATGTGCACTATGTGTAGTGTTCTTTAACAATCAATAACTCCTCAAGCGACATACACACACACAATAACATTATGGATTTCATTCTGTTAAGAGAATAAACAATAATGCCAATCCAGGACAACATTTATAGAAACTCTTATTTGTAACATCATTGTTTTCTGGATGTAAAACCCAAATGTTGGAACTTCAACTACACAAGCTTTGCATTATGCCCTTTCCTCCTCCTCTCCCCCCTTCATGGTACACACATTCAAGCCTATTTAAGTTTAACACATTGATTCCCTTCAGTCTATGTCTGTCACCAAATTTTCAACTTCTCTACAAAGTCTTGAATACAAGAATTCAAAAGTTTTAAAGTGGGGAGATTACCAGCATACCCACAGAACATCAAACATGAAAATCTAGATATTCCTTCTTGTCTGGAAATCACTTCCTACATATGGCAGGAGGGATCGTACCTATAGCTATGCTACTGCTGGTGTAGCCTTTCAGGGTCTCATTCCTCACAACAAGGAGGAGGCTTTGCTGTTTAAATCATTACAGAGTTTCGACTAATGAAACTAACCTGTCTTCTGGTGCACTCTCCACTATGCATCTGACATGAACAGAAAGTATGAACTGAGAGTGTGAAGTTCCAAATCCTTCCAAGAACAACAGTTCTTGTGCAGTTGACATCAATGGCATAAGAAATGTCACTGAAGATACACAAAATTGGAACTTGGTTTCCAATCCTGTACCAAAAGAAAAGAACTTAACTTCTGAGAAAATAATGTGCTTGCAGACAACCTTAATTTACTTACTTTAGAAACATGATATACAATTCAAAAACAGTAATTGATTTGAGGACATTGTTAAGACACATGTAAAGAAACAAACACCAGACACTGCCAAAAAGCCTTTGCTTAATTACACACATCTTAGACATACAGGAGAGTGCATGTATAGTTCCACACACACTTCTGACCTCAGAACTAGATAGAGGCAAGTGGTCATCTTCATGCCCCATCCACTTTTCTCCTGGAGATACTCTACCCTGGGTCACGTGGGAGGCGGTAACAGTAGTGGAGGGTACACCCTGATGGGGGTTTTTAAGACACATGCTGACTAACGGGGCTCTGGTCTAGCCTAGCCAAGGTGGAAGGTATAGTGCTGAAGGCTGCATGGCACTGGGGTACAGATTGCAGTGGTGTAAACGATCACCTTGGGGAACCAGGCTGCACCCCATTGTATGTAGGCCTTCCGTCCACTTGGGGCTACGTGGACGTGACCAAACATTTTCCCCGTTTTTTTTGTTGGAGGGCTCCTTACTGGGGACTCTGACAGATATAAATGAATGAATAAACCATTATCTCTGGAGATGAGGCTTCTCTCTCCATGGGGACCCTGTTGGAGAACATGGGGGGGAGGGGGGCTCATTTACCGGGGACTTTGAGGGAAAGGTGCAGAAGACAGCTCTGGAGACGGGTGTCTCTCTATGTAGGGGCCCATTGGGGAACCTGGGAAGTCCATTAACTGGGAATGTTAGAGATGGTTGGAGGGCTCTGGAAAGGGAGCATCTCTCTTTGCGGAAGCTCTGTTAGGGGGGCTCCTTCCTGGGGATCCGGAGGCGGAGGGCAGAGGGCTCAGGGGACAGACATCACTCCCCAGTGTCATGGGGGTCTGTTCACCGAGAACTCTGAGAGTTAGTTGAAAGGGGGCTCTGGTAATTGGGCATACCTCTCTATGGAAGCTCTTTTAGGGAAACCTGGAGGGGGGGGATCCTTTGCTGGGGGCCCTGAAAGACATGAAAGGAAGGCTCTGGGTATGGGCATCTCTTCTCATGGGGGCTCAGTTGGGCAACCTGGTGTGGGCCCCTCTACTGGGGACTTTGAGATATAGTTGAGAAGGGCTCTAGGGGTGGAGTGTCTCTCTCTGTGGGAGCTCTGTGAAGGAAACCTGGAGGGAGGGCCCCCTTGCTGGGGACCCTGGGGAGGGCTTATCTACTGGGGACTTTGAAAGATGTATGAAGGGGTCTCTGTAGATAAAGCGTCACTCTCTCGGAAGAGGCTCTGTGGGGGTGGGCCTGAGGAAAGCTCCTTCAATGGGAACCCTGGAAGATATGTTAAAAGTCTCCAGATGCGGGCATCTCTCTCCGTGGGGGCCCCTTTCCAGCTGAGGGGAACCTGGTATGTGGGGGGCATGTATACTGGGGACTTTGATGGATGAATGAGGGAGGGCTTTAGTGGTGGAGTATCTCCCTGCTGGGGATTCCATTAAGGGACCTTGAGGGAGGGCTCCTTTACTGGGGAAACCGAAAGATGTGGTTTTTGAAAGACATGCAAAATGCCCTGCAGGCGGACCTCTCTCTTTAAAGGGGCCCTGTTGTGGAACCTTAAGGGGGTTTGTTTGCCGGGACTTTTGAGAGACAAGAAAAGTATATCTGGGTTCCTTTCTTGGACCCAGAGGCCATTAAGATTTTAAGTCTGGGGGCCGTCTGGAACTTTGGTAAAGGAAGAGGGCTCTCTTGAGTTGATATCAGATTATGGGGCACAAAGGGTACGTCTATAAGCCCTAGGTGCATCGGGACCATAAGGGCTTGAACCCAATGTCAATCTTCCCCTGGAGAAGGAACCACCAGTACGCACTAGATAAGAGGTTGGTTGGGCCCAGGACCGGTCTGGGATGGGAGAGTGCAGGCAAACGTCTCTGCTTCTGTCAAGAATCAAACAGATTCTATCATCCAGCCCATAACCTAAGTCAATATACTGAGCTATGCCAACTATCAATTACAAGGTACTGTTTTGCAAGTGTACGTGAATTCTGTAAGGTCCATTTAAGGGATGTGACTTTCAATTACCTTAATACATTCAGCATCACAGATAGAAACTTCCAGTGTAATTATACTATGTGTTGATTATATATGGGTTGAAATCTGAGAAGTGAAAATCCTACATTTTAGCCCATAAACAGACTTTTACACATATCCCATAAGCTATTTCAGAGATTCTGTTGAAAATCAATATGGGAGGATTCCACTAAGTTGATGGGAGCTTCCAGGTTTCAGCCATGCTCCAGGAAGGCTGATCAGGGAATTGTTATTCAATTTCCTTCAGGGGCAAGAAACTTTTCTTCTCTCCAAAATATCTAGATGGACTCTGGGACTGACCCAGAAGATCCTTCCCCAGTGGCAAAGTGCCCAGAGCATACAGCTGACTGCTCACCTACATCTAGTTCCGAGGTCAAGAATGACTGGATCTACACCTCCGCACTGCACACATGCTGTCACTGCACGCACAAGAATTTACCTTTTTTTTTATTTATTACTTTCATAACTTGAAACAAAGGCCAGTCTGCAAAAGACCATACTCTGACTTTTCCACATAGTCCACATATCTTCCACAAATTTTGTTGAAATTTGATATAGATGAATTATGCTAGTTCTCATTTCATTACTTCCACTCTTAAGCCAGCCTAATAAATGTAAAGTAACACCACTGGTAATTCTGTGTACTACTTTAAGTTACATGACCTTCCCAAACTTAATATCATTTATTCAAGGACCATTAAATAACTGATGGTCCTTAAATATTGAAGAGTTTTCTAGTGGTACCTGGAAATGATGCTAGTCGCAGATCACATTCTCCTGACCTAGTGGGCTGGGTGAGAAGAAGAATGCTAGTTTCTTTCTCAGCAGAAATACCCTCTAGCAGAATAAAGTCCTCAAGAGGAATTTCATCCCACAGTGACAGAGAAAGAAATGTTTGTGAGCACATGACAAGCAACTTCCCATCTTCAGTAAGACAAACAAGTAAGCTGAAATTCAAAAGAAAATAGGTGATATTCAATAATATACCTCCACTGTACAGAAATTCACATACCAATTCTTCACAATTACAGACTGTCATTTTTAATATAACAATGGGGTGCAGTTATTTTTAAAAGAATTTTCAGAGACCTTAACAAACCACAGGTTAAAAATTTTAGCATATTATAAAATTGAGTCAAATGTTGTACATGCAGGAACAAAATTTTTTATGACATTGTGTACTATTTTACTCTATGTTGTTATGTTGCATCATGTTGTGTCACTTCCAAGGGGCTGAGAGACTCTAGGGTGGGCAGCTGACGCAATCATCACAAGGTAGGTCACACATATGTGGGCAAGTGAGCATCGCGTCAGTAAGCAGTGTATCTCTAACTGCAATGGTTCATAACGGTGTGCTCTGCAACAGCAGACGTTACTTACGTACAGTGCCAAGAGTGTGAATATAAAAAAGGGTCATATAGCTATTACTGCAAAGGGCATTAAAGTGACATTATAGTGTCTTTTTGTAACATTCTATCATCAGAGCTCAGAGGGAGACTGTGAATAGGATGCATCAGTGCGTGTATCTATTGTAAATTATAACAAAGGGTTATTATCTTGAACTGCAAAAGGCAGTGAAATTACCAACAGGTTAGTGCATCTGGACTCTCACAGGGAGAGACATGTACACAAGGAGTTTTATATTCATAAACTTGTATATGTGAACTACACAGGCTAGTAGTTATAATTAAAGTGAACAACAATTATCAACATCAATTAAAGTTGCTAGTTCAGGCATAACATACAGTGTTACATCAAGGTGTGGCAGCAATTATTGTGACTTTACTACCAGAATTCAAGATTCGTGTAGATAATAGTGGCAAAAATTAAAGATAGATTCCTTGTTAACTGGCATTTATTGATGAACAAAAACCCCGTTCATACCACTTACGTTCCTCTGATACCAGAGCAGGGCGCATCAAATGTTCAGCCAAAAAAAATCTAAAATGTATTTTTTGGTGTATAACAGGAGTAGCCAGATGAATTAATTTTGAGAGCTGCTATTTATAAGGCAACTTAGATAAGAGCCATCCATTAAATTAACCAAACAAAAAAATGTTTTTTTCAAATTTCATGGCTCCTCATTTGTGTTCATCCAACTATAATAGGTTAAATTAAGTAACTTACAAGTCCACTTTCCTTGGAATATCTTTTATAACACCAACCAGCCAGCCTCAAGTGCATGCAAACTACCTGAATATTATTGTTTACACACAATTTGCATAAGCTGTGACAGTGACATTCACAAGCTGCATTATGGCCACATCTGGTGTATAATTTCTGCCGGATGTTTATTGAGACAGCATGATTAGAACATGAAATATTTGTATTAATGTACTACCTGATGGGAATCTTATAAGAAAATTATGAAGATGTCTACATATGTTGCCAACGGAGTTGCTGCATTGGAGTTGAGTGCGGGTAGCAGGAAGGGTAAGACACAAAACATAAAATGGTCAGTCCAACACAACTGTGTTTTATTCAATAGCTACCTACATGTTTCAGCCTAGAGAGTGACCATCATCAGGCTTGATACAGTCACTAAAAAACAGGTCAAAAGTGCAATGAATAATCCTTCATTATCTATGTTTCTGTGGGATCCCACAAGTTTTAACAATTTTTACAATATGAATTGTAAAAATTTTTATTTGGTTGATAGTTGATGGTAATTACGAAGTTATTGAGTTAACATTTTTTATTCCTTGTGTTGTTTGGCATAACAAAACAGTGTGCCTACCAAGACTGTATATACAACACTGAAAAAACCTTCCATCCAAATATTTATTTTACATTTTAATAACCAAATATTTATTCTACCTCTTAATATTGTATTTCAAAAGAGCAAGAATAAAGGAAAACCAGCAAACCAGACAAACACAAGTGAAAATAACTAAGAAAAAATAACACTCTGCTACAATACTCCCCAAAACTCAGAGTGGCATGTAAGAAATATCTACTGACTGACATTTGTAACCAATGCCTAAGACTATTTTAATCTTTATAGATATAATACCTATTTGCCCATTTGTTTTTAAAAACTGTAATACCACAAATTTACAATTACGATCTAGCTACTATCGACCAAATACTAACTTTACAACTGTTATTGTAAATAATTGTTAAAACTTGTGGGATCCCACAAAAACAAAAACATGATAATTATTCATAGCATTTCTTTACATTTCTGTTAGTGACTATATCTAGCCTGAAGATGGTTGATCTCTAGACTGAAACAACCAACTATGTAATAAAACATGGCTGTGTTAAGTGACTGTTTTATGTTGTTTTGAATTTCCTTAGAACACAACAGGATGAATTCTATCAAGCTAGGAGCAGTTAGATTTTGCCCTCTAAACATCATATTCTCACCTGGCATGTTCTACAGCCTTAATAGTTTTCAGCTTTTGCAATGGTTTTTCTAGCATCCATGTATCACTCACTGTTGACCCATATGAAAAGACAGTAATTTCACCACCCACAAGTACAAGCCTTTTACTGTCAGGAAGAAGTGTTGCTGAAGATACCTAAATAATGCAAACACAAATCATCTCCTTACAAACCAAACTTAGAATACACAGTGCATTCAAATGCAACAGCTACTATACAAATGTACTTGGATATTTAAAATACTGAATATCAATAAAATTAAAAAATTCCTGAAAAAAATGTTTACAAATATGTTATGAGAATGTGCAGAGGTTTCTGCCAATCACAGATTTGTGCAACAAAGTTTTAGTGAGGCATTTATTACTCCCTGCAATCACAGTCAGCTCATACAGGTTTCACACTGGCAATAGACTATCCAATAGGTAGTCTTGAACCAGCCAGCAACATCAAGTGTTCTCATTTATCCAACATTTGTTTCTCCAACAGCATCTTCTCTGGCATTCTTCTGTGGTGCTCAATAGTACAGGAACCAAGCTTTCAATAGATACAATTTTTAACATACTTCTGTGTTAGCTGAAGTAAACATCATTTATCATCAAAATATTTACGCAAAGTTTCTGCTCAGCTCCTTGAACTCATTTTTTTCCATGCTTTCATAAGTTTTCCAGAAATTCAATATCTACGAGTATATTTGAAAAGGACCAACCATATAATACACACAATGGCCTTGAACATATCTCATACTTTACAACCTATGTGATAACAGCAAGAAAACGAAGAAGTGGCAATGACAGTTGTTGTTTGGTCATTTGTTGACAGGCTAGTAGGTTAGCTGTTGAGTCAGTCAGGCAGTTACTTACAAGTCATTTTGTGTATTTGTATGAATACTGCCATGAAGGAAGATGAGAAAAATGTAATGAAAATTACATTAGAACAAAAATCTGCCCAGATAACAGAAATGCCCAGTCTTGAAACCAGGTCTGCATGCTCACAATCTAGTTAAATGCAAAATACGAGGGTCGTACCGAAAGTCATGAGCAACAATTTTTTTTATGCGAACTGGGAACAGCAGACGAAGGAGAGTAAGGTGGTAGATGTAACCAGCTGTTGTGTTATCCTTGAGTGTCTTGTGACGTCAATAGCTTGCATCACGTGACCAGTATCACGCCTAACAAAATGGCCGACAACGATATGTCGTTTCGCCAGCGTGCTGTCATTGAATTTCTGGTTAAAGAGGAAATCCCTGCTGCAGAAATTCACCAGAGACTTCA
>Ga0209629_10003490_pt1 | contig 11281 bp, 5 predicted proteins | sample TergutCu122P5_FD_187286 | JGI IMG/M metagenome (GOLD analysis project Ga0209629, IMG submission 187286) | Cubitermes ugandensis P5 segment gut microbial communities from Kakamega Forest, Kenya - Cu122 P5 (SPAdes) (version 2) | ecosystem: Host-associated > Arthropoda: Insects > Digestive system >...
ATATTGTTCGCGTTCATCAATCTTCGTTCCGTATGTATTCTCAAAACAGATGGGTTTCTTTACGCCGTAATAGCGTTTATATAAAAATATATTACCTCCATGATGCTCATCAATAATCTTATGCCGTTGAGCCGGATGATCCGTCCATTCGCAGGTAATCTCCCTGGTGCCGATCGTTTTTGGATTATTTCCCAAAAACCGGTTCCAAAACATAAGATCTAATTTATCGGTCACAAGCTCGCTTCGTTCCATCCACCGGTCTGCAGTTTTGAGGTGCATGATTTGTACCAATTGAAAAGGCTTATCATCCAACTTGTGATATACTTTTTTCCCGAAATTGTCGCCATCGTTAAAAATAAGTCCAGACAAACACAGCATCCCTGCATGGGCAAAATCAAAACCCTGATTGATGGATTCCAGCAGGCTTTCCAAATGATTTTTATAATAGATGTCGTCGGCAGGCAGATAAGCGATATAATTGTATTGCGAATTTTCAAGTCCTTTGTTTAAAGAATAACCCAATCCTTCATTCTTTTCATTGCTGAGTAATTTTATTCGCTCATCTTGAAGATAATCTGCGATTGATTCATTTAAATTGTCGGTAGAGCCGTCATTGATGATGATGAGTTCCCAATTTGGATGCGTTTGACACAGCAAACTCGTAATCGCCATCCTTATAAAAGACGCTTGATTATATACCGGCATAAGTACCGAAACATATTTGCTTTCTACTGTCATATTTGACATTAATTTTTTATTTGGTGGCAAATGTAATTAAAATTTTTTAAATGAAAGAAAAATTCTTACATAATTTTAAAAAATTCTTACATTATTTTCAGATTAGAAAGATAATTCTTTATAACTTAGCATATTATGGATTATAAAAAAATACACATTGGAAAACTGATACAAACTTTTGTAAAAGAGAATAATATCAATAGCGCTGAACTTGCAAGAAAAATTGGAAAAACAAGGCAGAATATATATGATTTGTATAAACGGGACGATATAGAAGTAAAATTATTTCTTACAATATCAGAAGCATTGAATCACAATTTTTTTGAGGACATTTATTCTACAAAAAATAACCAAAACGCAAGGGATATTGATGTGGTATTTGACACATTAAAAAAATTGGTAAGAGAAAAAATATCCGGTAAAGATTAAGTAAAAATCTCTACCGGACATGCCTTTGGTTTGCATGAACAACGGAGTGAAATGTACCATGGGAAAATTTTTCTATTTCTTTATAAATTTTTCAGAGTAAGTTTGATTCCTAACTATTGCCTGTAACAGGTAAAATCCTTTAGGTAAATGAGAAACATCAATTTCCGTATTCCTGTAACCGGCATAAATTAGTTTTCCGGAAAAATTAAAGATTTTTACCTCTTGCAAATCCAAACTGTTTACTTCTAATTTGAGAGATTCCGATACAGGATTTGGGTATATTTTTAAAACCGGAAGCGTTTGTGTTTTTCCCACTTCTTTAATAGACAAGTCTGGGTTTGAATCGTAATTGCCATATTGTTTAAGTACGACTTTAAAACCGGCATCGCCGACAAGCGACTCGTCAAATTCGATATTGATATTTTTACTTTCTCCGGGCATAAGCGTGAAAAAATTATCATTCATGTAAATGGGCAATACTCGTTTCCCCGTCTGTTTATTTATTACTTTCAAACGGTTTCCGAAAGCCACGGTAGATGAATTGTTTATTACATCGCATGAAATGATACATTTGCCGTCCGCTCTTTTTTGAATTTGTGTAAGGCTTACATTTGCAAAAGGCAGCGTATTTAACGCTTGATAATCATATTTATCCTTATTTCTCCAATAGAAGTTATCTGAGATCGGATTACCTTCGCTGTCGGTTAATTCTAAGCGGATAAAATTGACAACCGATAATTCGACATTGTTACCTTCCGTATCTTTGTTCGGTGCATATACCTCAAATTCCCAGAAAGAATAACCATAGGAGGTGCCTCGTTTTACTCCTTGTAACTTTATATAGCGGGCTACAACCGGATCAAAAGTGAGGGTTTCGTTTCCTCCGGCGCCGTTTTCTCTCGTATAAACTGTAGTCCAGTTTTCAGCATCGTCCGACACCTGAATCAGGTAATTGCGCCCGTATGCAGCCTCCCAGTATATTTTGACTTTGTTTATCTCAACAGGCTTTCCCAAATCCACATAAAACCAAGCGTTGTCCTGATATCCGCTTCCCCAGCGGGTTGTCATATTTCCATCCACTGCCCGGGAAGGAACTCCTTCTTTGTCGTTGTTATTGACAGAACCATAAGCCGGTTTTTTCAATGCCAGATTCAAATCTGAATTTTCAGCCAAAACAAAACACTCGGTGGCAGTGTTGGACAAAGAATTAATTGTTTTTTTCATGCAAAGCGGTTTATAAATTTCGCCGTTCAGGTTATATACAGTTGCTTTAGCAGTTAAATTAGTATAGTCATTCAGGGTTGTATTAATAACTTTCACCGAGTTGTCGACATAATTCCATTGTATGTGCACCGGCTCACAAGCTTTCTTGGCTCCCCAATAGGCGCCGGTAGCATCATAATAGTAATCATACGTTTGCCAAACAAATGAAGGATAAGCCGGTTGACTCATCCAGATCAATACGCCGGAGGCATTATCCCAGATATTGTCATTCCATCCTTCATAGATGGCTTTCATTACTTCTAAATTAAGATATTGGGACTTCTCGCAAAATTCATCAATTTCGGTTGAGATTCCATAGTTGCTGTTCACAGTATTATAGTAATTATCCGTCCCTGCGTTTTCTGCCTGTTTCCCGAAAAAATGCTTATTCCACATTTCATTTCTTGCAGGCCACCAACTGCTTTCCGGCATAAATTCCTTGAAGCTTTCGAAAGTGGTAAAAGTCGCAGTACCGATTTCTGTGCTAAACGGTTTTGTTCCGGCTCCAACTCCGCTGTTGGAAAAGGAAAAATACGTTTTAGGATTCTGATTTGTATATGGACCACCCCCTGAAACTCCGTTGCCGGCATTAGAAGCTGACTGATAAAAGCGATCGTTTCCATCATAATTTGCAACAGCTTGTTTCAATGAAGGATCCAAATTGTCGGGAGGAACTCCTTCATTGGCTCCGCACCAAACCGCAATACAAGCGTGATTACGCAGTCGTTTAATCTTATCGATGGCATTGCTCATAAACACATCCTGACTCGGAGGAAAAATATTACCATGAAACCAAAAATCGTCCCATACCATGATTCCATATTTATCGCAATATTGATAAAATTCATCATCGGTAACACAACCTGTCCACAAACGGATCATATTGAAATTCATATCGGCATGCAACTTGATACGGGTATCATAATCCTTTCCTTTGCTACGTTGTAAATATTCGGTCATACCCCAGTTTCCTCCACGAATAAATACCTTTGAACCATTCACATACAAGGTAAATGCTCCATTTTCCGTTTTATACTCATATTTCCGGATGCCGAAAGTAACTTTTTGTTGATCAGAAACTTCATTATTTATTGCAAATTCCAAATCACAGGCATAAAGATTAGGAGTTCCGTAGCCATTGGGCCACCACAATTGTGGGTTATTGATAATCAGTTGGCTGAATTCGTCTTTGTCAATTTTGATTGTTTCAGAATCGCCGGCTTCGATAGTAATATTCTTTGAGAATGAAATGTTTCCGGGCATAACAGTTCCTTTGAGAATACCGTCAACGGGTTCGTTTCCCAAGTTTTTAACGGTTGTTTGAATACTGATAGATGCTTGAGTAGTATCCGGTAAATCCGAGCGAATCCATGTATCGGCTAAGGCGACGGAACCGGTAGTCGTTAAATAAACATCATTGGTGATACCACAATTCAACCCTGGCACGTATGGCATCCAGTCCCAGCCGGCGCTACCCATAAAGGTTGGCATGGCAAAATTAGCCCAGCTATCAAACGGGCCTGCAGAGGCTCTGGTTCTTCTTACATCCGGCAGATCGACTTTGACAAGTATAACGTTTTTACCTGCTTTGACTTTGGTGGTAATGTCGTACTTGGAACGTAACATAAATCCTTTGACTTGTCCCAATTGTTGTCCATTTAAATAAAAAACACCTTCCTTATTTACTCCGTCAAAATTCAGCCACAGCTTATCTTTAACGAAATTTTCAGGGACTTCAAATTCTAAGCGATACCAGTGCGCTTTGTTGTATTTTGTTTCATCTACGCGGTAAATATTATCGCCAAAATCCGGGTTATCCTCAACTCCGGCATTTACATAATCGACAAAAAATGTACCGGGCACTGTTGCCGGAATCCATTGGGAAATGTCAAACTCCGGATTTGACATATCAGAAACAGATCCCGTAACCTTATCAACAGGGTAAATTTTCCACTTCGCATTATTTGACGTATTTAACGGATAAGTTGTCTGAGACCACGCCGGAACGGAAAATAGTATAATGAACAAATGAATGAATTGTAAACGCCACATACTTATCTGTTATGAATATTAGAATTTGATTATTTTTTGGATATATGGATCCTTGTCCGTATATACTTTTAACAAATAGATACCTTTCGACAAATCAGACAGGGAAATCGTCACCTGACTATCTTCATAAACATTATTGAAGATTGTTTTTCCGCTCAGGTCAACCAGCGTAATCCGTTGGATTGTTTCCGATTTTTTTGTTTCAATTTTAACAAAATTCGTAACGGGATTTGGATAAACAAGGATGCTGTTGTTGTTTGCATTTATCTCCTGAAGATTAGAAAGGGTCTGAGGTATCAATTTCCACAATCCTCCCTGCTGGCCTAAATCGTTATTTTGCCATACTCTTACTCCTTCAGCGGTATAACCGTCCAATATTTCCAATATCATGTCGCTTGCTTTATTGATAATCCTGACAAAGCCATTTCCTGCATCTTGGATAACAAACTTCTGACTGTCGAAATATTTTCCTTCCGGATTATTTGTCCGGGCATATAATTTCCATTCGGATAATTGTAAAGTCGTTCCGGTAACGCAAGTCATATCAAGCCGGTAATAAGAATAGGCCGTTGCATTATTATTTATAGTAAATGTTTTTTCTTCAAACCTGCTTGCAAAAGAAATTCCAGTTTGAGTGTCCAAAATAGTCCAATTGGTTCCATCATTCGAACCGGACAAAGTCCATGCTTGAGGATCCCGCACCGGATTATCATTGGCGGAAGTTATACTATATTTGCTTAATACATAAGAAGCGGAAGCGCTGAACTGTACCCAACCCTTGTTATGGAAGGTCAAGTATTTAGTATTCACGTTCTTATCGATTAAATTAGTATAGCCTTCGCCGGTTGGAGAATCATAATATTGAGCGGATATTTCACCCGGAAAGAGCGTTATGTCAACTTCTTTTCCGTCCCACAATTCAACAAAGCTTCTGGCTGTCGTACTTTGATTCACAATGTTTAAAACATTTTCTCCTCCTCCTTTATTGATGATTGTATAATATCCCCCACCGATAGATTTTAATTCAAATTTTTGACTGTTTACTCCTGAATAGGCTACTTGCACAAGCGGAGTATTATTAGCAGCGCTGTTTCCTGCAGCGCCCATATACAATTCGCTTTGTTTGTTCTGGATGGCGTAAATTCCTTTCAAATCTTCCAAACCTTTACGGCGAACAATCAGTGAGCTGACTTGACTATCCAAAGATGTTGTTTGCAGACTTTCCACTCCGCTTTCAAAAAGTTTCACAGTACCCTGGAAGTTGTCATCCGGATAAAGCGCTATAACGTATCCGTCGTCCAGCATAAACGATGACAGAGATTTAGGATCAAATCCTAATCCGGTTAAATCGCTTGACGTGTATTCTCCCACATTCAATCCTATGGCATTTCCGGAATAACTTGTGCCGGCAAACAATTTGGCAATGCCTGTCAAACAAGGTTTCAAACCGGTAGTTCCTCCCACGCATTCACTGCATTTATCCCAATAAGCGCTTCCGTTTTCTACGCCGGCGCAATCTTTTTTATTGGTTGTATAAGGAGATAGCGCCAATAAATCAGCTTGAATATATCGGGCACGGTACCAATATTTATCGACAAACAATCGATTTTGACAACTTTTACAATCGAAAAGGCAGCCGTCGTAATTGGCAGACATTGAGATGGAATATTTGCCGTTAGCTAATGGTCCATGAAGATTAGGCATATAGTACCAAAAATTTGCGCTCTGATCACCTGTTCCGATTAATGTTTCGTGTCCCCAGGGACCCTCAGGCGAAGGAGCAAAAAGGGCATACACTTCAGGACTCATAACCGGCATTGCTATTTGAACATAGTTGCCTTCTCCCAATTTTTTCACGTCGTCGGCTCCTCGTTGGGAAACTTCCACTACTTTTGAGCTATCGGGATTCCATGTCTTTCCGTCCCAAAACCTCCAAGTGCCTTTCTTCCCGTTAAAATCGCCTAATTCGGCTCGGGCTACTTTCATTGTTCTCGTCCAACCGGAACCTCCGCTGGAATATAAATATATCATGTTGCCATCTACAAAGAACTTTTCATACGTCCGGCAGAATGGCTCCTGTTTTTCTATTCCTAAAAAGTTCAAGTCGGGATAAGAGAATTTTCCGATAAAAGAACGGTGGCCGGAACCATCACTCCGTACTTCTATTAAATAAACCTTTACCTGATTGTCTTCCATTAATGCATCGCCTACCCAAAAAATGTTACTTACGCCGCTGGAAGGATTTCCTGCTGTGTTGTAAATCACATCCTCATCCGGAATTCTGAAATAAGTCCATTGACCTCCCTGATTCGTCACCGGTAAAGTATGAAGACTTCCATCTACATCCTGAATAACAACCGCATTTCTTACAAAGGTTCCCCCGTTAAATTCGTTATGGTCGGTATCTAATGTTCCGTAAAAAGAATCGTTAAAGAACCACATTCTTCTTCCGTCGGGCAAATCGAATGAAACATCGTTGTCGCCCGCCGTCCACATTTTACCTTCCGAATTAGGAACCTGATTATAGTTCCAGAGGTAGGTATTGGAAACATCGTATTGCATATCATTCATCTTATCGACCAATACAAGACCATCTAAATAATATGTAGCGCCTTGAGTAGTTGTTGAATAACAATTATTCGGATCATCCGATTTAGTTACCGTTCTTGTGTTCCGAAAATAGAAAGTGATTGTCAATTCCTTGTTGTAGTAAGACGGATCTATTTTAAACGGATAGTGAAAAGCTACCATCTGACCATTACTGTTTCCATTTCCTATACGCATTTTGTATAAAACACTCTTTTGTTCGCTTCCTTCGATTTCTACGTTAAGTAGCGCTTCTTCGGGTCCATTCGCCCAAAACTGCAACAAATAAAGGGAATCAGATCCAACGGTAACGTGGGTTCTTGCATATACCGCATTTATACTTTTAAGCGAATTTACATCCACTCTCAATCCTACACTTCCGCCATCGAATATCTTTTTTTCACTCGACAATGAAAATTTTGCATCAGAACCATCATTTGCGGCATATTCCCAATCTAAATTCAGACCGTATTCAAAACTTCCGTTTCGCAGATAGTTTGTTGTTTTTCCGGGAATATTATCGTTTTTGGAAACTGCTGAAAGATTGTATGTTGCTGAAGGTCTCGAATTAAGAGACATAAACCCGCATACAAAAAAGAGTGAAAAGATTATTTTTTTCATATATACATAATTTGTTTTTTAATGGTCATTCTGAATAATATGACGCTTAACGGAGGAAAAACCGCTAAATATCGACTTTATTGTTTTTTCCCAACCCCCATAAAAAGCGGAAGAAAACAAAAAGTTCCAAGCATGGAAACAACTAATCCTCCGATAGTTCCTGCTGCCAATGGAAACCAGAATGCTTCCTTGGATGTACCTATCAAAAAAGGAACAAAACCCAATGCGGTGGAAGTTACCGTCAGGAAAATCGGACTGATTTTGGCATTCCAAGCCTTGATGTAAGCTTTGAGCGGAGGAATTTTCCGTTTCCTGCGGATATTGTTGTATTCGTCCAGCACATAAACATTTTTGTTTACGGCAAGTCCACACAATAGAATAAAAGCTGCGAATCCACCCTGGTCGAAATTCAGTTTGAAAAAGTAAAAAGTCAGAAAAATACCGATATAAGCAATTGGAATTACGAAGATGATGGCAAAAGGTTGTCTTAGCGAATTGAATAAAATACTGCCTGTAAAATAGATAATTACAAAAATCAATAACAATAGTACGTATTGCTTGCTGTTTCCGCTTCCCCAGTTCCAGCTTTGTTCCTGTTTTTCGATGGTATATCCCATCGGCAATTGCGTTTTAAATGCCTCGATATCATCATCCAATACTTTACGCCCCTGTTCATAAGCGCCGATATATTCATATTGCAAACAGAGCCGGTACCGCTGGTTTTCCTTGACGATATCCTGAGGCGCCTGTACTTTAGTCAGGGTCGCTAATTCACTGATTTTATATTCTTTATCTTTTCCTGTCATTTCCGGAACCTGTTTCAGACTCCATATATCATAGGCTTGGGATTGTTTGGATTGAAGTACGATTTGCTCCGGTCCGTTTACACCCGATAACCGGCCGGAATACAGGTTTCGTCCGAACATGGCGTTTAAGGATGAGAACAATTGAATCGGCTGAATATTCTCTTGAGCCAAACGTTCACGGTTCAGGTCAAACGCAAATTCTTCATAATCGTCTTTGTACCATGAAAATTCGGAACCGATGGTTACTTCTTTAATTCTCCTTCGTTCGAGTAATTTGGATTTGAATTGAGTGGCATAGGTAGAAAGTTCATCATAGTTCGTACCCCAGAGCAACACCCGATAGGAGCCTGCCGATTCGCGAACGTCATTGCTGAATCCGTCGCCGAGACCGTAAACGCCCCAACTCCCGCCTCCAAGTTCTATCGACCGGCTGATTAATTTGGATTTTAACATATATGGAAAACCCGAACGTTCACCTTCTTTCGTAAACTGAATGTTGATATCTGCCCTGCGAGCGTTGTAAATACTCGTCTGAAAACTGCGGACTTCCGGGAATTGGCTGATATAACTTTCCATCCGCTGTATCAGGTTATTCATCTGTTCTACGGTCGAACCATTGGGCAAGGTGGCTGTTACATAAAGAACCGTCTCTTGACGGTCGGTAAAATAGCTGCCTTCAAATACTTTCTGAACAAACAGCCGCAGAGTTCCTCCCAGCAAAACATCCGAGTAGGGTTTAACTTTTTCTTTGTAGAAAGTCGATCCTAATGTTTCGTTATATAGATTATCCCATCTGCTTTCGCCTTTTAACTTATCCGGCAGTAAAAACACCGGCAAACCAAACAGTAATACGACCAAAATACAAATGGAAATTTTCCATCGCCAAACAAAACGGCAGAAAGCTTCGTAAAAACGGTTAAAGTATAAAACGAATTTTTTATACTTTTTCCTATCATTGCGGGCTTGACCCGCAATCCCCAATTGTGCTTCGTCATTGCGAGCGGAGCGAAGCAATCCAGTATTTTCCTCTGGATTGCTTCGGGCTTCGCCCTCGCAATGACGGGGCGCTGCTTTCACCCTGTACCCTGTACCCTGCACCGTGTACCTTTTACCAATCCCCAGTTTCTCAATCAAAGCCGGAACCAAAAACAGCGTTACAAACAGCGATACGGCTAAATTGAGAATAAGTACCCAGGCAAAATCCTGCAGATTCAAACGGATTTTTTCATCCAAAAAGAAAATAATAATCAGAGAGGCAACGACAGTGAGCGTTGTGGTCAGAATAGCTTTAAAAGCATTCATATTCTGCCTCCGGATAATCTGATCCGACATGACAATGATGTTATCATTTACCAATGTTAATGAAATAGTTATCCCTGCCAAAGAGTATAACTGAATTTCCAAACCTGCAAAATAGAAAAACATGACGGCGATTGCCACATTTACGAGTAATGACAGGACGATCATCAGTAAATAATTAAAACTCCGGTAAATAATCAGTACAAAAAGCAGAAGTATAACTAATGACAATCCCGCACGAAAATAGATTTTATCCAACTCTTTTTGTATGTATTCCGAAGCATCGTATCCTACATGTATCTCATAGCCTGCTGGAAAAATCACTTGGAGGGCTTTCAGTTCGTTCTTTATTATTTTGCTTAACTTCAACTGGTTGGCATTTTCATCTGCCGTAATGGACATATAAATAGAGTTTAATCCGTTGATCCGGTAGTAACTTGTAGCTTCCTGTTCCAACCGGGTAAAAGTTACAATCTTATCCAATGAGATTAGTTTTCCTTCGATATTTTTGACTGTGATATCCTGCGGATTAAATTCAATCTGTTGCCGGTCATCTCCCGGAACCATCGCAATCCGTATCCACTGCGTCTTTCCGTTTTCATCTTCAATAGATGCCGTGCCGAGAAATTCACGGTTCAGATAGCTTTGAATCGCTTGTTGAATATCCTGAACAGTTATTCCCAAAGTATAGATTTGCAAATAATCATATTCGCCCTTCCACTCCATGGGCATGGCTCCGCTAACATCAATCCGGTTCACTCCGGCAATCTGAGCTAATTTCGGTTTGATTGTATTTTCCGTATATTGTTGGATAACAATCGGATTTGCGGGAGCATTCACGGTAAAACTCAAAAAAGGCTTTCCGGCGTTATTATCTGAACGGCTCACAGAAATAACGGGATAGGTTACGTTTTGCGGTAAAAACGACCAGGTTTGACGAATAATGGCAGAGGCTTCAAAACGGGCGGCATCCAAATTCGTATGTTTATTAAAACGCACATGAATTTCACCCCAGCCATTATGGGAAACCGATTGAATATTTTCCACGCCCTTGATTCTGGCAAGCATCCCTTCCAGTTTGGATGTAACTTCCATTTCCACCACACGGGAAGCGCTTCCCGACATATTAAAACTGACGGTTATCTGTGGCAACGCTTGGGAAGGGGAGAGCTTGAGAGGCAGCAAGGGCACAAAGGCTACTCCTGCCAGCGTCAGGCAGACAAAAATCAGGATTATGGAAAAAGACGAAAATTTCATCTTTCAATTGTTTAATATATTTTCTGGATTGCTTCGTCGCTAACGCGTCTCGCAATGACGTGCACAGTTTTTCGTCCTCGCTTCGTCATTGCGAGGACGCAGTTCGAAGCAATCCAGAATAATTTGCAAGTTTGTTTGTTATTGTCTGGATTGCTTCGTCGTTCCTCCTCGCAATGACGTGTAAAAGTTTTCAAATTCAACCGAAAGAGATTTTCCATTTTCAAAATCAA
>Ga0209629_10003492_pt1 | contig 11279 bp, 2 predicted proteins | sample TergutCu122P5_FD_187286 | JGI IMG/M metagenome (GOLD analysis project Ga0209629, IMG submission 187286) | Cubitermes ugandensis P5 segment gut microbial communities from Kakamega Forest, Kenya - Cu122 P5 (SPAdes) (version 2) | ecosystem: Host-associated > Arthropoda: Insects > Digestive system >...
TATCCCAGATACATTGTTAAAGGCAATAGTGGATATTTACACACAAAACAAAATATTGATAAAATTTAACAACAAACTGTCAAAACCGGTAGAAATTAATAAAGGATTGCGCCAAGGTTGCCTGCTTTCACCAACATTGTTTAATATATATTTAGACGACATAACCAAATGGAAAAAACAAGACATAACCGGAATTAAGCTTTCAAAAAACCAGCAACTGTCTACCTTGTTATTTGCAGACGACCAAGTTGTAATAGCTGACACAGAAGACAACTTACAGAAAGCTGCGCATAAATTAAATCGCATAATAACAAAATGTGGTTTAACCATATCGGTACAAAAAACAAAATCGATGGCATTTAAAGGACGAGATCCAGTAAGAACTAAAATTGTAATAGATAAAAAAATTATAGAACAAGTAAATATGTTTAACTATTTAGGCAACATGATATCTTATGAAAAAGAATTGGACATTGACAACAAATTACATAATTATTTGAAAAATACAGGTATTTTAAATAATGTGTTTAAGCAGCAAAAAACTCTTAAGAAAACAAGATTAAAATTATACAATACACTGGCCCTCCCAGTCTTGTTATACGGAAGCGAATCTTGGACCATTAAAGCAAGGGACGCCAGAAGAACAACAGCAGCAGAGATGAAGTACATGAGAAGAACAGCAGGATACACTTGGACAGATCACAAAACAAACACACAAACTGCAAAGGAATTAAAAATAACACCAATTTTGGATAAACTACAAGAATACAAGAGAAACTGGATACATCATGTGAATAGAATGCCTGGCAATAGATTACCAAGGGTTATGAAACAATATTTCCCAACTGGCAGAAGAAATAATGGTAGACCGTTAAAGAGACTTCTGGATGCGTGAGAACGGAACGGGTCAACAAGTGGCCCAACTGCATGAAAGACTGATGATGATGATGATGATGATGATGATGATGATGATGATTCCTGGTTCCAGGGATTTTCTGGCAGGCCAATTCTTTCATGAGTAATGAAGTGACCGAGCTCTGCTGTCCCATTCACAAATGAAGCAGCAATATTCTGTGAATCCTTCTTTTAGTCCAAGTAGTGAGGCAATCACTTTTAGGTCACCACAGATTTGCCATTTGAATTTATCGTAATTGATGGCTTCCATCAGAATCTTCATGTTCTCATATGACTCCTTATTATGCACTGAATGACCAACGGGAATAGAAGGTAGGGTTTTGCCAGTGTGAAGGAGAACTGCTTTGAGACTCAATTTAGACGAGTCTATATACAGTCGCCAGTCCAGAGGTATGTGATTAATATTGAGTGTTTGCATCAGGCCATCAAAATCAGTGCAAGCAACAAGACCCCTTTCCATTTTAAGGAACTGAACTAGATTTTCACACGTTTTACAATACACAGAAATGTTGACGTTTCCTTTCAGAAGGTTCCATTTTTGCAGTCTTGAACCTAACAGTTCAGCCTTACATTTAGGTAAGTCGAGATACCTAAGTAGATCATTTAATTCCTTTTGTGTAATTCGATGGAATTCGTTAGATTGAAGATCAACAGTAAAATCAGCATCTGTAGATGTTGAAGGTTGTGGGGTCTTCTCCCGTTTTTCTGTAGGCTCGTCATCTGAATCTAAAATATACTGCTGCAGTGGTACTGGAACAGGGAAGTCTTCAGTGTGGTTTACCGGTCGAGTAGCAGAAGGAATAAACTGGCCAACACACGAAATGTATCCGTAACCAAAACAGATGGTTCCTCTTCAAATCAATGTGCTGAATTCAAATATGGCCCTAGAATTCAATTCTTGGCTCTAGTTGTCATGATACATGAAGTGTGGCTTAATGCGTAAAATTATTTTACGCATTAAGCCACACTTCATGTATCATGACAACTAGAGCCAAGAATTGAATTCTAGGGCCATATTTGGATTCAGCACATTGAACTGAAAAGGAATCAACTACATTGTAATTTGGTTACGGATACATTTTGTGTGTTGACCAGTGTTATCAGGTACATTAGACAAAGCCGATCATTAGCATAAGATTCTGATAGGCGAAATGAAATGGTGCCAAAATGTTGTCGTCTGTTTTGAAAATGTACCCGAAGTCTAACTAGAGATAATAGTAATACACAGTTGTTATAACGTTACGTAATATTATGTCTTTTTCGTAGCTTTATTGCATACTGAAGAATTTTTATTTCAGTGTTGAATTGCTTCCGTTTGTCGGTATTTAATAGGAATATGTGAGCCAGAGTAGAAACTTTTACGTGCCTTGTTCATTGTAGTTATTTGCTATTTATTTCATTCATTGTACATGGTTATAACAGTGTCATATATGTCCTGTTCTTATAATAATATTATGTAATATATAGAGCAGTGATACATCTGCATTGAATAAGAGATTGTAAACTTCACTATAAGTCAGTAGAACCATGTTTCATAACACTGGGAATTTACGAGCGTAAAATCCCTAAACCCATTTTCAGTCATCCCTTCGTGTTACAATGTTCGCCTTTAAACACAAATGATATGTTTTTTTTTGTCTTTACGTAATCATTACGGTAGAGCTGTAATGCGTGGGCCGGGTAGCGTAGTAGGTATAGCGACTGCCTACGGGCTGGATGGTCCGGAGATCGAATCCCGGTGGGGCGAGATTTTCCGCACCAGTCCAGACCGGCCCTGAGGCCCACTCAGCCTCCTGTACAATGGGTACCGGGTCTTTCCCGGAGGTAAAGTGCTGCCGGGGCGTGACGCTGAGCCCTTACCCCCTTCTAATACAGAGGTCTAAAATAGAGTAGAGCTATACCTCTACTCACCTTAAGGGCCTTCGTGGCCTGTGAAAGGGTGAAACATACCTACATCTTAATGTTTTTCTAACCGTGCATCATGAATTGACTATATATTAATTACCAACTTGATGCACTGACTATTATTTATTCGTAAAATATTACTCTCCTCTACACGTTTCGAGCATCAAGTGCTCATCTTCAGGAGGACATAGTTGTATACAAGCAACATATTGTACCGTCACTCTCTGTAAGATTCCTGGTGGCCTGTTGATACGCAGCAATAGGGATGAGCACTTGATGCTCGAAACATGTAGAGGAGAGTAATATTTTACGAATAAATAATAGTCAGTGTATCAAGATGGTAATTAATCTACAGACATACCTACATCTGTAATGCATGCTGAAGCACAAACTTCGCCAAGTACGAAGGTTTACATCTCAGATTAGCAACCTGCACTGAATATCAAAATTCTTCAAGTTCATTATTGAACAGGACTAAATAGTACATACATTACTCTGCAATAGATTATCATGAATGTTTTACAAATTATTGATCATAAACGGCATGAAGTTAATTTCACCTAATGTTGAGAGAAAGATTGGAAAGTATGTATTCGTGGAAATAATCTGGGAATCAATTTGATGTCCTGTTTACGTGATAATAAGAACAGTTACATTCTAATAGTACTGTTTATTTTCTTCTTAGTACATTAAGGAAGTGTAATTATCTCAGAACTGACAATTTAGAGTTTTGTTTTACAGCTTAATATCGATATGCCGGCACTTATTCCACCTTCAAGGATTGTCTGTCAGGTATACGAATTTCGTACACTGGCTCTCCTCCCTCTGCTACCCAGACCGAACCACTGCTGCCCTTCTCGATCAGATGGATCATCCCTTTGGCTACACTCTCAGGCCTGCAAATAAAACAACGTATAACTCACATACTTCTATATGATTGGTCTATAGTTTGGGTTTAAGAAACATTTCATCCTGAAAAACAGAGATGTCTCATCCAGTTATCTATCTGTATATTCGTATATGGAAAACAAACTCAAAATATCGATTGAACAATCACCCATTTTTATTGAGATTTCAGATGGCTTTTCACAGACGATTTGATGATGCTCAGTATAGTACAAAAATTATGCCATGACCGTCTAGTTCACCACAATTTACTGCACACGGTTCTTCAAAAATTTGCGACTCATTCTACCTATCCTACCCAGTTGGAAGAGTGTTCTTACATAACCTAACACAAAGAAATCGAAGTCGTTTTCTGCATTCTAACAAATTTGTAGACGTTTACAGCGATAATATTAAGGAAGGTCACGTGCGTAGTTACTACGTAAGAAAGACCACTCCTTGATGACAAATACTTACTTTTGCTTAAAATGTTTATCAACTTCCCCTTTTAATTCGACTCCCCACTCATCCCGCAACATGCGCCGGGGAATTTCGGAAATGAGGGTTGTGTCTGTCGCTCCAGGGCAAAAGGCCATCACCCTGACACCAGTTCTGTCGAAGTGGTATGGCAACTGAAACAGTCAAACGGCACTTCTGAATATTCTTCGTTAATGGCGATGTTATTTTAATAAGTTACAGCGAAGACTTTCTTAAACTAATATCTTTAAATATTCATTAACACTTTAGCACACAATTTTGAAGCCCACGATATCATCTTATTTTATCAAAGCTGTCAAACTTCTTCAGATTTGAGCTTGCAGCTGTTCTTTAAATTCCATGTCGTTCGCCTCTTGAGGGCGAATGTACACACATCAAACCTCTCCATTCTTCGGGCACGTACAGACAATAATTACCTATCTTTTCAACCATAGTATAGCGATCAGTACACGCAGACAGGTCCTCTAAGAGGCAGTACGCCGGGTGAAAGTCATTTACTCCCTCTCAAGATGTGATCATGTGATGTGCATCTTTTTCGTCAGTATAGAAGACTGAACGTTGCTATGGGCTGGAAAGTCCGGGGACCGAATCCCAGATTGGTTGAGAATTTCCGCACTCGTCCAACCCGGTCCTTGGATACAACCAGCCTCCTATACAACGGATTACGTGTCATTGCCGGGGGGGGGGGGGGGGGGCAAGTTGCAGAATAGTGACATTGGCCACCCATCCCCATCTAGCGCCGAAGTTAAAGAAAGTGTACGCTTTAAGTCTATTCCCCCTCTGGGCATTCGTGGCTTGTTCTAGGTAAACTTCCCTTTCTTAGAAAGCTAATGACGTGTACGAATGTTGTGATGTGAGAATATTTTGTCCTGATTTCCTTACATTTGTACGTGACAGAATTTACTAAACTCATCATTATCTCTGTTGTAACTTGCAGGTTTGAATAAATTTTTCTGTCCTATATTTTGCATTGAAATTCCTACATGGTTTTCGTGTGGGTCTTTGAGAACTGAATGAATGCCACCTCTTTTTCCGAATGAAATAAGTCTTCTAAAATTATCACGCTTATCTTCAGTTGTGGCATACGAAAGCAGTCAAAAATTACAAAATGACGTCTTAATATTGTATACACTTACAAAACCCTAAAAGTTAACAAGAATAAAATTTAATAAATAGCACGTTTCATGATCTTTTTTTTCAGCATTTTTTTATTCCCACATACATTCAAGTTAAATAATCTTCACTGTTGTTGCATTTCATTAGTTAAGCTGTTATTACGCGATACCTTTATGTATAGCCAGGAAAAGGGCTATTTTTATACGTTGTATATGTAACTTTCAAGTGCTTTGTTTTAGGAATAGCATTTAAGATTTTATATCGACCGGTATACCTGTCTAATTACTTTATTGTTTACTTCGGTTTCTAAGTTTGTAGTCAGGAAGGTTATTAGTGTGCCGGCACCAGTGGCCGCGCGGTCTAAGACGTAGGTCTACGGCCGCTTGCCTGCTGAGATTGTGGTTTCGAATCCCACCAGGGGCATTGATGTTTGTCTGTTGTGAGTGTTGTGTGTTGTCAGGTAGAGGTCTATGCGACGGATTGATCACTCGTCCAGAGGAGTCCTACCGACTGTGGTGCGTCGTTGTTTGTGATCTAGAAACCTCGAAAACAAGGAAGCTAAAGCCCACTATCGGGCTGTGAAAAAATACAACTACAATGAGTTGTAACTCCAGGAAAACAATCAAACAACAAGTTTGTTAGTCTAATGCACCTGTAAGTCTTGTGACAGACCTGCCCACTCTACAATAATGTCAGAGAAGTTGCCGGTAGCGTGAGGCGCTCCTGTAGTAAGGCGCCTCTCAATGCTAAGATCACAAGATTTCTGAATCAAACACTATGGAACGGACTCAATACCGCTATCAAGATGAATAACACCCTACAGTAATCCCTCGGTAATCAGTATATGGAGAGTTTGAGGCATCTGTCATAACGTTGAGTGGTTCCACTCATACTGTTCGGCTGTTTATAGCATTCATAGTACTCGTGTAAAGCTACCCTGATTGTGGTACCAGAAGCGATCGAAACGTGTTGGTAACTAGTAATATGTGATAAAAAGTTTTAGTAATATGCATTTTTTGGATTTCTACATAGGTTTCAAAATGATCAAAAAGGTTTTTGGTCTTCATATAAAATACCCGATATTCTTCTCCGATTTTGATGAGATTAGAACTTTATCGACATATTTTCGAAGAATGTTCTGATATTAAATTTCGTAAAAATCCGCCCATTAGGAGCCGAAATGTTCCATGCGGAAAAACAGAGGGACAAACATGACACGAATTAGAGAGAAACATCGAGTTATGATACGAATTGTGGCTTTTCGCAATTTTGCGAACACGCCAGTAAAACATTCTTTTCCACAGATACGCTGCCTAAAATGTTTTCATGCTTCCATCGTCAACATGTTTGTTACGTGTAATAAAATCGCCTAGAAAAAAGCCAATGTAAATTTCTGCATTCTTGTATTTTGACTGTCTGAGGCTAAAATACTTTCTTTTTAAATCCTGATAAACTAATCAAAGGTGTATTCATAAGAGGCAATTTCTAATTTCATCTAAACACTGTGTGTACGTCTAAAGTAAAAGGACGCTGCATACGCCATTTGAAGACTCCTTCTCAAAGGCATTTATACGTGAACATTGCTTTTTTTTAATGTTTTGATCGGTCGAAATACTCCCACAAACAACTCCTTGATTTCAAACTTTCGCCGTGTTGTGAATGTCGTGTCCTTTCTTTTGGGTGAATCTTCGGTGACTGAAATTTATGTGCCGACGTTTCGGAACACTCTTCCCATCTTCAATGGTCTGTGTCCGCACACGACCTATGAAGATGGAACAGATAGAATATTCCGAAAAGTTGGCATATAAAATTCAGGCACCGCGGCATCACCCAAAAGAAAGAATACAACAATAAAAGCCACTCTATTTTAAAAACTTGTTTCAAATAGAACGCCTGATGATGACCCTTTAAGGGTCGAAACATGTTGCCGACTCCTATCAACAATAAACATTTATGTGTTCGAAGTAATAATTATTTTATTTTTGCTATTCCTTTAACACATCGGGATGACTAAGATCAAACACTGTCCTAGTGTATGTACAATACGCACATTGCAATACTCAGTACTTACTCCGAAAGAGCGAGTAAGGCCGATGACGGCATGCTTCGTGGCAATATAAACAGGACAACCTGCAAAGGGAACCAGGCCCCCGATCGAGGAGAGGTTGACCACAACACCACCTTTGCCCCCTTCGTCCTTACCCATGTACTGGAGCCCCAGCAAGGTGCCCCTGACAACAGCATTCTGCAATAACCAAACATCACATTCATAACGACTCGTACTGGTGAATATGTTTTCTGTTTTCTGGCGACTGAGCAGTTTGGTGTTACCACATAAATGAAGTTATGCGTCGACTAAAATACTGATGGTGATAAGTGTGGCGTACCACTTAATAGATTTGCTCATAATCAGATGTTTGGCAACCATCAGTTAATTCTGACAGACCGGGTGAGAACGAGATCCTTTGCCCTTCGGCGTCAAAAGCCCTCAAAAGCCTGAAAGAATCCAGGTTAATTTTTCAGTTAAATATCCAACGTAACATACGGTAACATTTCCACCTATGCCAGGCCGTGCAGTGGAATGACCAACGCCTGCTGTACGAGGTGGATTTAAAAGATAACAGAATAATAACAATGTGTTAATATTTTCAATAATTATGACAGTATACAGGTGCTTTAATTCAGACTCCAATTCGAAGAAATGCAGTTTAACAGAGCCGTTTAATTGAAGTAGGTTAAGCATGAATTGGGTAGTCCTGCACCCGTAAGAAATATCAGTAATTTAGACGTATTGCGGCCATTTGCAACGGTATTGGTCAGCGTGCTACCAAAAAGGAAATATACGACTGTCCAAGTCAAATTTTCTTCGTTTACAAGGATGTAATCCAAAACACATACGGTTATCTGCACTCCCTTTTGAGCATCTAACAGCCGAGACGGATGTCCACAAATACACTCGTCATACAAATTGGCCATTTGTAGGCCTTCACGGTGGGTATTAATCACCGTGTGTGATTCTAATTATGCTCAGCATTTCGGAACGAGCTGCTGCCTCCATTTCAGGGTGATGGAATCACGTCTACATAAGCAGTTCCAAAGTTTGCTAACATCATATTATTTTGTAGAAGTCGTCTTTGTCTGGCGTTTGTTTCCACATACTAATAAGTTATTTAACTTCAAAGTTGTGGTACTTTGTATCCTGCGTTATATGATCTACATAGTCTTATCACAACAAATTGAAACAGACTAGCATATGAAAACGTGACCCTTGGCATCACTTCCAGCAAAGGTTTCTCTGAGTACTAACATGAAATGGCACAGCAAGCATTGACGGTAACAAACTCGACTAGCATAAAAAACGAAACTGGAACCAGGGTAGTGTATTTGGGCATTGATTAAGCTACAGTCTGGAGAGCTGACGAATAGTGGTTCAACTTTCGGGGGGTGCAGAGCATTATTGCCTTCTCCTAGGCGTCCAGAACTGTTCTGGCGTCCACAGGTACTAGGACATTTCCCGGCAGTTCAGCGGTCGAATAGTGAATGTCACCAATTATTTCGTTCTAATGCCAAGGTTGAGAATGCTTGGAACCATACCCACACACCGCATACGCCTTCGTGATGTGTTCAGAGGAAGTTTATGTTCAAGACAAACGTCAAACAACCGAGCAGATCTGAGTTTCTGCCTCGGTGTTCATAACGATTCAGATCGTCTGTCATGTTCTGCCCTTCCGATTGGTAAATAGTTGCCGCCAATTAAGCATTGAAAATGAAGGTGCTAGTTTCCTTCGAAACGTAGGGGTGTGTTACATTACACGTTACACAGCGCCAGATCCCAAAAGAATCGAATTATCAAGAAGGCATATTTGTTACATCCAGAAATAATGTTAAGTCTTTTCAGTGTTGTTAACTTACCAAGTTGATAGCAATTTCAAGTTCCCATCTACTGTCGTACAAAATGCCGGCGTTATTAATAACAATGTCCAGAGCCTTAAACGTTGTGTGTGTTTTCTTGAATGCTTCTGTAACATACAAAACATGACAGGGTTGAAGAATTTTTCCACTTTTCTTACTTTTCTTATAAAAATTTTGATGATTGGTGCAGGCTGTAGAGTGCAGTTCTACACCCTTCAGGTGTTTGTGCATAATAATGATTTATACATAAATTATTTGCATATTTATGTTCGATTTAGTGAATTAGTGAATTTAGATTTATGAATGTATTCATGTCAAAATTGTTGATTATTCATATTTCCTAGTTATTTCCCCTTGGACTAACTGGAATGTACAAAATCGGAGTTGGTGTGTTCTTGCACCCGGGTAAACTGGCCAGTGCGATCAACTGAACCTCCATCTCTGATTACGATCAGAGTTAAGGAATTATGAAATGTAACTTACCTTTGTGTGGGCCGAGTAGCGTAGTCGGTATAGCGACTGTCTACGGGCTGGACGGTCCGTGGATCGAATCCCGGTATGGCGAGATTTTCCGCACCAGTCCAGACCGCCCCTGAGGCCCAACCAGCCTCCTGTACAATGGGTACCAGGTCTTTCCCGGAGGTAATTTGCTGCCGGGGCGTGACGCTGACCCCTCACTCCCTTCTAGTGCAGAGGTCTAAAATAGAGTAGAGCTATACCTCTACTCTCCCTAAGGGCCTTCGTGGCCTGTGAAAGGGTGAAACCTAACTACCTTACCTTGTATTCCTATAAAATTACATTGTGTGGCCCTTCGGTACTGTGATCGTTAATTTGTTCCTTTTTGTCAGTAGAAGTGGGTACCGGGGCTTTATTCCGGTCTCAAATCGGCCTTGTCGTGGTATTTAACACCCACTCTTATCTAGGCCCGATTTTAAGCATGAGTACAGCCATGCCACTACCCCCCCCTACTAATCCTAGCGAGATATGTGCTGATTATTACCTATACTTTTTACTTAGCAATTCAAGGTGCAGAGGCTTCAAACGTTAAACACAAATGATAGCAGTACTTTCAGCACATGGTTCAGCAACCATTCAATACATTATTTTATCCTACGTTTCCTACTGTTTTCCATTGCAGACTTTAAAGTGTGTAACGATCTAAAACCCCAGATAGCGCAGTCAGTCCAGTAACTAAGCTGGAGCAACAGATCCTTCTGTTGTTGGAAGCTTCGTGACCGAATGTGGGGCGAACAGATCTTCGTACTGCATGGATACCGGAGAAGAAGCAGACAGCACGTGCAGCTGGTCACGTCGCTCCATCTAGTGCCGAGCTTCAGATTGAAGGTATTTGTACTTCCACCCTCTCACGTGTCTGTATGGCTTGCACGTGGACTGTTGTCCTTTACGTGTACTTCACTGATGATCTATGTTTTACTGTATTGCTTTACACTTAAACTTCTCTTGCGCTCAGCGCTGTTTTGTAATCCCAAGTCGGATAAGAGGGATTTGGCGAAATACAACAAAGAGTTTTAAAATACTACATTAATCTCTTGGAGGGTCAGGATACCTCAGTAAGGGTAGCGACTCGCTACGGGCTGGACTGTCCGGGGGCAGAATCCCGGCGGGGGCGATATTCTCCGCACCCGTTCAGGCTGGCCCTGTGGTCCACCCAGCCTCCCCTTCAATGTGTACCGGCTTTTTTTTCCCTGGTGTAAAGGGCTGGGTGCGTGGCGTTGACCACTCACCCCTTCCAGCGCCGAAGTTAAAGAAAGAGTAGACTTGTACATCTACTCCACCTATGGTACTTTTTTGACTTGTTATAGGGTGAAAATCGAATTGTATTCATTGTATTCATATTTGTACTTGTGTTAGATATCTCGGCATTCATCAATTAAAGCAGAAATTTGTAGACAGAACTTCATATTTGATGTGATTTTGACCGTGCATCGTCGTTAATATGTGGAAATAAAATGCCAACTAGATGCAACAGAGGTTTTTTATTGCAGATCTTATTGCTTGCTCAACATGTTTCGGGCACCACTATGCCC
>Ga0209629_10003493_pt1 | contig 11279 bp, 9 predicted proteins | sample TergutCu122P5_FD_187286 | JGI IMG/M metagenome (GOLD analysis project Ga0209629, IMG submission 187286) | Cubitermes ugandensis P5 segment gut microbial communities from Kakamega Forest, Kenya - Cu122 P5 (SPAdes) (version 2) | ecosystem: Host-associated > Arthropoda: Insects > Digestive system >...
CTACTGGATGACCTTAAGGACAGGAGAGGATATTCTCATTTGAAGGAGGAAGCTCTAGATCGCACTATATGGAGGCATCGTTTTGGAGGAGGCTTTGGCCCTGTCGTCAGACAGAATAATGAATGAATGAATGAATTACGCTGGCTGAAAAAATTCGGTGCCACCGTATAAAATTCAGTCGCCCGGAAAAATAAATTCTCCTTCATTGCTTAAATCGAAGTAAACAGAATAAGCTTGACTTCGTGAGCAAACTAAACATGAATGAAAGTGGCTAATCTGTTAATAGTGTATACTGATTTGAGGGAGAAGTATTGGGGATGGTTAAGCCTAAAATTTTAAAAATGATAAATGTGGTTATGCATAATAATTTCAAAATTATCGAAAAAAATTATTAAGAACAGACCCAAATTGTTAGCAAAGGGAACGTGTTTTACAGACAGAAAGGTCTTGCTTCCACATAGTACAATAAGCGTCCCAAGCTAACTAGAGAGGACACAAACGTAGCGGACAAATTCTTTGTAACATTAACGGGTACGTTAGAAAGTACGGCAGATTTGGATGGAGCATCGGGGTGTGGAGTGGAAGCTGAGATAAAAGAAAAATTCCACACATTCGTCTTTTTCTTGTGGCGCTGCTGCCCAACGTGGGCAATGGCCTCTTCATTCATAAGGTTTCAAGATCACACACGACGACGCACCACAATTGGTAGGACTCCTCTAAACGAGTGGTCAGCTCGTCGCAAGAGATCTCTACCTGACAACACACAACACCCATAAGAGACAGACAGACGTGCCCCGGTGAGATTGGAACCCACAACCTCAGCTAGCGACCGGCCACAAACCCAAGCCTTAGACCGCAAGGCCACTGGGATCGGCCCACTCGTTCATTACAATAAGAAATAGGCACACAGCCAAGGCTACTATAAGTATTACAGATGTTATGTCCATAGCTGATTACGCTGACTGTGGGCTTTTGTCAGTACACGTGGCCCAATGAATACTGCCAGGCTTATTATTTACTTTAGCCTTGAAAGCAGGCATTTCGTTGTATTTCATAAATTACTAATATAATAGAGAAACACTAACACAATTATTTCATTACAAAAACAAGAAATTTTGTGTTTATAACATTTTAATGACACAGAACCAGCCTCTTTTCACACATTTTTACAAGCCTGATGAAAATCCAATAGGATTACAATTTTATAAAAGCAGAGTCTATTGTTTTTGTAATACATATTCAGACTGTATTTCTCTGTTGCATTAAGTTGCTTTAACTAGTTTACAGCAAAACGAAAATGTCGTAGGACAGACTCCAGCTTCTTAAAGCATCTGCAAGTTCTCGTTTTAAGTTCATAATCTCTTTACGAAGTTTCCGATGAGAAAGGAAAATTTCGAGGCGTTTCATGAGATCATTCAAGCCGTTTTTTCGAAAGACAGATCTGGTTGAGCTAATTCTAAAATTTGCGATGGGCACTACTATCCTTCGGGTAAAATATGATTATAGTTACACCATTTTAGCTGGCTTAGTATAAGAGAAGAATACCTAAGAGACAACTCCTGCTGTATCCATAATTACTGAACTAGGAAACACAGAACACAGGTACAAGTAGAAAGAGGGTAGCATGTAGATTTTACTGTTTAGTTCACGGTGTGAATAAGCTTTAAAGAAACTAAACTTTTGGTATAAATTATTTAGGTAAAATTGTGAGAGGTAGCTGGCCATGAGACAGGAACACAGGGGAAGGCAAGGTACTCACCAATACGTCCCTTCGACATTTAAATATGCCACCCACATGTAGAACTGTATAGTCCTCGCCTTCGAAACTACTCAACTTCGACACGACTAATGAAATCAAAAAACTTAACGATAAACTCTAAACGCAATATATTCATCAAGGTCTGCTCTTTTTTTAGGAAATAACTATAACCGTCATAACGTTTGTTAAAAATATTGTCAAATGGCACGCTCATTTACAGCAAGCTTTAAATGGTGGTTACTAACGTGCCACAAGAACTCAAGTCAACAAACTTCAGGGCCGCTGCTGCGTGTCTTCCAAGCATTCCCTAAACATCATCACAACAAATGATACTCATTCACTTTCTTAGTAAAAAATTATCCACGACTCAAGAGAACAGTCGTAACTGTTTCCATAACAGCAAAGGTTTCGGTGTTATTTAGTTCTAGTTAGGTTGCTTCAATTATAATATTAATATAAGCTTTGAAAGTGAAGTACATTTACATTTGCCAGAGTATGGTTTCAATTACATTACCATTAATCGACATTTCAATTTTGTTTCAATGCAGAATCCCCAGAAAAGTCACTGCACCCTCAAGCTGGGGAAGCAAGCATTCGATGCACCCATATTACATGGCAGATCAACAGTAATCCTTCGTAAATGGGGGTGGCTGTTCCACCGTTAAACCAATAAATGAAAATGTCAGATATGTCACATTCGACATCAAAGTTCTCTATTTGAAAAAGTGACCTAGTCCCATATTAATAAGTCTCTCCCCGCCTCATTATACAAAAATGATCTATCTTCAAACACGTTTTCTGTCCTTTGGTTCTCTCTTAAAACGACATAACCTAACTGTTGTTTTACTACTGTTACACGTACGTGTGTTAAATACGTCCCTCGTATTCCGGTAATGCTATGAATGAATTGCAAACAGCGGTATGACACAATCTACAATTTCAACAAATTCACTGGTTAAAACATTTCATTAAAATTTACTGACTTACTTGCGCTGCTCACTGCTCGCTGGTTAGATGCTGACGCTGCATCTTACGCATTAGTCCCCACATAACATCTTTCACAATCACTTAAATCCTTTATCATCTTTGAAGAATGTAAAATGTACCGACTAAGGCTAAGGTCAGAGTGGCTCCGTATAATGACTATACACTGACGTATAGGGCCAACGACGCACGGCAGTGAGCTGTGGTCACATTGCGTTCAGCTACGGCAGTGTACAAGTGTACAGTGTACAGATCTCGTGTATATTTCGAAGCGCATAACGTTGTTGAAAATGGAGATTGATAGTATGTTTTTTATTAGATACCAATCCGCTATTAAAAATCCTTATCTTTGAGGAACAAAAGGGTATGTGGGTAAATGAAATTTTTGAAGAGAAAAAAATGGAGAATTCCACACGCTTTTTCCTCAGTTGTTGGAAAAAACGTGCAAGTTTTATGATTATTTCCGAATGTTGCATGAAACATTTTAGTACATACTGAATGATATTAGAGACGATATTCAAAAACAATCAAATTTACGGAAATGCCTATCTCCTGAGGAAAGACTAGCAGTAACATTAAGGTCAGTGGCAAGTAAAACTATATTCTTAAGAAATAAGTAACTTTATGTAACCTTAAAGTTAATTACTAAAATAGAAATAACAAATGTACTTGATGTTTTTACTTACTTTCACATCCCATATCTGTAGCTACTTCATTCCACAGCTTTTTTGGCAATGTCTCTGTTGTGGTACAGTTTGTCCTTTGTGTCCCATAAAGGTTTTTCAGATACTAATGATATTAATTTCTCCGAATCAACCATTCTCTGCGGAGAACACAATAAGCACACGACAATAAGTTCACAGAACCAACAGCACTGACGAATACGGCCGGCAAAAACAAACTCGTTTAGTTTCGGGCGGTGGTCGGTGAAATCCTACCGCCTACGGCAGTGCAACTCGTCGCCACTGTGACATTCACATTAGTTAACACAGTTTTGTTTCCTCGTCCGTGATCGGCCGTATACGGAGCCAAAAACGACACTTAAAAGAGTGGCTCAAACCTGAAGACCGAACAACAGTGGCACACACTCCACAGTAAAAAGTACTACTGAACTACTGCAGCAGATCTTAATACGTCACGCACACGATAACAAAATAAGTTACAAGTCAACACCACGCACATTTGACAATTCAAGACCATAGAACTAACCACTACAAACTGCCACAATGGCGTCCTCCACCAGACATCGAAGTAAGTCCACGCGGTAATGCGCAAAACATGGTTGCTTTTACAGTTGCTTGGTGCATATTCTATTTGTCGCTTGAATACTTTGACACTATTCTCTCTGCTCACCCTGCATACGATTAGTGACGACATTCGTCCTCCCCTACGTTCGGAGAATAATTGCGAACATTCGAACGTGCCCATACCCGCAACAACAAAAATAATAAGCTTGTGTGTTACATTGAGCGGAAAAAGATGATGCGTGAGCTAATTACGTTCATGATAATCGCACAAATAACCGTGACCTTGATAACACAGAAAGCGTACCACGTGACTGCACATATGGTGCAGAAGAAAAGGGTGCCAACAAACAACAAAACTGAATCAAATATCTTATCAAGGACCCTTCCATAAATTAATTGCTTAGTCAGTTATATGTAGCACATGCAACAGTTTTACACACAGTACAATTGCAGAGCACCATGGCTATATCCTGCTTCATACACCATGACAATCCGTTTTAAGACACTAGTCATTAATCAGCTGGTCACAAAATTACATACACTTTAAGCAACCCAAAGGTCCATTACCATGCTTTCAATTACCTTGCTTTCAGTCACAGGATTTCAGGTGCTATGGGAATGACGAAACACACCGATACTTCCGCTACACACCTTACACTAACGAGACCTTCCGAAATAAATAATAAAATGAATTTCAGGATAAATGGCAAACACATGACATAACGTAAAAAATATCTAAACATCTTTATACTGCCAATTTCATCATTCTGGCATGACATAATACATAACAATTTCAGTTCCATTCAAACAGCCAACGTCTTGACTCTACATATACATATATATGTATATTACATACACATGTAAATTTTATTTGAAAACTTTTATTTCTACAACCTAATATTTGAACTTCACCTTCAAACATCCTAAAAGATACACAATTTTGCAACCGCCTACTTGTCTACTACCAGTTTTCTACAACTTCATACGCTTGTATATTGTAATATTTTTTGTGAACTTCTGGGATCCCACAGTGTGTATATATTTGTAATGAATTTTGAAAGCTTTCCACACCATACATTCTTGCCACTTCTCTCTTATTCCAACTAAATGCACATAATGTGTTGTATAAATACAAATTTATCACCAATTACCTTCTACATGTATCGATGTTTGTTACACCATCTTCAGGGAGACAACTACATTGCATTACTTGCTCAAAAACTATATGCCTTTTGCAATGTTACTATAAAATGTAATTTTTTTTTTTAAATTTACAATACTGTGACAATGTTTAAAACAATATGTAGTTTGTCTTTCTGTATCTTAAAAATGTTAGTTAATATCCTTAACTGTATTACATTATTATCTGTATCTTAAAAATCTTAAAAATGTTAGTTAAAATCCTTAATTGTAGCACATTAATATATGTTGACTCATGCTGTTTGTTATGTATGTTGACAATATATGTGTGTTCAATGTATCTAGCTGTGTTTGGGTCCGTAATGGTGTAGAAATCTTGAGAGGACCCCTACACCCATGGCACAGTCCTTACACAAGGACAAACTGCACTTACCTGAACACAAACTAAATTGTTATGTAACTTGGGTACTTTGAACACACTGCACTGGCATCAATATTTTTATATCATCACAATATTCTGAAGGTAATATTGTCAGGGCAGGTAAAGTGGTTGTTTCATTAGGAATCACTTGCATTTCAAGGTCAGGTTCCAATCAGCATTAATCCATAAAACCAGTGCAGCTGTGTCCCATGCTGGTTGCAGACAAGATAAGATCGCTGTTCCAAGGTTGAACTGAGCATTCCAACTTTAATGCATGTGCACATTTCATGAGCATTTATACATGCAAAAGCAAACAAGCAGAATACCATGGTATGAATCATGGGTGACCATGCTGAAATGAAAGGTTTCACAGTGTTGGGGATATTAAATGGGAGGACATGTTGCAGTTACAACATAAACTTCAAAGCAATGGTCATAAAGCATGCAGAAGAAATCAGCACCCAAGGTGCAGCATACAGTCTGACATTACCAAAACACAGTTTTAATGCTGGAGGAAATGTAAGAAACAATTCGAGTGACCGAAAACCACAATGAAAACATCTGAGAACCAGAGCAAGTATGTTAAAAAGGCATAGAACAAGGGCTCGAGTTTATGCTTCAAGCATGGACTCTGTTCCACAACAAACAATACACATGACAGCGTCAGTAGTGGTAACATCATGCATGACACCACAACAGGTCTTAAAGGTGAGTGTTATATGGACCATTACATTTATGTGGCAAAAAGGCCTGTCTTTTCAAAGAACATCACCACCATCTATTCAGAATATTCTCATGGATTATGCTGAGTAGATAGTTGCCTACCAGAGGAATTCGATTATCCTGGGCTAGAAAAGTCAGAATGGGAAATTAAGATCACATCTCTGAATTCTTTAATATGCGTAAGAACTCCACAACTGATGTAAAGGCTGAAAATCCAAGGTTGTAAAATCATATGGCTATTATAAACTCAGAATGGCAGCAATGCTCTCCATACTTCTTAATAGGAGTGACTGGTATAGTGATCAGCATTTCAAAGATACGACAGTTCTTCAAAACCTCACTAACTGTTGAACCAGTCAACATGGCTTAATAACCCACATGACTTGAATTTTCAGCAACACTGCTGTGAGAACCTCAAATCTTGTAATGATTCCCCCCCCCACTGAAAATGTTCGTTGCAAGTGGAAGGTCCTTTTACATTCAGGTAAATACAGAAGCCCTTATGCTGAAACAGTAACTGCCACATAATGTAACACACAAAACCTATGGTTTCAATTTATTACTACTTTTAAGTCATACAAAATTAAGTATACATATTCTTTCCCTTATTCACACTCACAATAATCAATGTGTGTGACTGTCACATACAGTAGTACAGTTAGACAAAAACAACCAGATATTAAAACATACCACACAGTTTCCACATCTATGCGTCAATGTGCAGGTACCAGCATGCAACATTTTCAACCAGCAGCTTCACAGTTACAATGTTTAACCAATTATTAAAAATATGTGCTGAAGTGCAGCCATATTAAATAAGCTATCCAAAGAGTCAACTTCATCAATAACAATGAAGGCTAAAATTCTGAAATGTATAAATATTTGTAAAAACTTCTGTAAAGAAAATTTATGCTCGTACATACTTAAAGTCTTCATCTACAAGTGCCTCCTGCTGCAGCAATACATTTTATGTGCTTCATCCTCTTGACAGGCCACTTCTACAACTTATGCTTCTCCTTCTTACCTGTCCCACCACATCATACCATCACAAAAAAAAAGCCCTGTACCCAAAAATGTGTACAAGGTTAAGCTAATCAAATGTGAACAGACAGTTAAAAATCAAAATATGATCATGTTAAAATATATTCCACTCAAACCTGTAGTTTCTCAAAAGTATGAGTCCTGAATGTCTAATACAGACAAAAATTAAACTTCCCAGTCCACCATTATCTTAATTTCATGACAATCCAGACATAACACTTTACAATGCAAATCCATGCCTTGAAATGCCACGTTAATGTCTCCAATTCAAAGCCTGGCCAGACAATCCTAACATCCATAGCCAGCTTGTATGTGATGTTATAATAGCTGTAACAAATTCTTGTGGCATGTACTGCCATTCCCCACTGGTATATCATATAAACATTTTGCAGAATGAATGTCTATGGCTTCAAGCAGAAATGGAAGTAGAACATAATCTAGTGAGCCCTTCAGAAAAAGGGAGTCTCCATCAATGGACACCACAATATGTCCAGACACAGTCATCTGTGAGACGTAACTGAAGAAAGTGACGTACTAATGAAATTTGATGTTTTTCTGACCATGCATCATAGTATAGACTTATTTCAGTTACCAACTTAATGCACAATTCCTTTATTCTATAATAATACATATATATAACGTTATAATCCTCGACATGTTTCGAGCAATACTATGCTCATCCTCAGGAGGTCAGATTGTATTGTTACAGCATCTGGTATCGTCACTCTGCAAATAAGTGAGTGATCTTATATTATTAAAAATGAGACGCTCTATATTATTAAAAACATGAAATCAAATTGTGATTTGTGAAGTGAATCCTAATGAGTTTGTTAAATGCAGCAGAGAACGTTTACCTTGTCATAAAATGTAAAATGCCTAATTACATCATATGTTTTACTATGATGTTAAAAATAATGTAAAATTACAAAATATAGTGCATAAGTAACTAAGTTATTTGTTAGGACTACAGAAAATGCAAGTTGTGTTGTTTAAGTATTGCCTTACCTCCATAAGCAGCCATACAGTGCACCGGCTGAGAGCGGACTGACAGGTGGACAGAAATATTGATCGGTTGGCAAGTTGGTATGAGGCATGGGGTGTGTGCTAGAGGAGTTCAAACATAGGGTTGTGTTCATTCAGATGCTGCTCAGGAATGAGTTAATTGTTACGATGTAAGATCTGTATATACATTTGCTCATATGGAAGCAAGAGGGATGGCTTGTTAATTAACAGAACAGAATTAATCGCACACACAACAGGAAGAAACACGAGACAATTTGGACCACATTTACATACCACAGCCCAAAAATAAGAATAATTACAAATCTGTTTTAAAACACCAACATAGGAATAGCGTTCAAGGCCACAACAATGGTACACCATCTCATAAGACCAACAACCCAAATCCAAACATCACAGCACGAAAAAAGTGGTATATACAAAATTACAAGCAACACTTGTCAAAAACATATGTAGGACAAACCAGTCGCAATTTAAACCTGAGATTCCGAAGCATGTACGATACATCAAGAACAATGATCCTCATTCTGCCTATGCACTACACATACTTAACTGCAGACACGAATATGGAAATATCAATGATACAATGACACTTTTAAGCAAATTAACAAGCCATCCCTCTTGCTTCCATATGAGCAAATGTATATACAGATCTTACATCATAACAATGAACTCATTCCTCAGCAGCATCCAAACAAACACAACCCTATGTTAGAACTCCTCTAGCACACCCCACACCTCATACCAACTTGCCAACCAATCAATATTTGCATCCACCTGTAAGTCAGCTCTCAGCTGGTGCACTGTACAGCTGCTTATGGAGGTAAGGCAATACTTAAACAACACAAATTGCATTTTCTGTAGTCCTAACAAATAACTTATGCACTATATTTTGTAATTTTACATTATGTTTAACATCATAGTAAAACATATGATGTAGCTAGGCATTTTACATTTTATGACAAGGTAAATGTTCTCTGCCATATTTAACAAACTCATTAGGATTCACTTCACAAATCACAATTTGATTTCATGTTTTTAATAATATAGAGCGCCTCATCTTAATAATGTAAGATCACTCACTTATTTGCAGAGTGACGATACCAGATGCTGTAACAACACAATTTGACCTCCTGAGGATGAGCATAGTATTGCTCGAAACATGTCGAGGATTATAATGTAATATATATATATATATTATTATTATTATAGAATAAAGGAATTGTGCATTAAGTTGGTAACTGAAATAAGTCTGTACTAATGAAACTTCACATTTCCAAAAATCTCAGGAATCACACAACATGGATCTCCCTATAAATACCAACAGAATCCAACATGCATAATCAAAAAAGAAGAACCCATAAACAACAAAACAAGTAATTAAAAATTAAAATATCACTACTGACAGGTGAAAGACTTTAACTTATGTGTCTGATGCAATGATACCATATGTATAATAAATTTGGCAGAAACTAATGTTCATGCCAAACAGTAAGAACAATTGGACTTAAAAAGATACAAATATGAAGTGAAAACTTGGTAACCAAATACCATGAGACCTCTTTAACATTACAACAATCAATGACACTGATCACAAACCTATACAAAAGTCTAAGAACATATAACCAACAAAGAATATGGTTCCTAATAAAGCTGGATCATGCACAACAGAAAACTGTAAACATGACCACAGCATAACCACCCCAAAATTAAGTAAAACTGAACACCAAATTATGTCACAATAAGGCTGATGACCTCTTTAAAAATAAGAGAGACCATAAAACAAAAATTCCCATGCTACACTGACTTATCAGACTGGTTCCAAACAACATATGGATCCAATTAATTGTATTGTTTTCATATACCATTAGATTCAGTATATAAGACCTTAGGTACTTCCCAACTGATGCTATGATCCTCAGGATAGGCACGCCAAGAAAATTTAGATTTTTTCTATTTTTATTCTGACAAAAAAAAAGTGAAAGGTGACAAAACAGTAACAAGGGTTATACTGGACCTGTTTAGTAGTACAGAGTAATAACTGTTTAGTACAGATACAAAAAACTAACAAGGGATATAAAACTACATGCTGAAATCAAACTTACACAACTGGGACTCTACTTTAGCATTTACATAACTGTCCCCCTTGAGGCTCAATTAGCACAAATGATGCTACCCTCTTACATCAGAAGTATGGGATTATGTTTTTAACCTATTTAAATATCTGTTATCTCCTGTCTGTTTTTAGATTTGGCTCCCAAAATACCTACAGCACTATAAAAGTTGAGATCTCAAATGCAAAAAAAGAAAATTTTAATATGGTAAATGTGAAAATCATTTTTAAGTACTTTACTTTGCCTGATAATGACTTTATAAAGAAGCCCAAACATGTTGCAATAAGCTACAATGGAAGATACCATCGAAAATAGCTGTGATGAAACGTCCTTACTTCTCAATTTAGTTGGATTTGTTTGTTAGCCCTGCATCAGGTTTGGTTCTTATGCATAACGTGCACTCCCACTGGCCTGCCTGTTTCTTCTACATAGCTCTTCCCATATTCACAACGAAAAGTACTATAAACACAATGCCCAGTGCCTTGTCTTGTTTGGTTCTCATGGGTGAATGCCACAGAATACAATCCATTTATGAAATTTTCCAGCCAATGGTTTCTAAAGGTTTCTAATAATTCTAATGTTTTCAGGACTCCTTTGGCACAGAGATGACTACTGAACCAAGAGATATTTTATCTGCATGAGCTAGGATTTTTTGCTGCCTTTTGATAATTTAATCAATACAATGCGGAGGTTATTCTCTGATAGGTATTCCATGTTCAATATGCATAACTTCACAATTTTATGGCAAATCACTATTTATAAACCAGGCACACATCTGAAACAAAGTAAATGTTGGGAGGGACAGAAAGACATCAGCTGCTGTGCTTTCA
>Ga0209629_10003494_pt1 | contig 11276 bp, 7 predicted proteins | sample TergutCu122P5_FD_187286 | JGI IMG/M metagenome (GOLD analysis project Ga0209629, IMG submission 187286) | Cubitermes ugandensis P5 segment gut microbial communities from Kakamega Forest, Kenya - Cu122 P5 (SPAdes) (version 2) | ecosystem: Host-associated > Arthropoda: Insects > Digestive system >...
CGAGGAATCCTTCCTGCACAGCGATCACGCCGTCGACGTCCACAAACGACATCTCCAGGTCGATCTGCGTGAATTCCGGCTGCCGGTCCGCGCGCAGATCCTCGTCGCGAAAGCATTTCGCGATCTGAAAATATCGGTCGCAGCCGCTCGCCATGAGGAGCTGCTTGTACAGCTGCGGCGACTGCGGCAACGCGTAAAAGTGCCCGTTATTCACACGGCTCGGGACGAGATAGTCCCGCGCGCCCTCGGGCGTCGGCTTTTGAAGCACAGGCGTCTCGATTTCCAGAAAACCGTTTTCGGCAAAATAATTCCGCGTGAGCCGGCAGATCTCCGCGCGAAAAGCCAGGTTCCGCTGCATCTTCGGCTTGCGCAGGTCGAGGTAGCGGTGCTTCAGCCGCAGGTCCTCGCCGACGTTGTCGTCGTCTTTCACATAGATCGGCGGCGTCTCCGCCTCGCTGTACACGGCGAGCTCCGAGACGAGCACTTCGACGTCGCCGGTTTCGAGCTCCGCGTTTTTCGCTGAGCGCTCGCGCACGGTTCCGCGCAGGCCTACGACATATTCGCTGCGCAGCGCCTCCGCCCGCGCAAACAGGCTCGCGTCTCCACTGTTTTCGTCAAAAACCGCCTGCACCAGGCCCGTCCGGTCGCGCAGATCGACAAACACGATCCCGCCGAGCCGGCGCGCGCGCTGCACCCAGCCGTTCAGGCAGATTTCCTTTCCCGCGTCGCCGGCGCGCAGCGCCCCGCAGTACATCGTCCGTTTCATCAATTCAGCCATCAAATCTGTCCTTTTTCTTTCAAAAACCCGGCAATCGCGTCCGAGGCAAGCTTTTGCTGCTCCCCAGTCGCCATGTTTTTTATGGTATACTCCCGCGAAGCCAGCTCCTCGTCGCCGATCACAACAGAGAACCGCGCGCCGATGCGGTCCGCGTATTTGAACTGTGCCTTCATGCCGCGGCCCGCCGTGTCGATCTCCGCCGAGAGCCCCGCTGCCCGCAGCGCCCGCACCAGGCGCAGCGCGTCCGGCAAGGCTGCCTCCGACAGGAACACCACCAGCGCGTCCGGCGGCGCAGGCTGTGGAATGACAACGCCGCTCTGTTCCATCACCATGAGCAGCCGCTCGATGCCGAGTCCGAAGCCGACGCCCGGGATATCCAAGTCGCTCCCTTCCTTCGCGTCCGCGACCTCGCGCACGAGATGGTCGTACCGGCCGCCGCCACAGACCGTGCCTTGCGCGCCGATCTTCTCCGACACAAATTCAAACGCTGTCTTTGTATAATAATCGAGCCCGCGAACGATCGAGGGATCGATCCCGTACGCGACGCCGAGCGCGTCAAGGTTTTGCCGGAGCGCCGCAAAATCGTCCCGGCAGCCTTCACAGAGCGAGTCGATCATACGCGGTGCGTCCGTGCAGACATCCTGACAGGCGGGTGATTTGCAGTCGAACACGCGCATCGGATTGCGTTCGAGGCGTCCCGCGCAGGTATCGCAGAGTTCATTGTAATGCGACTTCAGATAGGCGATCAGCTTCTCCCGGTACGCGGGCCGGCATTCCGGACAGCCGATCGAATTGATCGACAGGGAAAGCTCCCGGATCCCGAGACCGCGCAAAAAATCATCCGCGAGCGCGATCACCTCGGCGTCCGCGAGCATATCGTCCGAGCCGTAGTTCTCGATCCCAAACTGGTGAAAAGCGCGCAGACGCCCGGACTGCGGCTTCTCGTAGCGGAAGCAGGAAATCTCGTACCAGAGCTTCAGCGGCCGCACGCCCGCGTAGAGCTTATTCTCCAAAAAGGCGCGCACGGTCCCCGCCGTCCCTTCGGGGCGCAGCGAAAGCGACCGGCCGCCGAGGTCGTCGAAAGTGTACATCTGCTTCTCCACGACGTCCGTCGTGTCGCCGATCCCGCGCGCAAAGAGCTCCGTATGCTCAAAGACCGGCGTCCTGATTTCTGCAAATCCGTAACGCGCGCAGACCTCGCGGAACCGCGCTTCGACAAACTGCCATTTATAAGCCTCTTCCGGCAGGATATCCTTTGTGCCTTTCGGCGCTTTTGTCAGCATTGCCGCTCCTTCAATAAACGCTCTTTCAACAAACACTCCTTCTATAAATTAATATGATCCGTGACATACTTTTCGCTTTCATCCTATTCTATCGTATTTGACGCCTGCCCGCGCGGTCACGCGCGCACAAACGGGTTCTGCGCCTTCTCCAGGCCGATCGTCGTCCCGCCCATATGGCCGGGCAGCACGATCGTCCCGTCCGGCAGCGTATAGTATTTTGCGCGCACCGAGTTCTTGAGCGTTTCAAAGTCGCCGCCGGGAAGATCGGTCCGCCCGATCGAGCCCTGAAACAGCGTGTCGCCGGGAAACAGAGTCCCCGTGTATCCGTCGTCTTCGTCGTCAAACAGCTCCCGGTCGATTTCGTCCGCGTACAGGGAAATGCCGCCCGGCGTGTGGCCGGGGGTCGCGAGTACCCGGAAGGCAAGCGCGCCGAGCGCCAGCGAATCGCCGTCTTTCAACGGCAGGTTGGTTTTCGGAGCGACCGCCTCGCCGCAGATCTCCCGCGACAGGTTTTGCCCCGGGTCGGACAGCAGCGGCGCCTCGTCTGCGCCCGCGGCAAGCTTCGCTGCCGGAAAAGCCGCAGAAAGCCGCGGAACACCGCCGATATGGTCGCCATGCCCGTGCGTCAGCACAATGTATTTGAGCGACAGCCCCTCCTTGCGGATATCGTCCGCAATCGCTTGCGCATAGGCGCCCGGGTCGATGAACATCGCCTCCCGGCTCTCTTCGTCCCAGACGAGATAGCCGTTCGTTCCGCCTCCCAACAGATAGCATTTTATTCTCAAAAATCTTTCCTTTCCGTCATCCCTACTGTCTTGCCCTTATCCATGCGTCCGGTATACTTCCACGATATTCGGTATCTGGCGCAGCGTCCGCAGGATTTTTTCCATCTCGTCGACACTCTTGATCGAAAGCGTCATCGTGATATGCGACATATTGTCGCTCGTGATCTTGGAGTTGACGCCCCAGATATTCAGGTCCATTTCGAGGCAGGCCCTCGAAATATCGGAGAAAAGCCCTTTGCGGTCCTCCGCGAGGATCGACAGATCCGCGTTGAAAGTGCCGGAATTCCGCGACCTGTCCCATTCGACATGGATCAGGCGACTGATATCCTCCATGGAGAGGCTCCTGACATTCGGACAGTCGTCGCGGTGCACCGTGACGCCGCGCCCCTTGGTGATGAAGCCGACGATCCGGTCGCCCGGAACCGGCGAGCAGCATTTGGCGAGGCGCGTCATCATACCGCTCATCCCCTCAACGATGATGAGTGACTCGGAACCGGATTTCCGCGTTTGATGCGCGTGACGCCGCGCGCCTGTGATCTGCTCTGCCTCCTGCGCCGCTTCTTCCCGGACTTTGCGGTCGTACTCCTCCTGATAGATCTCCGCGAGCTTCGCGATGGTTCTGCCGACGAGCGCGCCGCCGGAGGATAAGGCCGCGTAAAGCTCATTCGAGCTTGCGTACCCCATGCTCTTCGCGATCTTCGCAATCCACTGCACGCGCACCAGCTCCTGAGGGTCATATCCCTTGCGGCGCACCGCTTTTTCGAGCGCCTCGCGGCCCCGTTCCACATTTTGCGTCCGGTCCTGCTTCTTCAGCCACTGGCGGATCTTCTGTTTCGCGTGGTTGCTCTTTGCGATGGTGAGCCAATCCATGCTCGGGCCCTTGCTGCTGTTGGAAGTCACAATATCGATGACTTCGCCGTTCTGAAGGACATAATTGATCGGCACCATCTTGCCGTTCACGCGCGCGCCGACCGTTTTTTCGCCGATGCCCGTATGGATCTTGAACGCGAAGTCGATCGGCGTCGAACCGGCGGGAAGCTCCATCACGTCGCCCTTCGGCGTGAACACAAAGACCTGGTCCGAGAAAAGGTCCGTGCGCATCATCTCCATAAATTCGCGCGGGTCCTCGGAGTCCTGATTGAATTCGAGCGTCTGCCGGATCCAGGCGAGTTTCAGCTCCTCCTGGTCCTGCCCGATGCCCTCTTTGTATTTCCAATGCGCCGCGATGCCGTATTCGGCGACGTGATGCATCGACCAGGTGCGGATCTGCACTTCGAACGGGCCGCCGTCGTCCCCTATGAGCGTCGTATGCAGGGACTGGTACATATTGGGTTTCGGCATTGCGATATAGTCCTTGAACCGCCCCGGCATCGGGCGCCAGAGCGTATGCACCATGCCGAGCACCGCGTAGCAGTCCTTCACGGTGTCCACAAGGATGCGGATTGCCGTCAGATCGAAAATTTCGTCAAAAGGCTTGTCCTGCTCCTTCATCTTGTTATAGATGCTGTAATAATGCTTCGTGCGCCCCGTGATCTCGCAGTGGATCTGGTACTCGTCCACGACGCCCCTAATGCGCGCGATGATGCGTTCGATATCGGACTCCCGCTCGGCCTTGCGTTCCTTCACAGCCTGGGAAAGTTTCTCGAATACCTCGGGTTCAAGATAGCGCAGCGCAATATCCTCGAGCTCAAATTTCAGCTGGTACATTCCGAGGCGGCTCGCGAGCGGCGCGTAAATCTCAAGCGTCTCGCGGCATTTGTCCAAAATCTGGCGCTCGCTCATATAATTGATCGTCCGCAAATTGTGCAGACGATCGGCCAGCTTGATGATGAGAACACGGATATCTTTTGAAATCGCAAGGAACATCTTGCGCAGGTTTTCCGCCTGCCGCTCCTCTTTGCTCTCAAAGACAAGGCTGCCGAGCTTGGTCACCCCGTTCACCAGAAAGGCGACTTCTTTTCCGAAATCCTTACTGAGCTGGTCGAGGCTGTAAGGCGTGTCTTCGATCGTGTCGTGCAGCAGCGCCGCCGCGAGCGTCCGGTCGTCCATGCCGAGGTCCGCGAGGATCAGCGCCACATTCATCGGATGCACGACATAAGGCTCTCCGGATTTCCGAAGCTGCCCTTCGTGCATCTGTTCCGCTTTTTTGTAGGCAGCCTCGATCAACCCAATGTCCGTATTCGGATTGAAATCGAGTAGTTGGCTTAAAAAGACCTCCAGCCTGTCCAAACGCGCCGGCCCGTTCTATACAACCGCTCCGCCGCCGTAATCGCGTCCCTTGGGATCGTTTTTCTTGTTTGCGCCGGAATATTTGCCCTGGCCCACGGAAAAGTTCTTGTGGGACAGTTCGTAGAAGAGCGGCGTCGCCATGAACGTTGTCGACAGGACGCCCGTCACAACGCCGATCAGAATAGGCAGGGCAAACTCGCGGACCGAATCGCCGCCGATGAAAATAAGCGGAAGGATCGCCACTATGACGGAAACCGAGGTTACGATACTTCGCACCAGCGTCTGGTTGACGCTCGTGTCGATGATCTCCGAAAGGGTCGACTTTCGCATGCCGCCGATATTCTCCCGCACGCGGTCGAGGACGACCACCATATCGTTCACGGAATAACCGACGAGCGTAAGGACGCACGCGATGAAGGGGTTGTTGACGGTCAGGTGGAAGATCCCGTACATCGCAACCAGAACGGCCACATTATGGAAGGTCGTGACGATCGCGGCGATGCCGTATTTGATTTTGAAGCGCACGGCAATATAGATCAGCATGACCACCGACGCGATCGCGATCGACTTGATCGCGTTTTGTGTCAATAGCACCCCGATGGAGGGTCCGAATTGCTCAAAGGTCTGAAGCGCCTGTTCCGTGATGCCGAAGTCTTCCTTGAACGCTGCCATGATCCGGTCGCGGTCCGCGCTTGTGAGCGCCTGCGTCGTTTTGATCACAATACCTTGGTGATTGTCCCCGAAGCTGGTGATGTCGGAAGTCGTCACCCCGACTCTCTCCAGCGTCGCTTCGACCTCCGCGGTTGTGACCTGCCGCCCCATATCGAGCTGCAGCATCGTGCCGCCCGTGAAGTCGATGCCCATATTGAAGCCCCGGAACAAACCGACGGCGATCCCGATGACAATAACCGTGACCGAGATCATATAGCCGATGCGGCGGTTCTTGATGATGGGCACAAACCAGGGCAGATGCGCCAGCCTCACCGGCTTTCCGTCCTGAACGCCGAGCCAGCCGCGGTTTACGATGCCGGGCGTCTCCATAAACGCGTTCACAAAAACATTCGTGATAAACAAGCCTGTAAACAGCCCGAATATGATGCCGATGATCAGCGTAAGCGCAAAGCCCCTGACCGGTCCGGTACCGAAGATATAGAGCACGATGCCCGCGAACAGGGTGGTCAGCTGGCTGTCGAGCACGGTTGCCACCGCTTTCCGGAACCCGTTGCGGTAGGAGACCTTCAGGGATTTTCCTTCGGCCACCTCGTCTTTCACGCGCGAAAAGATCAGCACGTTCGTGTCGACGGCCATGCCTACAGACAGGAAGATACCCGCCAAGCCCGGCAGCGTCAGCACACCGTTCAAAGCGACGAGTATCCACAGGATAAGCGGCAGGAAGAGGAACAGCGAGATATTCGCGCCGAGCCCCATGAACCGGTACATAAAGAACATGAGAATAAAGACAAGGATCAAGCCGATAGCGCCGCCGATGATAGAGTTCTGCAGCGCGCCGATGCCGATCGTCGCGCCGATCGCGGAGCTTTCCACTTCCTTGAGGTCGACCGGCAGCGAGCCCGCGCGGATCAGCGCCGCGAGGTTAATCGCTTCCGTCTGCGTGAAATTGCCGGTGATTTCTACGTTCCCGCCGCTGATGCCGTCCTGTTGCGGGATCGGCGCCGAAATGATGCGGTCGTCGAGCATAATGACGACGGAGCGCGCGTCGATCGGACGGCCTGCGTCGTCGGTGCGGATATTGCCGGCCGCGTCACGCATGAGCTGCTCCTGCGTGATCGCCCCTTCATACGCTATTTTCGTCGCCTGATAAAAGCCGTCGCCGCCCGCGGTGTTGAAGGAAAGCTGAACCTTATAGCCGCCCTTCTGCGTATCCTGGCCGGCAGTGCTGCTCGTCACCTGATCGCCCGTCACAAAGACCTTTCCGTCAGCCGTCAGGAACTGCAGCTGCGCCGTCTGCCCGATCATCTTGATCGCGGCCTCCGCGTTCTGCGCGCCCGGCAGTTCCACACGGATACGGTTTTTGCCTTCTACTGTCACATTCGGCTCAGAAAGCCCCATCTCGTTGACGCGCCGTTCGATGACCATCTTTGTCTGTTCCATCAGATCCGAAAGGCTTTGCCCGGATTCTTTGGTCTGGGCTTCCATTACGACATAGACGCCGCCCGAGATATCGAGCCCGAGTTTGATGTCCTTCTGGATCGGGCCCACCGGCCCAACGCCAACGATCGTGACAACCCAAATGAAAGCGATGATGACCGCCGTTATAATTGCATAAACTTTTTTCTTCATATTACCGCCGCTTGCCTCTTCCCAAATTCCGTTTCGTTTTTATTCTTCGTCCTCGGCTTCCGCTTCCGGTTCCGCGTCAGTGTCTGCGTCGTCCGCGGCAACGGGCGCCGCTTTCTTTTTTGTCTGCTGCAGCTTCTTCGGCTTTTTCGGAGCTTCTTCATCCGCCACTTCCTCGTCGTCTTCCACGAAGACCTGCGGCTTGCTCGCCTTTGCAGGCGCCGATTCGTCGATCTTCGAGATCCCCCAGCGCATGATGTCGAGCTTCGTCTTGTCCGCGCCGACCGCGATGGTGACCACGTCGTCTTGGATACGGATCACGCGCCCGCGGAAACCGCCGATCGTCGTTACCCAGTCCCCCGGTTTCACGCCGCTGCGCATCTCGTTTGTCTGCTTGGTCTTCTTTTGCTGCGGACGGATCAGAAGGAAATACATCACCGCGATAATGAGGATCAACGGCAGGAATGACATCAAGCTGTTTGTTCCACCCCCCGAGGCTGCGTCAGTGCCGGTTCCGGTTCCTCCCATGCCCATGCAGCCCGTGCCCATGATTGCGATCAGAGCCGTCAAAGCCGCGAGCGTGACGACGATTCGTTTCTTACCTTTGAACATAATTCTTGTCTCCTTAATCCGTTCCTATCAAATGCTAACGATTCTTGTTTTGCGCACACGAAAAAACAAAGGCTCCGCGAGCGCATTTATTTATTCTATCATGCCTTGGCGCGGCCCGCGCAAAAAAATTGCTAAATTTATGAAATATTTTTACACGGGTATTTGAAGTTATTTGATCAAAGCGAAGGACAATTCACCGCTGACACAGAGTTTGTCGTTCACAAAGCCCTGGGTTTTCACGAAATAGAAAGGCGGCCTCGATTTGATTAGGCTGCTTTTGAACACAACCTTGTCTCCCGGAAGCACCTTGTTTTTGAATTTGACGTCATTCATTCCCGTGAAGTACGGCGTCGCACCGGCGGCAGCTTCCTGGACTAGCACGCAGGACGCCTGCCCCATCATCTCGCAGAGGATCACGCCTGGCACGACGGGGTTGCCCGGAAAATGCCCCTGCAGGAAAAACTCGTCCCCGCGGACCGTATAGGAGGCGGACGCCTCTTCGCCGATCAGTATGGCCTCGTCGATCAGCAGCATCGGCTCCCGATGCGGCAGTATTTTTTTCAGTTCTTCGCGATCCATCTTTAGTTCTCCTTTTACGTCCATTTCAGCACGGCGGACCCGTAGGTCAAGCCCGCGCCGAAAGCGCCCAGAAACAGGGTTTGCCCGGGCTTCATGTCCCCGTTTTCAACCAGCTCGTCCATCAGGATCGGGATGGAGGCCGACGAGGTGTTGCCGTAGCGGCACACGTTCTTGGGGAATTTTTCTTCCGGCTGCCCGAGCTTATGCTGCACGTGATCGATGATGCGGCCGTTGGCCTGATGCACCAGAAACCAGTCGATATCTTCGGCGGTGAGGCCTGTCTGCTCAAAGGTCCGCGCGATTTCCGCCTCCAGGACCCGCGTCGCGAACTTAAAGACCTTGCGCCCGTCCATATGCAGGACTTCCTCGACGGGCTGCCGGTCGGTAAAGGGGTTGTTTCCGATCGACAGGGGCCGGTTCAGCGGCGCCGGGTCGCCCTCGACGCCCAGATGCAGGTATTTGAGCGCGTCGCCCTTCCCCACGACACAGGCGCCCGCGCCGTCGCCGAAGAGCACACAGATGCTGCGGCGGGACCAGTCCATCCAGGCCGACATGCGCTCGAGGCCTATGATCAGGATCCGCTCCGCGCGGCCGCTGTCAAAAAACGCGGCGGCTGTGTTCAGGGAATACAGAAACCCGACGCAGCCCGCGTTCAGGTCCACCGACGGGCAGGTTGCGCCGATCCGCTCGGCGACGCAGCACGCCAGCGACGGGGTGACATAGTCGCCGCCGATCGTGGAGCACAGGATCATGTCCAGCTCCGCCGGCGCGACGCCCGCAGCATTCATCGCTTTTTCCGCGGCCGCCACCGCCAGGTCCGTCGCGCTTTCCGTGCGGCAGATCCGCCGCTCGTGGATGCCCGTGCGGGCGACGATCCATTCGTCCGACGTATCCAAGAATTCGGTAAACCGTTTGTTTTCGATGATTTGTTCGGGAAGGCCGCGGCCGGTCCCCAGGATTTTTAAACTCATATCGCCTCCGTATCAAGCATCAGCCTTTGGTTTTCTGCATAATACCCGATCCGGCCGGTTTTTGCAGCCGGGTAAACACTTTAAATGCTTATGGTGAATATTTCCGTTTGATTTGACGAAATGATAAGCGGCGGGCGTATCCTTCTCCGGATTTCGCCCGCTGCGCGCCTGTTATTATTTATATAAATTGGATCACTACTGTTATGCGAACTGTATCTCTACCGAATTCCCTTCAACCGGCGGCGCAGGAGTCTTACGAAAAGCGAGCCAAGAACGGACGCAGCCAGCAGCGCCAGCCAAAGGGCTGCATTGCTGCTGTCGCCTGTTTTGGCCGCCGAATTTGAAGTTGCCGATTGCGTATGAGATCCGCCTTTCCCGCCGTTGCCGCCCTGTTTCTGTCCTGCCGCAAGCACGTTCACATTCGCTGTTGTGGTATTGCCGACCGCGTCGGTGCTGCCTACGGTAACGAGGGTTCCGCCGCTATCCGCCAATGCGGTCAGGGTCGCGCCCGCGCCCGGCGCTGCCAGAGCGGAGATGGCTCCTCCGCTATTTCCGATGCCGGCGGCCGAGAGGCTGCTAACGCCCATATTCGCAGGAGAAGACAAAGTTCCGGTGATCCGGAAACTGCCGTCGGCGCCCGCCTGTACCGGAGCCTGGCCGCCCAGATACAGCGAAACCATCGCGCCGGGCTTCGTTGACCCGGTAACAACGAATTTGCCGTTCGCGTCCGCCGTGATCGATCCATTCTTCGTGTCGATGAACAATGTGGGCTTCACATTGTCATAATACGCGTTGTAATAGAAATAACCGATGTCGCCCGCTGCGTTGACGGCTTGGATGACGACATACCGGCTGGCGGCGCCGACGCCGAGCGGCAGATCCCGCGTGAGGCTGCTTTCCGGAGACGCGCTCTGGTAAACGAAGTTCCCGTCTTCGGTCATTGTGAAGTGGCAATTCTGGTCGGAGGACAGATTGACTTTGTAATCCGACGACGCGTAGACCGAGAAATTGTTTTGTCCGTCCGTACTGGTTACCGCGCCTTCAAACGTCGCGGAAACCTTCGGATAGTTCGGGACCGGCAGGTTCACGAGATCGCTTTGTGTCGGGCCGCCCATCACCGCCGCGGAAGTGGTGTCGGCCGGGTCTGCGTACCGGTACGGCGTGATCTCGAGCCGGTAGTCCGCCCCGGCGGGCAGCCCGGTCAGAGTCGCGGAGATCGGCCCCGCTGCATTTGCGGCGCCGTACATTTCCGGCGTGACATTATAAATATACGGCTGTGTGATCGTCTGGGGATTCCCGTTCGCGTCAGTCACCGTTTGGGGCGGGCCCTTGACCGGATTCCCGCCGCTGTCATAAGCTGTGATCTGATAGTACACGTCGCTTCCCACGCCGGTCCACGCCGCCTTCAGCGCGCCGTTGCCGGCCGCCGTTGCGTCAAGGCTCTGCACGTCCGCAGGCTGCTTGGGGTTCGCATAGTTCAGCGTTTCTGCCGTGTACTTCAGGCTGTCGGCCGTGGCGTTTGTCTGCTGCAGTGTCCCGCCGTTGCCGTCAGGTATGGGCTGTCCGTTTGCGTCCAGCAGGTCGCTAGTGCCGTTCCAGGTGTTCAGGTAGACCACCGCGTGATAGTCCCCGGACGGCAGGTTCGCCGGGAAGTTCGCGGGATCCAGCGTGACGCTGCCCGCAGTCTTGCCGCCTACGATGCTGCCGGCCGGTATCGGCTGGTTCAGCACGACGGGGTACT
>Ga0209629_10003495_pt1 | contig 11275 bp, 12 predicted proteins | sample TergutCu122P5_FD_187286 | JGI IMG/M metagenome (GOLD analysis project Ga0209629, IMG submission 187286) | Cubitermes ugandensis P5 segment gut microbial communities from Kakamega Forest, Kenya - Cu122 P5 (SPAdes) (version 2) | ecosystem: Host-associated > Arthropoda: Insects > Digestive system...
CCAATTATCTAATCCCGTTGGGATTAGATAATTGGTTGGGCCACACGGATTCGAACCGCGATAAAGGGAACCAAAATCCCTTGTCCTACCGTTAGACGATGGCCCAGTGAAAAACACATAACGATAAACTTGCACCTTTGCCTTTGTCATTCCCGGCGAGCCACGAAGTGGCGAAGAAAGGGAACGATGGCCCAAAAAACGGATGCATTATAACCGTCCCAACTTAAAAATCAACCCAAATCTGCGGGCTGCGTTCCGGATTATGTATCGGAAAGCCAGGCGCGCGCCTGTTCCAACAGACTGATCGCTGCATCGATTTCTGGGGTGTCATCCCGCAGAGCCGAGTTAATATGATTTGTCACCCCCGCGAAGGCGGGGGGCGGGACCCCCTTGATCCCGTCGTGACCAGAATCTTTCGCATTTGCTTTACGGCCGTCTTTATGGGGTCCCGCACGCGCGGTTTCACCGCTCTGCGGGATGACACCCTTACTCTCCGCCAATAATTTCTTTACCCCCGCGATCGTGTATCCCTGATCGTGCAACAGATTTTGAATATATTCGACCGCGTTCGCGACATCTTCGCGATAGTATCGCCGCCCGCCGGCACCGGTGGTCGGTTTGATCGCGGTCGGAAACTGTTTTTCCCAATAGCGCAGCGTATGCGCCGGAACGTTCAGGCGTTTGGAAAGCTCGTTAATGGAAACAAATGGTTCGGACATAAATTCCCCTATCTGGTAGGGCGCGCACGCCGTGCGCGCCGCGGCGGTCGCGGCGCGACCGCCCTACCATTCAATTATCTTCTTATTCCCATGCCCACGCCGACCGACATGCCGGTGCGCATCGGCGGACGCGGGCGCGCGATGCTGCTGGGCCCCGCGCTGACACAATTCCCGCAATTACTGGCGGCCGGCGCGGAATTATCGTTCGACCCGCCGCACGCGGAAAGTAAGAGCATAGAACATAGAGCATAGATAATAGATATGCCGATTTTCCGATTTGAAAAACTGTTTTTTAATTTCAACATTTATCTATGCTCTATTAACTCTGCTCTATGCTCTCTTCCGTTTCTTCCTCGCGTTCGATCGCGGTGGCACTGATGACCTTTTCCTTGTCCGCGGTGCGGAACAATGTCACGCCGGCGGTCGCGCGGCCCGCGATGCGAACATCGTATGCCGGCGTGCGGATGATTTTTCCGCCGTCGGTGACCATCATGATATCCAGATCGTCCGCGATGGGAAAGGACCCCGCGACGGCCGTATTTTTTCCGCCCAGTTTGATGTTCGCAAATCCCATGCCCCCGCGATGCGTCGTGCGGTATTCGTAACTGGACGTGCGTTTGCCGAATCCGTTTTCGGAAATGGTTAAGATAAATTGTTCGGCGGCGGCCATTTGTGCCATTTTCGCATCGTCCAGAACAAGATTCGTATCGACGACGTCTTCGGCTTCTTCGGGCGCGTCGCGACGCGCCCCTACATCATCATCCCCCGCGTCTTCTTCGATTCCCGTGGCGGCACGGCGCAGCGCGCGCGATTGTTTGATATACGCGGCGCGAACCGACGCGTCGTCTTCGGTATGATTCAGCATCGCCATGCCGATAATCTTATCATCTTTGGCCAGTTTGATCGCGCGCACGCCGGTCGAATTGCGGCTTTGAAAGACGCGGATTTCGGACACCGGAAAACGAACGCAGCGTCCGCGATACGTGGATAAAAACACATCCTGCGATTCGTCGCACAACGCGACGCTGACCAAACTTTCGCCCTCTTCCAGTTTCATGGCGATTTTTCCGTTCGCGCGGATGTTTTCGAAATCAGAGAAATCGTTGCGGCGGATCGTGCCCATGGATGTCGCGAACATCATGTACGAATTATCCGTATTTTGCGGCACCGGCAATATCGCCGTGATCGTTTCACCGGACGACAATGGCAATAAATTCACCAACGGCCGGCCCTTGGCCGCGGCGGCCGCTTCGGGCAATTTATAGGTTTTCAGACGATAACAAATCCCGCGCGATGAAAAGAACATCAGCGGATCGTGCGTATTCGCGACAAAGACATTGGTCACATAATCATCATCCTTGGTCGTCATGGCGTTCCGCCCTTTGCCCCCGCGTTTTTGCGCCCGATAAGTATCCAGCGACACGCGTTTGATATATCCCGTGTTGGTCACCGTGACCACCATGTCTTCGCGGGCGATTAGATCCTCCATATCAATATCAATCTCGGCGTCGGAAATTTCCGTGCGGCGCGGATGCGCATATTGATCGCGGATCGCGGTTGTTTCGTTCCGAATAATCTCAACAATTTTTTCATGACTGCCCAAAATTTCGAGCAAGCTTTTGATCGTCGCGCCCAATTCGACCAAATCGGCGTGAATTTTTTCGCGTTCCAATCCGGTCAAACGATGCAGCTGCAATTCCAAAATCGCCCGCGCCTGATCTTCGGACATATGAAACATGCCGTTTTCGTATTCCGTATTCGGATCGTCGATCAGACGGATGTATGATTCGATATCGGACGCGCGCCATCCGCGGGCGCACAGCGCGGTCCGCGCGGCATCCGGCGATTCCGAATTTTTGATCAGCGCGATCACCTCGTCCAGATTCCCAACGGCGACCGAGAGGCCCAGCAAAGTATGCGCGCGTGTCCGCGCCTTGTTCAATTCAAAAATCGTGCGGCGACGGATGACTTCGATTCGGAAACTGATAAAGGAATCGATGACGTTCCGCACATTGAACAGCATCGGCCGCCCATGGTTCAACGCCATCATATTGACGGGAAAGGATGATTGTAATTGCGTATATTGGAACAACTGATTCAATACCACATCCGCGATCGCGTCGCGTTTCAATTCGATGACGACGCGCACGCCGTCGCGGGACGATTCGTCGCGGATTTCGCCGATGCCTTCGACCTTTTTATCTTTGACCAATTCGACGATCTTGATGACCAATTGCGCCTTGTTCACCTGATACGGAACCTCGTCCACAACGATCGCCTGATGATCCTTCATTTCCTCGATATGCGTTTTGGCGCGAACGATCACGGAACCGCGGCCCGTGGTATGCGCCTTGTAGCTGCCTGCTCGCCCCATCATGATGCCCCCGGTCGGAAAGTCCGGCCCGGGCATGATGCGGAACAATTCGTCGTCCGTGATATCGGCATTGTCCAAAACGGCCAATGTCGCATTGCACACCTCGCCCAAATTATAGGTCGGGACATTCGTCGCCATGCCGACCGCGATCCCCTGACCCCCGTTGACCAGAAAGTTCGGAAATTTCGCGGGCAGCACGCGCGGCTCTTCCTTGGTCTCGTCATAATTCGGCATCCAATCAACCGTGTCTTTTTCCAGATCGTCCATCAGCGTCGCCGCTAATTTGGTCAATTTAGCCTCGGTATACCGCATGGCGGCGGCGCCATCGCCGTCCATCGATCCGAAATTCCCCTGACCATCCACCAGCATTTCGCCCATCGAAAACGGCTGGGCCATGCGAACCATGGATTCGTAAATCGCGGAATCCCCATGCGGATGGTATTCGCCCATCACGCGGCCGACGATATTCGCCGATTTGATGGTTTTGCCGCGCGCCGGCGCCAGATCGTTCATGACATACAGAATGCGGCGATGCACGGGTTTGCACCCGTCGCGCACATCGGGCAGCGCGCGATCGACGATGACGCTCATGGCATAGTCCAGAAACGACGTCTGCATTTCATGTTCGATGGGGCTTTGCGGAATTTTCGGTGGTTCTATTTCGGACATAATTTTACCTTTTTCATTGACGATTTAGTGATTCATTTTTTGCCTATGAACCATAGCAAAATCGCGGATTGCGGTCAAGAATAAATCCCGATTTTTCGCATCCGTTTTTTATTAAAAAATATTGTTGACAAATTATACACATAGGTATATCATATTGCTCGCATTCATGCATTAACTAACCGTGGGGACGTCGCGTCGTACCCATAAAACAAGGATAAATAAAACAATGAAAACCGAACAACAGTCGAAAGAAGACAAACAAAAAACAGAACGCCAAATAGAACTCTTTCTTGAAAGCCAGAATCTGAAACCGATGCCGCTTATCGGACACCACCATACAAAATCCGTAAAGTATTGGGGCATCCATGCGGATATGATGGAAATAACCACTTATCTGACGGCCGAAATGGATTATCTTAATCTGAACAAACAGCCGTCCATGCATTCGACGGACGCGGCGGCGCACCAAAAGCATTTCGCCCTGATCCATCTGCGGCGAACCTATTTGCTGTGGAATAATCAAAAAGGGGTAAGCGAATGATCACGGCGTCGTTGGCATCGTTTTTTTGGCGCATTTTCGCCGCTTTGTTCGGGCTGGCCGTGGTGACCGAGGGGTTGAAAGCCATCGGCCTGTTGCCGGGCGGCGCGGCGGCCGCGGTCAATAAAAAGTAAAGATTTCGCGGTCGGCGGGCCGTTTTTTCTTGCAAAATCGATTTTCGTATGATTAAATCATTCCGCAATAAATAAAAAGGCATTTATCATGGCAACCAAGAGAACCTATCAACCGTCCAAAACGCGCCGCGTCAAAACGCACGGCTTTCGCGAGAAAATGGCCACCAAATCGGGGCGCAAGGTACTGGCCCGCCGCCGCGCCGTCGGCCGCACACGCCTGGCCGTTACGGAAAAAAGATAAAAAAATCCGGCGAATGCCGGATTTTTTTATCTGAAAAATTGCGCTGCAATTTTTCGTAGCCGCGGATGAGCGCATAGCGCGAAAGTAGCGGCGCGTCATCCCCGCGACGCCGGGTCCCATCGCGAACCAAGGTTCGCGATGGTGGGGGGACGGCGGGGATCCAGTACATAGGTTTGTCGCGCGTTCAGCGCGACACATTGTTTGTAAAAACAATAATCAAAAAATCCGCCATTCGGCGGATTTTTCTTTTACAAAAACAACAAAGTTGTTTTTGTCAGAAAATTTGTCTTAAAAAACGGCGCGCGACGCGGCCGACGGTTTTACACGACAAGGCTATTATTGAACAATTGATTTCCCGTGGTCATCCCCATTTGGCTATTTACCCGGTTCAACGATTCCAAGGCATCCGTATAACTCTTTTCAAATGCCGCGCGCAATTTTTTCGCATTCGCATTCATGGCATTGACAATATCCGCACCGCAAACGACCCACTTCATATTTCCTTCAAATACCGTTTCTGACATTGCAAGGCCAAAATCCGGGGTTCCATTCTCCAGGCCTTTGCAAATCGCGGGCAAGGCCAAACTGCGATACCGAATCATATCGGACAACGTCACAACCTCTTTCGAAACGCAGAACAAACCGAACCAACTGCCGCGTTTTTTGACGGTGTCGACATTTTGCGCGCACGCCGCGGCGGTTTCGTGCAAACTTTTTAAGTTTTTGGCAAACAATTCGAAACCGGCGCGCGAATTTCGCATCTGGTCCGGATAGTTTTTGAATATCCCTTGCCGACTTTGATATTCTACGGATAACTTTGCGATCGTATCCAGCGGGCCCGTGACCACCGAATAGATTGCCGGGGCATCCCAATACTGTCCGGTGTTGTTCAAATAGTCAAAAAACCTGTCCATCACATTGCCCATTGTAATAACTCCTTTTGTCGTTATTACATTCTCTCTCGTAGGGGCGTATGATAATACGCCCGGGGCGAATTTTCATTCGCCCCTACATATTAACGATGCCGTTGCTGACCACCAGGGTGCCGGCCGTTTCGGTCAGCTGCCCGCCCGCCTCGGCCACCAATAGGGCGCCGGCCGCGATTTCCGCAAAGTCCAGCGGCGCGGACACAAACGCGTCGAACTTTCCGGCCGCGACAAAGGCCAGATCCAGCGCGGCACAGCCGGTGATGCGTTTGGCGTAGGGGCGCATATTTGCGCCCTGACCTGATTCGGCATCAAACCCGATCATCAGATCGCGCGGTTCCTTTTGCTTTGAAACATGGATTTTGGTGGAATGGTAAGCGTTGAAAAGATAGGCGCCCGCGCCGGATTCGGCATAATACAGCCGGTCGTCGATCGGCGCATAGACCAGACCGATTTTCGTTTCGTCATTTTGGCGCAATGCCAATGAAATTGCAAAATTCGGATTGCCGCGCACGAAATTCGCCGCGCCCGACAATGCCAGCACGAATTCCGAAATGCCGTCGCCATCGCGCGATACGGTCGGGGTCAAAACGCCCGCATTCGGCCGCACCAGGGTCAGGTCGTCCAAAATCATCCCCTCGATCCGCATTCCGGCGTGCGCCACAAAATCGCGGGCGCCGGTGATGGTTTGCTGTAAATTTTCAACCTCGGAAAAATCGCGGCGCAACCCCGCCGCCGTCCGTTCCAATGCGGCGAACATCTGATTTAATTCCGAAGAGCCTTTGATCAGTAAGTCCATAGCCCATAGCCCATAGCCCATAGTAACTAACCCACAGACTATCGGCTATGGGCTAACGGCTATGGGCTAAAATTTAAACCCGCCGAACTTTTTCTTAAAGTCCGCGGCGCGCTGGCCCTTGTCCACCGTCTGACGTTGGCCGGTCCAGGCGGAATGATTATGGTTGTCGACGGATAAAACGTGATCTTTTTTAACCGAAGAATACATTTTAACGGTTTTGCCGTTCGTCATGGTGACGTTGATTTCATGATATTCCGGGTGCGTGTTCTTTTTCATGTTAAGACCTTTATTTCAGTTTTCATAGGCTGGATTATACATTGAAGATAGGGAAAATCAAGGAAAAAGGTAAAAGGTAAGAGGTAAAAGGTAACAGGTAATGTCAAAAATTCGCAAAGCGAATTTTTGTAATTATTGACTGTCGCGCTACGCGCGACACAATACCTCTTACCTCTTGCCTTTTACCTCTTACCTTCAATAATACCCCACGCACCCCAGATACGAATTTCCGGTGGATTCCACCATTTGGACGAATTTTTTGGGGCTGTGCCCCGAAAACAGGCCGATGATGGTGCCGGTATCGGTCGCCAGCATGTCCAGCGCCACCGCGATTTGGGAATTCATCTTTTTGAAAAACGGCGACGTCGGATGGATTTCCGCCGCAACGAGTCGTTGGCTATTGGCCGCCAGTCGCTGGCCGCCGGGAATGCCGACTATTTTCATTAACTGACATTCCGCGCTTAAAATCAGTTTTTCCGCGATATGCGGGCCGGTTTTTGAATCGGTGCCCAACAATCCCCCCCACCATCCGGTCGATCCCGCGAACACCGGCAAATACAACGTCGCGCCGGGATTGCGCGCGAAAAAGTCGAAAATATCGGGATCGGATGTGATAATCCGCGGCATGGATCCGTGGCGTTTATGGATCTCTTTGCGCGCGGACTGGTACAGCGAATCGCCCCGCGTGCGTTTGTCTTGCCATAATAAAACAGGGTAAGCGGCTGATTCGGGTTTCATTATCGGGTATTATATCATAAAAAAATGCCCAAAGGGCATTTTTTTATGAGCCCATAGCCCATCGTAAAAAGTTATCGGGTCGGTACAGGTACTAAATGGCTATGGGCTAACGGCTATGGGCTTAAAAAATAACCGCCGCGATGCGCCGGTTATTTTTTAAGGCTTTTCCACCAATTTTGCATATTGCCCCATATTTTTTTGACATTTTCCGATGCCTGTTGATAGGTGGCGGCCGGAATTTCGACCTTGGTAAACAGCATCTTGACCAACGCCGGAATCGACGTCATGAAAAACGCGATAAAGATGCCCAGCAAGATAATGGTGATCAGGCTGCTGTTCTTCATCATCAGACCGTCGATCAAAATCGTCGGATCGTTTTTGGCCAATGAGGCGCTCAACGCGTCCGAACCGCTGAATTTTCCGAACGTGGCGTTGATGAACATCATGGCAAAGACGACAAAGACGCCGACCGTCGCGATGCCGGCCGTATTCTGAATCACCCGGTCGACCATCTCTTTCAGATTGCGCGCGCCCGCCGGGACAATTTTCCACCCCTCGAACAGCCATGCCAATAGCATCAGCGGCAGCATGATCAGATCCATGGCCAGATTGATGATCGTTTCCAGAAAATACATCGGAATGGGCAGTAATGCGAAAAAGAACAGGATCAGAATGATGCCCCCCGCCAGAATCAGGCCCACATTCGGAAAAATCGGAATTTTCCACAAAAATTTATGCATGTACTGGGCATTGAACGCCATGTTCAGCATGGTCCATCCGGCGGTCATCCCCAATCCCGTCATCTGATGCACCCCCGACAATTGACAAGTCAGGTTATGGCGCAGCGACGGCGAAAATGCCCCGGCATTCGCGGCGTCGGGCGATGACGCGGCCGGGTCGGCGACGGCCGTCGCGATCAGGCACGCGTTGAACGAGGCGTCGTTTCCGACGACCTTTGACCCCGTATTGCTGATGGCCAATCCGATATTGAACACAGGCCCGACAAAGATATCGGAAACCATCCGCGGCAACGGCGATAGCAATAGCGCAATGACCAGCGTCAGTTTGACCAGATGCGCCCCGAATTTTCCCGACAATGACCAGGCCGCATCCTTTGCGTACAGATCGATGTTCGGGTTTTTGTCGTCTTTGCTTTTGACGCCGATCAGTCCGGCCAAAATCGTCCAGGCGATCCAGACGGCGGTCAGGATCAGCGCCATCGGCACGACCACGACGCCGATCGACTGATAAATCTTTGGCAATACGTCGGATAGCGTCGCAAAAATGCCACCGAACAATTGGCACGACCAACAGCTGGAAAAAAACGACATCGCGTCCGTCATATTGACGGGAACCGCCGACCGGTAAATCGAGAATCCGGCCAATACCACGCCGGCCGCGATGCCGCCGATGGCAAGGGGCGCCATCGCCGCCGCGGAGAGAGGCAGAAACGACAGAAAGACAATCCAAAATTTCTTTAACCGGGTCATGGAATTTACGATTTATGATTTAGGATTTACGATTTTCTTTAAGATTATACCATAAAACGAAGGGACGATTTATGATATAATTAGCCTAACAAATCGTAAATTCTAAATCATAAATCGTAAATAATGAAATTTAACTGGAAACTCTTTGCCATATGCGCGGTGCTTTGTGTTCTTGCACCGATGGCCGCGCGCGCCGATTATGGCATCGTCGACGCGCTGTCGCTGTCCCAGTTTGTTCCGATCGTGTTCGGCGCGTTCATGTCGGTCGCCATGACCGGGTATGATTTTTTCGTGGGCGGCGGCACGGGCATCATCTATCTGCTGATTTACGGATTCGTCGGGCTGTTCATCGTGACCTATCTGGTCAAACAGTATTTTCCGGACGCCTGGCTGGATTTTTTCGGCGCGGCCAAGCCGGGCGATTCCGTCTGGAACGGCAAGCTGACCGCGATGAACATGTCGCAAAATGTATTGAAACCCATCCTGCGCGCCATTATCGCCGCCACGATTTTTTTACAGGTCAAACCCCAATACGTCACCCAGTTCGTCGTCGATCCTTTTTTGCGTTTCGGCGCCATTTATACGGATAGCATTAGCAAGTCCGTGACCCAGGCGAATGAATTCGCCGGCGTCGCAAAGCGGATGGAATGCCCGCCGGATATCGTCGAAAAGGGATATATCTCCGCCGAATCGTGCCGGTTCATTGTCCAGCCCGTCGAAGACATCACGCATGCGAATAACATGATTATCAAACGCGGCCTGGACTTTTTTACAAAGGGGTTGCTGGGCATGATGACGCTGATCCCGCATGGGGGCGCGGATTTCATGAACCTGATCACCGGCGCGATCCTGATCCTCACCTTTGTGTCCAGCAATTTCTTTATGGCGCTGTTGATTATCCAGGCGATTTTTACATTCGGGATGGCGCTGATTTTATATCCGTTCAAGGTCTTGATGTACGTGGGCAAGCCGACCAATCCGAATTCCTGGATCGACCCGTGGGACAGCTTCTCCGGCATTATCCAATCACTGAAAGCATTGGTGATCACCATGATCGCCGCCATGTTCATCATGGTCGTCAATATCGCGGCGATCAGCGCGCTATTCAAATGGAACAATTCGGTGTTTATGGTGGCCGCCGGGGGATCCGCGTCGAACAACCTGCCCGGCGTTTACGGGGGCAGCAGCCTTGGATTCGGCCAACATTCGATTACCTGGCTGTCGGCGCTGCTCACGCTGTATCTGATGTTTCGGATTTTCGAACTGACCCGCGAACAACTGACCAAATACACCACCGAGAACAAGGGCGATCTGTACAAGAACGTCACGGGCGACATGAAGCAGGTATGGAAAAACACGAAAACCTGGACGGGCAAAACCGTCAACGCGACCGAATGGGCCAAAAACACCAAACTGGGCAAATGGGTGGGGGATAAATTAACGGGAAAATCATAAACCAACAGGAAAATAATGTACGATTTATGATTTACGATTTATAAACCTGAAATCGTAAATCATAAATCGTAAATCGTAACTCATGACAAGCTGGCTGGGCAACTTTGTAGACGCGAATGTGCAGTGTTGGGGCTGCGGCATTTTCGACAGCCTGTTCCGGGTGATCAGCGCGGCCGCCGCGGCCCTATACGGCCGCATGACCATTATCGGCATGCTGATTTTCTGCGCGTTTTTGGCGCTGTATATCCTTTGGGCGTTTTGGAAAAATATTTCGGACGAAAAGCCGGAACCGATGTACCAGAAATACTTAAAGCCGGTGATCATCAATTCGATCGTCGTCCTGGGCCTGCTGTCGATGGGCGTGTTCGCGCCGCGGCTGATCACGACGATGACGATGGAGCCGGTCGCGGACATGACGCTGATCTATACGCAATCCATGCTGAATCAGACGCCTGAATCGGTGGATGCCAAGGTGACGTATCAGCCCCAACCCATGCCGGACAACGGATTTTACCGGCCGCACCTGCGCGATAGCATTATCGAATTGATGAAAACATCGATCACGACGTTCCAGGCGATGATCAAAATGGGACTCTCAGTCATGGACGGCGCGTTTTCGTGGTCCGCGCTGACGGGGATCGGCGCGTTGGTCAAACATGCGCTGATGTTTTTTATCGGGCTTGCGCTGGCGTTCGGATTCTTTAAAATATTCATCAAATTCTGTTTTTATTTCGTGGACGTCATCGTCGCGCTGACTTTCTTTGCGTTTTTCTTTCCGATCTCGCTGGTCTTTTTCGTCTTTAAAAATTCGTCCGCGGCGGAATGGGTCAAAAAGCTGGGCGACAACATGGCGCCGAAAATGTTACAGAATGCGATCAATTCGATCGCGACATTGGGCACCGTCGTGATAACGTAT
>Ga0209629_10003496_pt1 | contig 11275 bp, 7 predicted proteins | sample TergutCu122P5_FD_187286 | JGI IMG/M metagenome (GOLD analysis project Ga0209629, IMG submission 187286) | Cubitermes ugandensis P5 segment gut microbial communities from Kakamega Forest, Kenya - Cu122 P5 (SPAdes) (version 2) | ecosystem: Host-associated > Arthropoda: Insects > Digestive system >...
TGAAAAAAAAAAAAGTGTCTCTTACCAATTTAGAGCATATATTCCAACGTAAGGTCATCGACTTCAAATCAAGCCCGACAAAGACGTAAGAGAAATTGACGTTTGCGCTCAAAATTTCCAGGTTTTTGCCTGGTGGTTGTTGCTGCCTCAACAATACGGTCAATAAGTGCCCCTTAAGAATTAACTGGTGATCAGTAAGTCAAGGTTTTCATGTAGCGTTATTGCGGGGATTTTTAACAGCCAAAACAGATGCGTTTGGGAGAAACGAACCCTCAAGCTGCATTTGTTCACTGCCATCAAAAATGTTTTGTGGTCAGTGTTTGGGCGAATATTATGCATGACTCTTTAATTGGGCCTTACGTGTTACCCTCACGGCTCAGCGCACATATTTACTGGGTGTTTCTGGAGGAAATGCTACCAGAATTGTTGGAGGATATCTCCTTGGCACTCAGGAGAAACATGTGGTTCCAACACGACGGGGCTGCGGGTCATTGAGCACGTCAGGTCCCAGAACATCTCACCGCCAATTACAAAGATCGCTGGATTGGACGGGTCGGCTCTGTGGCTTGAACTTCCAGGTCACCGGGCCTCATACTATTGAATTTCTTCCTACGGGGCTACATTAAAACTTCGACTACTCATCGTCAGACGATTTTGAAGAGGCAGCAGCACCCACCAGGCAAAGCCTGATATTTTTAGGGCACACGTCACTTTCTGCTGGGTCGATTTCGGCTTTGAATTGAGACTGATGATCTTATATTGAAATATCTGCTCTAAATTGGTAGAAACTTTAACTTTTTTCTTAGAAAACTTCAGTCTTTTTGCTTGACTTCCATCCTTAGTCAGACCCACTTTGGTAGTCATCGGCTCTGCAAGGACGCACGTCCGACATACTCGTACATTTGCTTGACAATAAATCTTTGTTTTGGTCTCCCCTATCGCCTCAAGAAGTTTGGATATGGAGCTTTCCCGCACCCTGTATTGCATAAATAAAACATTCTTGAATGCCTTCCGACGTCGCGTTGATTTGAATACTCGTTTGTCAGGTACAGCCAGCCTGACACGTATTTGTATAATATCAGTTGTGACTGAAAAGAAATACAATTCGACCTGACCTGCTGTGAATGAGACGTTCTAGGAACTTGTATGTGTACTACTGAGATATGTTTAGTCGTAACTTTCACAATGCTCAAGTTTCCTTAGGTTTCTTTGGTATAATCCATTCATCGCGTTTCTACCGGGCTGCTCCATGGCCAGTACTGCAAAAAAATTCTTTAGAGTCTAATATTATAGCAATTTTCAGTTATTTTATTTTCTATGAACAATTTAGACAAAAATCTAAAGAGTCTCAAGTTTTTGAAGCTGCTATTAAGGTATGTAGGTACTGATTTTTTCAGTCTCTTCCGCGCTTTTGTCTTATAGTTTTGTTCTAGTTTCTATGGAAACGGAGTTTCTGTGGAGTAAGTTTCACTCCAGAAGGTCGGTATGTTGATTTGTTTAAGCTGCACTCCACAACCTGACCCACGTATGGAGCAAAGTTACTCTACAAATTTGTATACGAAGTTGGCGGAGGATACTTCTTGACGTTCAACGACATTCTTTCGCCCCGTAAAGTTGTGCACGGAGGAAAAAGAAGCAATCTAATGTTCCGAAGAAGGTAAAGTTCTGTTAAATTTTCGTGACGAAACTTATTCGTGTGAAATAAAACTAACATAAATTACAAGGAAGAGCTCTTTGTTGAATTATGCGCGACTTCAGGGATTGTTGACTCAGGATGATTTTGTGACCGAATTTGCAAGTGACTCTTGGTTTGCACCATTGCTTCAGTGTGGCAAGTGGATAACGTAAGATTGTTAGCTGCGAGCAGTTTGGTGTAGTGACGACACCAATCCCGCAGTTTATCCGAAAACTGAAAGAAAGAAAGAAAGAAAGAAAGAAAGAAAGAAAGAAAGAAAGAAAGAAAGAAAGAAAGAAAGAAAGAAAGAAAGAAAGAAAGAAAGAAAGAAAGAAAGAAAGAAAGAAAGAAAGAGTATTTCAAATTTGTTTCTTCACTGCACTGTACAAAGTTATCCTTAACACTTTGCAATAAGTGAAAATGTTTCTTATGCCATTCAACTTCAGCTGGTTGGTCCAAACGCCGCAGAAACTTTTTAAGGCACGGTATCCTTGTTTATAATCTAGTAAATAAGTAATAATATATACAGTCTAAACTTCTATTATATATATTTCTTTATATTCAGCTTGAAGACGGATTTTAAGAGCCGAAACATGTCGCTGTAAATTATTTAAAATAATAGTTAATTAAATTTGAATTAGACTCTATTCATTATTAATTTATTTATTAGCTGCAGAACCTTTGTTGCCTGATCTGTGAACTAATTCCATAGAACCGAGTGCTTCATGACAAATAGCGACGTCAGAAAGATTCGTCAAAAAATATATTTAATTTCATACATCTTTATGATAAAATCTCCTCTCACATCTTACGGAGCACTTAAATTGCTCCGCCATATGTGTCTGTATTCTGACTGCTAATTGAAGCAATCTCAGCTTCTCATTGTGAGAGTTTTACATTGAAGCACAGCGCCCTCGAAACTGAGGACAGCATCAAGTCCTCTGCAGTCAGTGTTGGTAAATGCAAATTTTATCTGTCTTCCCAAACTGACACTTGCAAACACTGGCATATTCAGTTCTTTAACAAGACATGCAATGTACTTACAAATGTCATATTAAGGCGCTTTCGAGGAACCATTGTTGCTGTGAAAAAGAAATAAGTATTAAATATTCTAAGTGTGTGTTTGTAGCCTTAGGTATCCAGCATCTCAAGCGCATACAGCGTATTATATTGTCATTTGTGGCCTGTCTGGATCTACCAAATTTTTCTACGTTATCTCATAAACGGCAGGAATTTTGGAATTCGTTATTGAATATAAAATGTGTTTTGATTTTCTATACAATTTTTTTTTTCCCCAAGTGCGCGAGATGTCATCATAAATGTGCGTACGTATTCATGTAAAGTACGCGTTATTTTCGTTGTGTTTTAATGAAACTTGAATATGCACGGCAGATTTTCGAAACACATTACAATGTCAAATTTCACGAAAATCCGACGGGTGAGAAACGAGTTCTATGTGGAAAGACGGACGGACGGAAGGAAAACAAACATGGAGCTAATAGCTGCTTTTCGAAATTTTGCGAAAGTGCCTAAAAAATAATTATACGCAAATTTCGAGTCTTTACCGCGCAGTAAACGCACTCCGTCTTAGTTATAAAAACCAGTCAGTTAATGCTGCATAGAAAAAGAGTCGCTTTTTCTTCTGAGATGTACATAAAACATGTGAATACACTAAATAAGCAGGTCGTAGAATTTCTGGTATATGATACGGTATGATATTATATTATATATGATATGATATGATGTGATGTGATGTGTGATATCATACGATATATCAAATGATATATGATAATGATTTACATATTTATTAACTACAACTGGTTTTCCACTCGGTGACAGTGGTCGGTAAATTTGCACACAAATAGAAAATAAACAACTATGTGCATGGGGAGAAGCAATACACAAAACAATACAAAAACACAGAACACACAAAATAGAAAGCAGCACATACAAAACAAAAAAACAAATATACAACGAATAAATTAAAAACATGAAACAATTAATTAGAATATAACAAAGAGCAAAAGACATAAGCTATCACCTTAAAGTGTTAAATTGTGTTAGGGGAGTGAATGAGAAGTCTTGTTGCCCAGCTCAGCTCAGATAGTGCAGGCATGGATTGCTGCATCAGGGTCGTAATGGGATCTGCTCCGGCTATCAAGGAAGGACGTAGTCTCTTCTTCGGTGGCTCAGGCCACATCCTGGTCACCACGCTGAGAGACAGATATTCGGAGAGAAGACTAGACAGCACAGAGCTGGAGAATGAGGCAGAATACTGCAGGCTGCTGTGTGCGTGACAGATCTGATGTGACAGTACGTCCGTTGCAACACAAGTTAAAGTAGGCCTTCCACAATAACAGAAGCAGCGAAAGTTGTATATAAAAGGATACTGTTTACATTTACTTGGCACAACATTTCGCTGAGTAAAAAACATAATGAAGGGGATAGAAGATGTAATACCGAAAAATGCGTCCCAAATTGAGAATGCAAGCCCAAAATGCAAATTAAAAAAGGATTCCCTCAAGCCCAAAATGTATATATTGGAGAATCTCCCCATTTCTTGCTAGCACCAGACATAGACTTTTAAATCTCAATCAACTTTTGAAACTTCTGATTTTCAGTCATCTAGTTCTTTAATTGAAAGGCCGTGAAACCTGTAATACTTTTCTTAAGGTTCGATAACTTAGTTTTATTTAACGTCTAAAAAACTGGAAATTTTAGATCTCGTATATATATAAATGTTTATAAACGCTTAAAATGGTGTACACGATAATTTTTCATGGGTGTCTTTAATTCTTCTGATGATGGTTTTGATAAAGTAACACGAAACATGTCGTAATAAAGCTACAAGATATTGTTATACCTTAAGACGCAGTTTTAAATCTACAGTCTCTATTCCTATATATAGTGCTGATACTTGGCTACTGCGAACTGTGTGAGTGCATGACAGATCCAAGAAGATAATTTTTGGCTACATCGATCTCTGTGGGAACATGACAGGCCAAAGATAACAAAGACTAGCTACAGCAATCTCTATGAGAACATGACAGGTCAAAGGTGACAAAGACTGGCTACAACGATCTCTGTGAGAACATGACAGGTCACAGATGACAAAGACTGGCTACAGCGATCTTTGTGAGAACATGAAGGGCCGAAGATGACAAAGACTGCTTACAGCGATCTCTGTGAGAACGTGAAAGGCCAGAGATGACAAAGACTGTCTACAGCGATCTCTGTGAGAGCATGACAGACCAAAGTTGACAAAAACTGGCTACAGCGATCTCTGTGAGAACATGACAGGCCAAAGATGACAAAGACTGGCTACAGCGATCTCTGTGAGAGAATAACAGGTCAAAGGTGACAAAGACTGGCTACAACGATATCTGTGAGAGCATGATAGGTCAAAGGCGACAAAGACTGGCTACAGCGATCTCTATGATAGCATGACAGGTCAAAGGTCTGGCTACAGCGATCTCTGTGAGAGCATGACAGGTCAAATGTGACAAAGAGTGGCTACAGCGATTTCTGTGAGAGCATGACAGGTCAAAGGTGACAAAAACTGGCTACAGCGATCTCTGTGACAGTATGACAGTTCAAAGGTGACAAAGACTGGCTACATCGATCTCTGTGAGAGCATGACAAGTCAAAGTGACAAAGACTGGCCACAGCGATCTCTGTGTGAGAATGACAGGTCAAAGTTGACCAAGACTGGCTACAACGATCTCTGTGAGAACATGAAAGGCCAAAGATGACAAAGACAGGCTACAGCGATCTCTGTGAGAGAATGACAGGTCAAAGGTGACCAAGACTGGCTACAACGATCTCTGTGAGAACATGAAAGGCCAAAGATGACAAAGACTGGCTACAGCGATCTCTGTGACAGAATGACAGGTCAAAGGTGACCAAGAGTGTCTACAACGATCTCTGTGAAAACACGAAAGACCGAAAATGACAAAGACTGGATACAGCGATCTCTGTGAGAGAATGACAGGTCAAAGGTGACAAAAACTGGCTACAACAGTGTTAAGGACCAGACGTGATGAAAGCAACCAAACATCATTTTCGATGTTCACAATGTGACTGTCAAATATTGCAATCTGAGTGTCATTTATGTAGCTCGATGAAGGCATATTGGATACATTTGCCCGTCTCTCCTGGGGCGTCATTTCTGTCTCTCCGGACGCGTGACAAGAAGGTGTATATCGGTCTGTCTCGGAGTTGTGTATTGTGAAGGACGCCTTCTACTATGATCCACTTCTTAACAATGTGCCCTTCTGCCACTAAAACAGACGAAGCAGTAGGTACCTTCGAAACATTAGTACCTGCGCACCAAAATATAATATAGCACATCTCATAACACAGTAGTCTTCAAGCTAACACAACATGATCTCTGTCTTTGCAAAATTCAAATTGAACTTATTGATTTTCTAAAACAAAAAATGACACATTTTAATAAACTGGCATATCACAAAGTAGCTTATATTTGAAACATTTTCTATATGGCAAGAATAATAAGAAAGAAAAAAAGGAAACAAATGGTTTAAATGTAAAGAAATTATATTGTAAATAATATGTGTGTACCTGCAGTAAATGATAAGAAAATTTTTAAAGAAGCTTTCTACGGCCGCAACCAGTTTCGACAATTTGGGTGACCAGAGCATGATATATTGGAAAGGATATGCAAGGGAGGGGTCGTGGCCTAATTTGATACCATCACGAAAACCTCAGTTGTGGACATTTATATATAACAGCAGAAGCAGAAAATAAAACTGCATATTATAAGTAACCTTGAAACCTCCTGCATGTTTCAACAATAAATCGCCATTACTAGGGAGAAGTATAAACAAAAACACATAATATCAGCACATTGATCTCACATGCAAAGTTACAGCTATCTCATTACGGGTCTGAACAGGCCCTTAGTGTATCAGAAGTTTGAGCTTTCCAGTTTCATGACAATCGGCACATTTAGTTGGTAACATGGTGAGGCCGCCTTTAGCCCCCCGGTACTCATTTCTGTTAGAGACCGAGTCGACCCCAGAGCCATAATGCGGTCGGAAGGATTAATTCAACGAAAAATTCGAATGACACCTTCAAAAATCGAACCCGTGGTGTCCGTTGTGTAGCGCAGCGCCTCAACCAACTGCGCCACCACACATATACAATTTTAAATATATAAAATATATAAAAGAGCAATTATAAACAAAATAATATTGTTAATATGGCTCGTAGGATGTTAAAATATTATTGATTTAAATTCATTGACATGCCGTAACAGATAATGTGGTTGCACGTACAAAAATATCTAACTTTGGCGTTTTCCTCCTATATGGATCTAGCCCCTGTGGCGTGTATTGATATGTACTGTCTAGGAAGGTGTAGTAATGTGTGTGGTTAGAGTCGATAATCGAAGCCGACAAATCTGAGACCCAAGTCAGAAAAGTCACAGCTTGAACAAACTTCCTGTGTACGAACTTGTACAAGATGTGTGGGTACGTACAGCGCCTCAGATATGATATTCTATTGTGGTACATCTGTTTGATATACAGAAATATATGGAAATATCAGCGTGGGTATTCAATAAAAAAAAAAAGAGCACCAAATGCATTTCAAAGCAATTTAAATTCCTTTCATTCCAATGTTCTGTAAGATTTGAAATCCAGTCTGCTGGAAAGCTATTCAGAACGATGCATATGCTGCAGGCTGTCTCACACAACCATCTGTTGTCATGGAGATGGATGTCACGCGAATGAAGCCTTACTACTTTTCCTGCGGTTCAGTCACAAACGACAGCGTTGAGGGAACGCCTGCTGGTGCAGACACACTACAAGGAAGCCAGAGAAGTTTCCCGCTGCGGCATTAGGGGAACAGTATGTGATAATGAAAGGCAAACTTATCCCTGTGCTTAATTAAGCAACAAGCATGGAGACGTATGAGAGACTGGAGGTATAGAGCCCTCTATTCTTAATCTCTGTCCCACACTGAGGCGAGATGCACGGCCCAGCAGTTCTCCATAATGAAGATAAAATACGGTAGCCATTGACCAACAGGCGGGGTGAGCCCCAGAGGAGGTCGGGAGGCGGCGAAAAAAACAAGCCCCTTGCTGTTGCCTGGAATGGAATATACTCTGTCACACAGCCTGTAGCTTAGTCACGTTACCGACAGAGTCAATCCGGCTTCGATCACAGTTTGATAGTGCGAAGAAATTGAACAAGACGCATAAAGTAGCATTGAAACGCGTTCGCGAAACCATTGTTGCCGTGGAAAAGCGATATTATGTTTGTGTGTCTGTATTCCTAGTTATCCAGCATGCGAAGCGAATCTTTTCTGTGTTGTATTTTGTTACCATGTGTGGTCTTGTTGTCTCCAAATTGTCTCATAAACGGCACGATTTTCGAAAAAGAACGTTATGGAACATTAAATGTGTGTTTATATGTTCTGTACAACTTTTGTCTGAAACATTTCTCATTACAAGAAGAATTCAGCGAAATATCAGAAGTGCAAACTCTGAATCATCCGGTTTTGTTCAAGCCAAATAGGAATAAAAACCCTTCAATTTAATTATTGTCATTTTTTAAGTACCCGTTTTTATTGTTAGATTTTGATACAGCTTGAATTTTCTCGACAGATATTAGAAAAATCCTCAAATGCCAAATTTAATGAAACTTCTTCCACTGGTAGCGAAATTGCTCTTTGTGGACGGACGGACATTCAGACATGAAGAAGCTAATCGTAGTACCCGAAAACCCCGAGGGTGAGTGCGTGTCACTCTCAAATTTATTTCCCTTTTAATTAGGTTACTTATTTACTTAAAAGGTTTTTTACAAATAACTGTTTACATATGGACTTGGAAGGAAGGTTTTGATCATTTCCGCAGGGCAGACCCACCAGTAAGAGTCTAGTGCTTAATGTAACGCTGCAATCTACGAATATAAAAAACGTCAAAAACTACAATCCTGTCTACTCTCTTCTTTCTCCTACCCCCAACCATTCCCCCGCTCTCATTCTCCCCTCCTCTCGTCTTCCTCTTTATACTCCTTTATTGAACCTTCTTTCTATTACAACTTTATTTCCTTTCTCTTTCTTCTTCACATAAAACGTGTTAAAACCAACACATTTTTCCCTGTACGCCATTCTTCCTGTTACATTCCTTATGAATACCGAGTCCTGTGCTGTGTAATGTTACGTCAGTGTTGCCACAACAACAAATCACCCGCCATTTCTCTTTTCCAGAGATATATTGCAAGGCAAGATGAAGTGTTCCGTGTTTCGTGCTCATATCCGCCGTTTTTGTTTCGCCGCAAACTTTATTTCCTTTCTTTTATGCTCACGTCTTCTTTCTCCCTTTAATTCCTGTCTCTCTTTTTTCTTAAGCTTAGAACGCTAGTGTTAAATGTTAACTTGAAACTCCTTGTGTTTCAAACAGACTTCTTTCCACTCGAAGTACTGCAGCTGCCGTGCCTGGCAGTTTTCCAATAGTTCCTCTGCCTGTTTTGTCCCTCCACGGACCGCTCTTTGCTCTCAACCTTTTAGTACCAACAAGAAGCCGGCTTTGGTGGCTCAGTCAGTGAAACGGTGTGTTACAGTCTACAGGCCTGGCTTCGAATCTTGGCAGGGCTTTGCAAACAATGGCTAGTTTAAGGTTCTGAAAGCAGAAGACTCAGAAGTCAATTCCCGCAGGGACAGAAACACTTTTCCTCTCCATAGTATCCAAGGAAGATTTGAGAAGCACGCAGCATACCGGGTTTTCTTGTTCGCGGGGTAAGCGACCAGGAGGTGAAGCTAATTAATTATTCGCATCTTCAAGATGTGGTACTTAATTAATCAGCGACACAAAAGCATCGAGACCTTCCCTGGGACTTGCCCTACCTCCTATAGGTAGAGAGCGGAGTCTGTTGGCTAGGAACTGCAGCTGACGGCTCTTTGTTTTTGTCCAGGAGACTCCCCCCCACATGGGAAGTGAAGAGAGCTGCAACTCGGCAACAGCCCACATCGAAGTTCAAAAAACACAAATTTTGTATACACGACGATATTAAAATATTTTACATGACTGGCTCTTCAGCCGAGTTCAGCCGTTTAAATGAGCTAACGACTAATGCGTTAGAATTTTGAAAAATAAAACAAATAGAGTATGATGTCTTAGACGAAATTTAAAAAAGAAACAAGAATGTTAGACCTTGTGATTTAAATTAGGTGAGTGAGTCATGGAACATGTAGTTATGTCTGTGTGTATATAAATGCAGTTGCAGACAGTGTTGTATTACATTTGTACTAACGACATGTATTTCATAAAATCATTTTTAAAATCAAACATAAATTATATATAGCCGCAGGGTCGTCCCCCAACACCTCCCGCCCAATCAGAAATTCTGGGCCCGCATCTCCATCTAATGCCGACGTTAAGGCAACGCGGAAGACTAAAACGCTCTAAGAAGTCTTCTGAGATGTTGTACCATGTCACTGGGTGATTGGTGTCAGACTTTTCAACATGGTGTGTTAATGTCGCTTTCAAGGGTCCAAGACAAATGAAGATTCTTCGTGGGACGTTTTGACCATTGAACACGATATCAACATGGTGTCTCGAAACTTCAGACACCAATAATCCTTTGACGCGGAGCCAAAAAATTTCAAAAAGATTAACAACAAGACTTTTACTATGAACAGTTGCCTTCTTATTTAGAAACAGCTACATGTTTCGGTCTTTATATGACCATCACCGGGGAATCAATATAATATGATAAATTAAGGTGCAATACAATACATGTATGTTCACCTAATGGTTTCACACTGTGGGTTCCTACAAGTTTGCAATGTTTGTTATAGTGTGAAAATTGTAAAAAGACAAGCAACCATTGTTGCAGTGGAAAAGCAACAAGTATTACACAACCTGAGTGTGTATCCAGCATGCAATGCGCGTGCGCCATATTGTCATCTGTGACCTGCCCCGCTCTACAATATTATTCCACATTATCTCATAAAAGGCAAGATTTTCGAAGGAAAAAAGTTATTGGACATAAAATTGTGTTTCGATTTTCTCTACAATTTTTGTATGAAACTTTTTCATTCTAAGAAGAATTTAACGAGATATTATTGAAAATGTGTATTGGTCTTCAGGTAAAGTACCCTTTGTTCTCGTCATATTTTAATAAAAATTGAACATGATTGACAGATTTTCGAAAAATACTGAAATATAAAATTTAATTAAACTCCGTCCAGTGGGAGCCTAGTTGTTCCATGCGGAGAGGACAGGCTGACAGACGGACGGAAGGACATGACGAAGCTAATAGTCGCTTTTCGAAATTCTGCGAACGCGCCTAAACATTGGTCGTAAACTAGCTGACGGTTGTAAATTTATTGTAGGTTTTGGTAATATGTATATTGGTAAATTTAAAATATTAGATATAAGATAAAATCATTAAATAATACTTTATGTTTGTGTGTATGTATATGTATGTCTATATATATGTATGTGTATGTATATATATATATATATATATATATATATATATATATATATACAGTGTGTCTCAATACATATGTCACAAACTTTTCCTGGGTATTCCCCACCCCAAAATAAGCAAAAAAGTTCGTATCAACATG
>Ga0209629_10003497_pt1 | contig 11272 bp, 5 predicted proteins | sample TergutCu122P5_FD_187286 | JGI IMG/M metagenome (GOLD analysis project Ga0209629, IMG submission 187286) | Cubitermes ugandensis P5 segment gut microbial communities from Kakamega Forest, Kenya - Cu122 P5 (SPAdes) (version 2) | ecosystem: Host-associated > Arthropoda: Insects > Digestive system >...
CGTCGTGGACGACATAGGCGGCGGCGGAACGGATTATAACGCAATCGTTATCTCGGACTGCTACCAGGGCGGCCAGCAGGCGGCGGACTACACCGCCGAACTACTCAAGGGTAAGGAAGGCTCCAAGAAAGTCGCGATAATCAAATGCGAGCCCGAAGCCGTTTACGCGGTGCGCCGCGGCGAAGGCTACAAAGCCAATATAACCGCGGCCGGATATAAAGTGGCGGCTGAGGTATGCGGCCACTCAAAGAGCGAGGAAGGCTATTCCATTATGCAGGACCTGCTCGCCTCCAACCCGGACATTGTGGCCGTATTCGCGGAGAACGACCCGATGGCGGTCGGCGCGGCCAACGCCCTGGCCGACGCCGGACGCAAGGACGTCATCGTCGTCGGATTCAACGGCGACCCGGAGGCGCTCGACGCCATGAAGAACGGCATAATGGCCGGCACCGTGGCCCAGTTCCCGGATCAGATGGGCAAAATGACCGTCGATCTGGCGGATAAGTTCATCAACGGCCAGACGGTCAAATTTGACAACCCGGACACCCGCGAGATTTTCGCGCCCGTTAAGTTGATGAAGGCCACCGACGCAAAATAAGAATCAAAACACATTTTTCCACTCTTCGATATTGTCCTTGTCAAATTTAAGCGGGTCGCCCAGCAGGATTTCCGTGCCGCCGTCGGCGCTCTTCGTCACCACGCGCTGGCCCAGCCGGCCGGCTGTGAAGAAATCGCCTTCCGCGCCGCTGATTCCGCCGGTGTGCAGGGCCTCCGCCGTCCACGCGGCGAGGTAGCCTATATCAATAGGGTTCCACAAGTACATCCAGGGGCAGCTGCCGCCCTCGATAAACGGGGCGATTTCGGAAGGCAGCCCAAGCCCGGTGAAAATCACGCGCGAATGTTGTTCCCGCAGAACCTGCCCAACCGCCAGCATACTGACCGCCGAGGGCGTGATAATGACCGTGAGTTCCGGGTGTTCTTTTAACAGGGTTTGGGCCGCCTCCCTCGACTGCCCGGGCAGGTCCTCCCCGTAAACGATCGGGAGCAAATGAAAATCTCTGTATTTATCGGGGAAATCGTTCATTTCCTGCAGCATCCAGGATATCCAGATATTTTGGTTGGTCGCGTACGGCGTGGTGGAGATAAGCCCCACAACGGCTTTTCCGCCGGTCATTTGCGCGGTGGCCTGTATCAGCGCGCGGCCGATAATCTCCGGGCTGGCCTGCTGGATGTGAACCTTCCTGCTGTTGCGGTTAACGGATGAATCCAGGGAGATGATTTGAACGCCGGCCCGCATGGCGGCTTTCAGCGCCGGTTCGAGCTTGTCGGCGTCATTGGCCGCGACGGCCACAGCGCTGACGCCGCCCCCGGCCACGGCTTGATTGATAATATCAATCTGCGCCTGGGCCGTATTGACCTCCACCGCCCCGAACCGGGGTTCCGCCCCAAACTCGGCGCATGCCTCCGAGAACCCCTCGTACATTTTTATCATATACGGATTGGATTTTTCTTTAGGAACCATCAAAAACACCGGTTTTTTCACATCCGCGGCCGGCGGCGGGGATGCCGGGCCTCTATCCGGCCCGGCGCCGCCCTGACACGCGGCCAGCAGGCAGCAGGCCAGGAGGACAGGCATAATTCGAAAAATGCGCATATATTTTCACTCCGTTCCCGATTTTTCGGATCATGAGCAATTATAACGCAAACAGCGTTTTATGGTCAAGCTGTTTCTTGGCCTGTACCGCGGTAATTTCATCGTTTATGGCAATCTTGTTACAGAGCTTTCTATTATTTTTTCAGCCTCTGAAGGGGCGTTGCGGGCGTCACCCCGGACCTGCAGGGGCCGCAATGACGACCCGCCCGCGCCGCGACTGCGGAACGGTCAAGACCGTTCCCTACAGTCCGTAGGGGCGAACTGTGTTCGCCCGTTGGATACCTTACAGTTGCTTGCCTTACGGTTACCGTCATTGCGGCCACTACGAGTGCCGTCATTGCGGGCTTGACCCGCAATCTCACCTACTAATCAGGGTTTGCCGCGGAGGTTAGGCGGCGACCGTAGGGCAAGGGCTCTGCTCTTGCCGCGCCATGCCAGTTTTATACTATTATGGTTGCCCGGAAGGATTTAAACTTGGAGTGGCTGGAGATTGCGGGTCAAGCCCGCAATGACGGTGGGAGGGGCAATGAAAGAGGGCAATTACGGCAGGGGCTGGGGGCGGCGGGAGCAGAGCCCCCGCCCTACGGCGGAACGGTCAAGACCGTTCAATACGGAATCCGACATCTGGAATCATCGTTTAACTTTTGTAACGCAATTGTAACAATCTATGAAATTACCGTGTGCCTGTACAAAGTCTATGCAAAGTCTAAAAAATCATAAAAGGAGAAAAGATCATGCGAAATACGTTTAGCCTTTTAAAATCCAAAATTGCAATGGCGGTAACCATAGCGATGATGTTTTCCGCCCTTCCCTCCTTGCCGGCTCTGGCGGCGTCGTCACTAGATTCGGCCACGATATGGGGCGGCGCCCAGTGGGTATGGGACCAAAACACCACCAGCGCCAACATCTGGTCGGACTTTCGCCGCGACTTTACGCTGGCTTCCGTACCGGCGGCCGCCGAGCTGAAAATCGCAGCTGATACGAAATACTGGATGTGGGTCAACGGCGTTGAAGCCGTCTGGGAAGGCGAGCTCACCAGAGGCCCGAACGGGCCCACCACGGGCGACATCTCGGGCAATGATTTGAGCACTACTTATTACGATACGGTGGACATCGCCAAATACCTGAAGCCGGGTCAGAACAATATCTGCATCGACGTGTGGTATTGGGGCAAGAACGCGGGGCATGACAACTGCGTAAAAGCCGGGCTGCTCGTGTCGTCGGATATCCTGGATACCGCCTCCGGCAAAGTCATTATGACAGGCGACGGCGAATGGTGGGCGGAACCGGCCCCGACAATGTCGGCCAACAGCCTGGGTTCCGGCGGCCTGCTGGCGGTGCCAAACTACCAGTACGACGCCGGCAAAGAAACCCCCTGGCGGGACGCGGGCTATAGCTGCCAGAACGCGGGTTCCCCCTGGGTTAAGGCGGTTAATATCGCCGCCGCGGGCGCCGCGCCCTGGAACGCGCTGTTTGCGCGCCCGACGCCTATGTGAAGGATTTCCCCGTAGTAACCATACCCAAAGCCAATTGGCTGAACGGTTACACCTACGGCTCCCAGCGCGCTGTCCCGGCGGGTTCCCGCAGGATCGCCATAAACCTGCCGTATAACGCGCAGTATGTGCCGTATATTAAGCTTTCCGACGCCGCTCCCGCCGGCCAGAGGATTCAAATGGAATCGGAGACATACGCCGGCGGCAACCAGGTTTGCGATTACATCACCAAAGCGGGCGCGCAGGAATACATGCCCCGCAACTGGATCAACGGCGATTACGCCCTGTTCGACATCCCGAACGCCATAACGGATGATATGATACTGGCGCTGGGCTACCGCGAGACCGGCTTCCCGATCACCGCCGGAACGAATACCGATTTCATCGGCTATTTCAACAGCGTCATTGATCCGACCGATTCCTCGAACGGGCTGTTCACCGGCGGCCACACCTGGACCGCGGGCCAGGTCAGCCTGGACAATAACTTCTACGACGAGCTTTGGAAAAAGTCCGTGCGCACGCTGTACCTGACTATCCGCGACGGCTTCATGGACTGCCCCGACCGCGAACGCGGCCAATACGTGGGCGACGCCGTCAACGAGTTCCTGGAAGCGTATTATTCCCTGGGGCCGGAGACATATCCCGTTATCAAGAAGCTGTATAATGAGAACTTCGGCTGGCAGTACCAGACATCCGTCGGAGGCCGCACGTATTATCCCACAAGCGACGTGCGCCCCGGCAAACTCGGGCAGGAGATCGCCCCGCAGACGTTTGCGCTGATCAACTCCCTGCGTGATTTTTACAAATTCACCGGCGATTCGCAATGCGTCGAACAAGTCTGGCAGAAGATGTATAACTATCTAACCAACTGGGATTTGGAGACTTCCGGGGCCTATGCCGGCACGCTGGCCGCGCGCCCGCAGAATACATACGTCGCCTCTTCCAGCTACGGCGAATGGTGCGACTGGGGCAACAACATGGACGTCCGGACGACGTTCAATATCTGGTATTATATGGCCGCCAGCACGCTGGCCGATTTGGCCGCCCAGATACCCGGCGTCAGCATGACCCCGGCGCAGAGCGATTTCCTCAACACCAGGATTACCAGCATCAAAGACAACTTCCAGAAAGAATTCTGGCGAGACGACGTTCAGGCCTACGGCACGCCCTATTCCAGCACCGCGTCGTGGTTCGGCTGGAGAAGCACCTCCACATTGGCCAACGGCACCAATAACTGCGACGACCGCGTAAACGCCCTGGCCGTCGTCAGCGGCCTGTGCCCGCCCGATAAATACCAGGATGTGCGCGACCTGCTGATGGGCGGCACCGCGCTCCATCCGTACCCCTATGAAAACGCCTCGATCTACATGGAAAAATACGTGCAGGAGGCCCTGTTCAAGATGGGTTACCCGGACGACGCCATGAAACGCATGGTCAAGCGGCATATCAACATCGTAAACGACGCCGTTGACTCCACTATGCCGGAGCAGTGGTCCTGGACCATAGGCGGCAGCGGCGGCAACACGAAGAACCACGGCTGGTCCGGCGGCAGCATGGTCGCCATGTCCCGCGACGCGGCCGGCGTCGAACCGACCTCGACCGCCTGGGACACATGGCATGTTGTGCCTCAGATGGGCACGTTCGACCAGATTAATTGCAATGTCCCCGCCATAATCGGCAACATCAATGTGAATATCGAAAAAGATACGAGCCTGGACGAACTGTACATGACCGTCGTTTCTCCCGGCAAAGACGCCCAATTCTGGGTGCCGCAGGAGGACGGGCAGGTCGTCAAGCAGCTGTCCGGCCCCGCGGCGCAGTACATCGGCGATATGGAGCAATTCGGCGAAACATACGCCGTCTTTGAGGCGTCCGCCGCCGGCACATACAGCTTCAAGGCCGGCCTCGACGATTCCGGCCAGTACGCCTACATTACCTTCACCAACGCCACTCCCGCAATCGACGCGCTGATAAGCGTCAACGGCGCGGACCCGATACCCCTTCCCAAGCGCATAAGGGTAACAACGGGAGACAACGTCACTATCACGGCGACCCCGGCGGACGCCGCGGAAAACGCTTTCGTCAGCTGGTCCGGCGATGTCGCTTCGACGAACAGCACAATCTCCTTCAAGGCCGATACCGACAAGAACCTCACGCTAACCATGAAGGCGCTGTATCAGTATGCCACGATTACGCTTTCACAGGCGGGAACGTATTTAGCCACGGACGCACGGCTGTCCGTCAACGGCGCGGACCCGCAGGCCTTCCCGGGCAGCCTCAAGGTCAGAATCGGTCAGCAATACACGCTTAAAGCCGTTGCGGCCGATCCGTCGCAATATAATGTCACCGGCTGGTCGGGCGATATCACCACGTCCGGCGACACGCTTACGTTTGTTCCCAGAAGCGACATGTATCTTACCGCAAATTTCAAGTCGATAATTGATTACTACAACGTCACGTTCACCACTTCCGGCATCCCGCTGAACAGCTTTGCCAACGCCCCGGACGTTACGATCTCCGTCAACGGGAGCGCGCCGGTCAAACTGTCGTCGACGACTCAGCGTCTCAGGGGCGACACCCAGTACACCGTCGAAATCAAAGCGGCGAACAATGTGGACTTCAGCTTTTCGGACTGGTCCGGCGGCCTCGTTTCTATTAACGATCCGATTACGTTCACGCCGTCCAAGGACATGACGCTGACCGCCAACTTCAAGCGGAACGGGTATAACAGCATCAGCTACGCCAGCGCCGGCGCTTCCGTCATAACGAGCGGCCAGGCGAACACCACCACCTGGAAATCCGCGAACCTGATCAACGGAAACATCGTACCCAACAACCCCATCGCCAACAGCCTGGGTTGGTCCTCCGCCAGCCTCGGCAGCCAGAACCCCACGGGCAGCCACTGGGCGGCAATAGATTTGGGCGCGCAGAAGTCCTTTAACCGGTTCCAGCTCTATCCCAGAATGGATACCTTTACGTCAGCCGGCGGAACCTGTTATTTCCCGACGGATTTCACCCTGGAGTATTCGACCGACGACGTCGCCGCAACCACGGCGGCGCAGTTGGCCACTTTGAACTGGCAGACAGTCCCCGGAGGGACGGGCGCCGGCGGGGATTTTGTCGTAGCCGCGGCGGATGTTCCCTTTATGAAACCTTACGTGATACAGCTCGCCGCGCCGATTACCGCCCGCTATGTGCGTATTACCTGCCATCAGGTAAACGCGATGGCTTCCGACACCACCACAAACTGGTACTGGCAGATGCTTTCGTTTGGTATCTATGACACTTCGAATATTCCGCAGCAATACACCGTCAGCTTCGATTCCCAGGGCGGCAGCGCGGTCGCCCCGGTCATAGTGAACGGCGGCGGCGCGGCGGCCAGACCCGCCGATCCGACTAAGGAGGGCTATGTTTTCGCCGGCTGGCAGTTAAACGGCGCGGATTATGACTTCAACAGCCCGGTCAACGCGAACATCACTATTACGGCCGTATGGACACCCGTTACCTATACTGTCACCTTTGACGCCGGCGGCGGCGCTCCCGCCCCAGCCCCGCAGACTGTGGCATACGGCGGAACGGCTGCCAAACCCGCCGACCCCGCCAGGGCAGGCTTCACCTTCACCGGATGGTATACCGATGCCGCCGCTGCCGTTCCTTATAACTGGACTGCCGCCGTGACCGGCAGCTTCACCCTTTTCGCCGGATGGAGCAGCGCGCCGGTGCCGCCTGACAGCATCACCATGTCCGCCGCTCAGACTTCCCTGAACATGAAGGTGGGCGCCAAACTCCAGCTTCAGATCACTGTCAGCCCGGTTGGGGCCGACCCCCGCGTAACCTGGTCTTCCAGCAACCCCGCCGTGGCCACGGTTGACCCCGTCACCGGGCAGGTAACCGCCCTCAAGACCGGCTCCGTGCGCATCACCGTCAAATCAAACGCTAATCCCGCCGCCAGCTATATGTTCCTGGTGATGATTAACGCATAGACTGTCTTGCAGGGCGTGGGCCCTGCTCACGCCGAAAGGCTGCCGGTTACTCTCCGCCGGCAGCCTTTTTGTTAATAAACCTCAAACTCCCAGAGCGAGAAGCCGTATGCGGTGTTTCCGCGCGTGAGCCCGTACATCCTGACGTACCTGCCTGTAACCGGGGTGAAATTAAGCGTGTCGATGCCGCCGACGCCGTTATTGTTCGTCGTCGCGGTCAGCCATGTGTCGGGCGCGGCGCTGGTGGCGTAATCGATTCTGTATGTCTTGCCGTAAGCGGCTTCCCAGTTCAGCACGGCTTTGCTGAACGTATAATCCGCGCCCAGGTCTACCATAATCCACTGGTTGTCGCTGTAGTTCGACGACCAGCGCGTCCCCGTGTTGCCGTCGACGGCGTAGCTTCCCGGGTGCTGGGTCGCGTTGTCGGTGCTGCTGATCGTCACGGTCTTGTTCAGCGCCAGATTGACCGGGTTGACCGTTATCGTGAATGTTTTAGAGTCTGACGTTATGCCGTTCGTGACGTTAAACGTAACTGTATAAGTGCCGACTTGCGTGTTGGTTGGTGTCCAGGCGAATATGCCCGTCGCCGGGTCGAAGGCGGCTCCGTCGGGCAGTGTGCCCGCGGAGAGCACGATGCCCGTGCCGTTATAACCGTAGGTTTGGGCTTGAACGGTCATCGCGGAGCCGGCATTCGTTTTGACGTCGAGCGGCTTGAGCAGCATTATTTGGCCCTGCGACGGCGGGACGCCGTACACTTCGAATTCGTTTATGTGCGTCTGGTAGCTCGATCCGGTCGACGGATAGTACATCCTGACATATCTGGCGGTGACCGGCGCGAAGTTGATTGTGTCGGTTCCGCCCGATCCGCCCGTGACCGCCGCGGCCTGCGTGAAGGCGCCCGGGGCGGCGGATGTCGCGGTGTCGATCCGGTAATTGCTTGCGTACGGCGAACCCCAGTAAATGACGACTTTATTTATGTTGGCGTCGTAGCCAAGGTCGACGGTCACCCAGCAGTCGCCGCTGGAGCCCTGCGCGTTGACCCAGTATGTCGTCTGATTGCCGTCGTTGACGTTGAACACCGGCCCGTCGCCCGCATAGGAACTGGCCGTCGCGGGGCGGCCGAGCGCGAGGTTCGGGTTGGGCGGCTCCCAGCTGCCCAAATCATAAGCGGGCGAAACGGGGTTCATGCTGCCGTCCCATATAAAGCCTTTTACCGAATATTGGCTGATATCGCTTGCCGGTATCGTGACCGTCGGCGTCGATACCGTGACCGCGCTGCCGGTCACTAAATTAATCGGCTGGGTGCTCATCTTGACGTCGACCAGTTGATTGTTTTTATATACCGCGATAATCGGGCGGTAATCAAGGCTGGTGTTGATGTTGCTGCTGAACGCCAGCTGGAACGCCGCGTCGCCGGCAGTCACCTGCGTCAGCGTTTTGCCGCCGGAAACGAACGACGCGGTCATGTTGAACGACTGGCTGACCGTGACGTTGCAGATCATCGCGTCGGACGAGTCGCTGGCCGCGGCGACAATCATGCCCTGAGCCGGGGACGGGGACGACACGTCGGCGGTGGTCTCGCCTGTTGCCGCGTTATATCGGATGTTAGACAGCTTGATATTGTCGTTTGTGGATATCAGTGTGACCCGCGCGCCGGGCGCGCCGCCGTTCAGCGTGACCTTCGCGGTCAGCTGCCCGGCCTGCCCGGTGAAGAACGTCATATTGTACTTATCAAGCGAAAGCGTGTTGGCTTTCGGCGTTACAACCGACGCGGCCGGGTCGTACTCGGCGACGGCCAGGCGCGAGTCCGCGGTGCCGTAATACAGGTACCAGACGCTGTTATACTGTACAAGCCCCTCAACAAAGCACACCTTGCCGACCAAGCCGTTGACCTCGTAGTTCTTTTCCGGGTTCATGAAATATGTCGGCGTCCGGTCGATCACTTTTGTGGGGTCGTTTTTGTCGAACAGCGCCTGCCCCGGGCAGTACGCGCCGGACAGGATCATAGAGTCGCCCGCGCCGGTCGTCGGGTCGTTGTTCTTGGCGTTATAAATCAACACGATGCCGGCGTCGGTATACATGGCCGGCGGCCCGGGCTCGACCAAACCCGAGTCGAAATTGCCCGGGCGCGTTCCCAGCACCCATTTCAGGCTGCCGTCCGTGTTTTCGATCGGGTACCAATTGATCAGGTCGGTCGAGGTGGCCATGAACATATTGGATTCGCCCCAATACATCCAGTATTTGCCGTTAATCATCTTGGCTGTCTGCACGCCGTTCACGTATTCGCAGACGACCGAGCCGGATTTTGACCATGTGCCCGCATACTTGCCGCCGCCGGCTTGACCGAACGCCAGCCCGTATTTTGTCCAATGGGTCAGGTCGGCCGACGACGCGACCATAAGCCGCGCGGTCGAACCGTTGTAACCGGTATAGTACATGAAATACGTGCCGTCTGGCGACTTGATAACGCGCGGGTCCTCGCAGCCGCCCGCCCATTCGTAGTTATTGAACGTGTTGTCGGGGTACAGAACCGGGGTGGTGCTGCGGTTGAACGTCAGGCCGTCGGCGCTTGCCGCGTAGCCGACGCGCGACGTCTTATTGGACGAATTGTCTTGGGCGCGGTACAAAAGGTTTATTACGCCGTCTTTTACAATAGCGCCGGGGTTGTATAGCGAAAGGTCCGTCCAGGGGATCGTCGCTTGCTTGACCGGGCAGTAAAACGTGTCGCTGTTCGCCTGAAGTATCGGGTTATAGGCGTCCATCTTCGTGAACGGGCCCAGCGTCCAGGGCTGCGCGGGGCCGCACTCGAACAGCTGCAGCTCGGCGAGCTCCACAATCGTTCCGCCGTTGTTGGCCGTTATATCGAGCTTAAAATACTGATACGCCTTATTCGCCTGGAACGAATAAATGCGCTTAAGCTGCTGGGCGCTGAAATCCTGGTTCGTCCGGGTATCCAGCGTATCCCAGCTTCCGCCGTCGTTTGACGCCAGAAGGCTCCAGTCCATCGGGCAGCGCAGGTCGGTTAGCGCGGAATTTCCGGAGACGATCGCGTACTTCGTTATGTAGTAACGCTGCGGGAACTGGATCTGAATCCAGCCGGTGCTTGATTTCGTCAGCCACTTTGTGGCTATCTTGTTGTCAAACGCCTGCGCGACGCCCTCGCCGCTGCCGGCGTTGTCGGCGCTGCATGAGTAAACGCCGCCTTCGGCGGCGCGGTCACGCATTTCGCCCGGCGCGAGAATAGCGCCGACGGTCACATTGCAAACGGCTGTTTTACCGCCGTCATCGGTGACGGCCACGATTTTGGCCTGCGTATTTTTCGTCGTCGAAACGGTCACGCTCGTGTTGCCCGCGCCGTCGGAAACGGGCGCAGAAAGCGTGATGTCCGGCGAGTTGACGGCGAAACGCACCGTCTTGTCGTCGGCGCCCGCCGGTATCACCGAGGCGGTGAGCGTTACGCTGTCGCCCGCGGTCAGAACCACGTTCTGCTGATCGAGGCTGACGCCCGTCACGCTGACGGCGGCGAAAGCCGAAACGCCGAACACCGGACAAGCCATAACCATAACGAGCAGTGAACAGACTATCTTGCTGAAAAATTTGCCCATACCTTTTCCCTCCTGAAGTTTTGTGCTTTACAATGTACCAATAGTATAGCACATGATGAAAGACTGTCAAGTGTTCGCGGCGCGGATAAATGTTATTGTGGTACGGTACGACGACAATATGTCGGTAAGACCATAACCGCCGCAAGCACGGTAATTTCATAGATTGTTACAATTGCGTTACAAGAGTTAGACGAAGATTCAGATGTTTGATTCCGTAGTAAATGGTCTTACTAGAGGCCAGAAGCCAGATAAAACCAGTACCGTAGGGGCGGCACCCTTGCGGTTTGCCCCTTTGGGGCAAACTGGCGCTTCGCGCCACTTTCGCCCAGCGAAAGCGCTTGGTGTGGCCGCCCTAGGCCCACGATTACTCCGGCGGTTGTGTATACGTAAGGAGGGCGGCCACGCAGGGCCGCCCCTACGGTTTTGTAGGGAACGGTCTTGACCGTTCCGCCTTCGTAGGGCGGCGCGGCGCGATGTCTTGCACTTCGCTTCGCGAAGCGGCCCGAAGGGCCGGTTTTGCCTCCGGCAAAACTGCAAAAG
>Ga0209629_10003498_pt1 | contig 11268 bp, 8 predicted proteins | sample TergutCu122P5_FD_187286 | JGI IMG/M metagenome (GOLD analysis project Ga0209629, IMG submission 187286) | Cubitermes ugandensis P5 segment gut microbial communities from Kakamega Forest, Kenya - Cu122 P5 (SPAdes) (version 2) | ecosystem: Host-associated > Arthropoda: Insects > Digestive system >...
GATATAGATTTGTTACATATATGGGTTAAAGGTGAGGTAATAAAGGGGGAACTTATTTTTAGCAATTTGGTAGATATTTTTAGGCTTCAAGAAAGCCCATGATATGATCAGGAGGGAAGTTCTGTACAACATTCTCACTGAGTTTGATATACTGATAAACCTATTTTCATTGTTGATAATTGGTTTAAGTAAAACTTATAAAAATAATTGTCTGCATAAATATTTTGTCATATATGTTTATTACTCCGAATTTTCTTTAACAAAGAGATGCTTCAACAGCATTTCCTTTCCACTTTTCCTTAGAATGTGCCAAGAGGAAGGTCCAAGAAATGAAGGAAATTGGATGGGATACATCAGCATATAGTTTGTGCTAATGTTGTTAATTCAGTAGGTGAAAGCCAACAATAAAAAGAAAAATTCAGAATGTCTGTTAGTTGCTAGTAAATATATTGATGTAGAAGTAAATGCAGAGAAAATCAATTATACACTCATATTTTGTCAGCAGAATGCAGAACAAAATCATGACATACGGAGAGAAAATAAATTCTTCAAATATGTGGCAATGTTCAGACGGTTGAGAATGGCACTAACAAAACAAACCACATTCATAGACCAAGTAGGCTTAGATTATATTCAAGGACTGCCTGCTACTATTCAGTTCAGCAAACATATTTATCTTCCTATGTTTTATCTAGAAACCTAAATATTAAAGTATACAATGTATCAGTTTATCTGTTGTACTTATGGGTCTGAAACTTGGCCTTACTGTGAGAGAAGAGGATGTCCAAGAAAAGGATGCTGAAAATAATAATTGGACCTAAGTGGGAGGAAACTGCACAATGGGAATCTCATGATTTGTACTCATTTACCAAATGTTATTAGACTGATCAGATCAATTAGAATTAGAATGGTAGAACATCTGGCATAAATGAGAGAAAAAAGAAATGCATACAATGTTGTGGTGGGAATTCCTGAATGAAAGAGGCCACTTGGAAGACCTAAGTGTAGGTGGGAAAATGATATTCAAGTGGCGTGTACAGGAATAGGATGGAAGAGTGTGGATTGCATTCAATTGACTCACAACAGGGAACACATACTGAACCTTCAGGTTCCATTAAAGGTATGGAATTTCTTGACCAGCTGAGCAATATTAGTTTGACCAGAAGGACCACGTGCAGTGGAGATGGTTGTCGGTTGGTTGGGTTTATAGATGGGAGGCAGGCATACAAAAGGACCTTAAGGTGTTTAAACCAAGGAAATCAAAATAAACATGATGTACCACATAACAGCAACATGGACTTTACACATTGTTAACCAGTACCTCATACAATCAGGGAAATTTGGGGATTAGGTGTATAATAACATAAGATAGGATCAAATCATGTTTTTTTGTGGTGATAGCCATACATTTTAGAGTCTATAATAGGACATTTGTTGTACTGTTTTCCATCTAATAAATACCCAGGAACTACACTGTAACAAGGAATAGTCAGTCAGCAATATACATATATTTAAATTTAGGATTCTCTCTATACTATTATATATGTGAGAGCCATGGGTCCTTTTCTTCAGTTTTTCTGCGCAATGTCTTTTTTTTTTTAAGGCCAATAATCGGGCCTTGAAAAGTTATTTATGTGGTCTGTATGGTAATTTTATTGTGTAATTTCAATAAGCGATGCTTAAGGAGTAGCTCTCTGGCCTTTCACTATGCCCATGATTTAAGCTTTGTCTAGTATAAGACATCAAACTTAACAAGATCTAGAACTAACTATTTAAGTAATCTGGATATTTATTATAATTTTTGCAGCTCAGTTCAGGAAGAAGCTACAGTCAAAACATGAAGCAATAAAGGCATTGGACAAAATGGATATTGAACTGAACCCCAAAGGAAAGTATGTAGCTGACATGGAAGACGAACTGGCAGGAATAGCTGGTAGCTTTCGTCAGCTGCAGGTTGACTGAATAATGCAGTAATGGGTACTAGTCTAAAACGCCCACATATTCCCATGTAGCCTAACTTGATTTTTATAGGATCTCATGAATCATGGCAGAAATTATCAGTTGCAGTTCTATTTTATATTTTCATAAGAGATAAAATTAAAACTATTTTGTCTCTGTAAGCATTAACCCAATAAATTTAAACTTGCAACTACTAGGTTTTAGTTCAAGCTCTATGTTTACATATACATGACATTCTTTACCACTGTCATTGCACAATCATGATTTTAATTCTGCAATTTACAAGTCATGTTTGTTTTGGGAGCACATAAAATGCAGATATGTTTGGTTCTGTTACATGGTGTATATGAATTGTCAGAGTTTTTAGTCGTGGCATCTGAATCTCATAAGAAAAAATATGGGAAGAGTACTGACCATGTGCACTGGGAGCTGTGTTGTGCCTGTTGAAGGCACTGATAATAAGGAAGATAATGCACTGCATCTAAAGACCTTGACTTGCCCAAAGCTCATCCTGGAACTGTAAATCATATGTGTGTTCAGAAACAGCATAAAACTACTTTTTTAATATGTTTTGTCTCAATTTTAAATAAAAATCACAAGAGAAGTGTCTTGTGACTTCAAGGGAAACTGCTGCAGCTACAAGGATTTCAAAAGGTTGAGTTGTGGTGGAATGCGCAATATTCCCTGGATTAAATTCTACAAGTAAATTAGACATTTCTCTTTCTTCACATGAAAGCAAATATATTACCATACTCCCATTCCCCAAGCTGATGACACAATTAGACAGGCCTATATCAAAGTAAAGTTGTGCTCTGGCAGTACATTAACTTGTGATCTAAGAGGCCCATTTCAAAATACAGTAGTGCTATGGGCATCCAGTGAACTTGTGATCTGAGAGACCTATATCAAAATGCAGAAGTGCTAGGAGCATGCAGTTAACTTGTGATTTGTGAGACCTGTATTAAAATCTAATAGTGCTCTGACCATCTACTGAACTTGTGATTTGAAGGACCTGTATCAATATAAAGTGGTTCTTCGGCCATCCACTTAACTTGGGGTTTGAGTGGTTTCAATCATTATAAAGTATTTCTCTGGCCAGCCACTTAATTTGTGATTTGGGAGATTTACATCAATATATATTAGTGTTCTGGGTGTCCATTTAAATGGCAAACTGTAGTGTATATGATGTAAGCAGCCTGCATCCGCCAGTTGTACATTGCAACACCTACCCTAAGGTGATATACTTGGTTATTAATGTGGAGAGGCCATATGATTCATATCTGGACAGCTCCATCATAAATTAAGGCCCATTTGCTTTTATTGTTAGTGTATGTGATCGTATGTGTCACTCTTACACAAGAGTTGCCACTGGTCTTTGTCAATATATACATCCGCAACAGTGTTCTTTAATTTTTCTTTTCTCTTATCCTTCTGGCTAAGAAGAGCAAGACATCACTAGTTCATATTCTAGTGACATTTAGATAACACAAATACTCAAGTTGCTACACATATTCAATGTGCACAACTGACATATTTTTTTTATGATGTCACATTCTGTTGTGTGACAAATGCCACGATTTCATACCATGAAGTCTGCCTACATCTTCCATTTCACAAGAATGTAAATAATGTGTTTGGCTCACTCAAATAAGATAGGTTATGTTTTGTTAAAGATAATTATTTTTTGCACAACACTATATATATTTAGAGTATATATATTTTTATGCTGTTATAATTTTAATAAAATATATTTCCATTTGTTGCTGGTGGTATAAAGTTACCAAGATTTCTAGAGATGTATTCATTAGAGGTTCCTTTCAGTAAAGGAAAATTTCTGTAAAATGTACATCATAATTAGAACATGATTCCTAATACGTATGTTATCAGTATTTCATTGCATGATTGTTAAGATACACTATTCCTAGTCTTAATGCAAGGTGATGGAAAAAAGCACTTACTGGACTGCTATTTTACTGGAAAACAAATAAAAAATGTTATTTTGTGTTAACCCCTTGTATTAACTCTGTTGTTTTTATTGTCCATAAATTAAGTGGCTGTCCAATTATACATAATTTATTAGAAGTTATTGTACTGTACTTGTATGTGGGATAGCTTACGTCTATTGAGTGATATAAAGATAGGACTATGTTAATAATCTACTGTACTGGTTTTATATGACATTCATAAACATGTTGCTTAAAAATGATTAACAACATCCCAAGTTGCTTACCTTCCCCATTTCTTATCCAAATATCCACACATTAAGGTTTTACTTTACTTTTGGTAGTGGTATTCATTATCATTCATATTAATACCATATTTTCCGGCCCATAAGACACACTTTTTTTCCCGAAAAATGTGACGTAAATTCGACCTGTGTCTTATGCGCCAAGGGCAAGTATTATTTCCAAACTTATAAATACCCATACATCTATTATACATCATCTTTATCATGAGATTGTGAAATTTGCTTCCAAATCATAAGATCTGGCATCACTGCTTGTGAACGGCTTACTTTCTTATCTGAGGATTTACCCTAACATATACATTGCATCACATTTGATTCCGGGTATTTACGCTGCTGCAGTAGCAAACTGTAGTCAAGTGTAATTCAAGTGCGTTACATGTTCCTTAAAGTATATCTGTTTTGTGTGTATTTATGTTTTTACAAACAGTGATTAAAGAGTTAAATTTAAAGTTTAAAATCAAAGAAAACCCTCATGGGATCAAAAGAGAGACGATTATCTTACAATATTGCACTTAAAATTGAAGTTGTGAATTATACTGTAAAACATGGAAACTGGGCAGCTGAAAGGCGTTTTGGCTCACCTCCAACAGAGAAGATGATACGAGAATGGAGGAAGTAAAGGAAAGATTTAATCAAAGCAGATAAGAGTAAAAAAAAAACTTTACGTTCATGTGCTCCTAAATGGCCAAAACTTGAAGAATATGTTAAGAATTGGACAACAGATCACAGGAAGAATGGAATTACTGTTTCAATGAAAATGATTTTAATTGAAGCGAGAAGACTAGCCATTGAAATGTCTATTACAGATTTTGCTAGAACAACTTCGTGGTGCGAAAGATTTATGAGAAGAAATGGCCTGTGTATGCGTACTAAAACTACAATAGCATAAAAACTGCCCATGAGTACGAAAGAAAGATTACAGAATTCCATAAATATGTCATAAACATGAGAAAGAAGCTGTGTTTTGAGATAGGAAAATTAGGGAACATGGATTAGGTACCTTTGACGTTTGATGTTCCATCAAATAAAACAGTGAATGTTAGAGGTGCTAAGACAATTATGATAAAGACTTCTGGTAATGAGAAGACGCGTTACACTGTTGTTCTTGTGTGCTGTGCTGATGGCACAAAGCTTCCACCTTTATTAATCTTTAAAAGAAAATGCTGCCTAAAGATGTAATTCCACATGTGATTTACGTTCATGTTCATTCTAAAGGATGGATGGATGGAGAAGGAATGAAGCTGTGGTTGGAAAAAGTGTGGTCCGAGCATCCAGGTGGTCTTCTTAAAAAACCATCTTTATTACTGTGCGATCAGTTCCAGGCACATGTAACAGAATCAACAAAAAGGCTTGCAACTAAACTGAAGATGCATCTCGCAGTAATTCCTGGTGGATTAACTAGTCAATTACAGCCATTGGACGTTTCAGTTAATAAACCGTTCAAGGGATTTATGCATGAGGAATGGGCCAAGTGGTCTGAGGCACCACCTCATCATGTTACACCGGCAGGAAGAGTGAAACGGCCTTCAATTTCTAATGTCTGCGAGTGGGTGAAAAATTCCTGGCAGCGAGTTAAAAGTGAGACTATTGTAAAGTCTAAAAAATGTGACATTAGCAATGCACTAGATGGAAGTGAAGGTGACATTTTATATAAAGAAAGTGACGCATTGAGTGAAAACAACCATTACGATGATTTTAGTGGCAGTGATGATGATTTTCTGGGTTTCTATGATGAATAAATTATATTATGGTTGCTAATTTTGGTATGTAACAATCTTGTTTTCTTCTAATAAATTACTAAAATTAAAATACATTCATCATTATTTTTTCTAAAATTTCTAATGAAAAAATCATGGCGTATCTTATGGGCTGGTGCGTCTTATGGGCCGAGAAATATGGTATTCCTCCTGGTATATATTTCTGTGCTGATCCCTGTGGCCGCACAGTCTAAGGCATGGGTCTGCAGCTGTTCACTTGATGGGATTGCGGATTTGAATCCTGCCAGGGATGTGAATGTCTGTCTCTTGTCAGTGTTGTGTATTGTCAGGTAGAGGTCTCTGCATCGGGCTGATCTCTCATCCAGGGGAGTCCTATGGAGTGTGGTGTGTCTGAGTGTGATTGTGAAGCCTTGATAATGAGGAGGCCCTGGCCCATTAGGGGCTGCTGCACCATGGAAAGAAAAAAATTGAATGCTGTGTTATGTAGACCTACATATACTGCAACTATTTATTTTGACATAAATAATAAAAATTAAATTAGATGGAATCTGTATTGTAAATAATGGTAATTTCATTTGTGTTATTTGAGGTTCTCATAGCAGTGGTGATAAAAATTCCAGTCTTATGTGCACTGATGCCATGATGATTGGTCAATAACTGCCAGAGTTCTGGAGATGTCCACACATCAGTATGTGCTGTATCTAGACAAAAAAAGAGAGGTGATAAATGCCCATGACAGTTGTGAGTGTTTTGGCCTTCACATTGGTGTAGAGTGGTCTCCATTCTTCTGATATGTGGTAACATGTCACTGGGTGAGTGGTGCTTGATGTCAAGACAGCAACATGACCTCATCTTTGGACATTTGATCCTTGCAGAAGACACTATCACGAATACATCAGACACACATTACTTAGTCATGTGATGCCATATCCCAGAATAATGGAGATGACATCCAGAATGGGTCTTTGCACCCACCTGAAAATGACTATAAAAGAATTATAATACTGAATATTTACATAAATACAGAACCACATTTGTCTTTTAAAAATATTCACATGCAGCTACACAATTTATGTCATACTGTCTCGGAACTGTTGTTTGAGAAATGAATGTAACTATTCTCACACCCAGCTGTGTTAGACTGTGTTTGAAATGTGATGGCACACGCACAGAAACCAGTTTTTGTCTTTGGGTGAAATGGACGAGTCTATTTAAATTGATGGGGGTGTCAGTTCAGTCGACTACTGGAAGCTGAGGTGTGCGCATCAGTGGTAGTAATGCTGGATACACCACGTTCTGAGGTAGTGTGAAGAGTACTGGCTACCCACTCCATTTGCCAGTTTCCCCTTCACTTCCCCTCCCGTGCGTCACCGTGTGCATTCACATTTGAACTGTCTATTTTAGTGTTTGCCTGTGCATTTTATTCATAAGAATATCAATGAACTGCTACATCAGGAAATAATGCTAATTACTGTTGGCTACACAGATGCAGCAATATGCTATGAGAACAATGACTTGGCAACCAAATCTGACAATTTGCTAGGTTTTAACAGGATGTCCCTTTTAATTCTTTATAACAAGGAATGTACACCTTACCCTTCCACAGAGACAGCTTACATCAATTCCAGTTAAACTGATTAAATTTTTATCCATTTTTAATTTTAATATGATTGTCTTCTGTCCCATACCAAATGTTGAAGGTCCAATTTATAAAAAGAAATTACCCCCTGTTGGGTTTATTTATTTTGTCTCTAAATTTCAGATATTACTGATACTTGTTATCATACAGACCTGTCATATTTAAATAATTTGAATAATAAATTGAAAAAAACCAATTCTACCATTCAATTGCTTTTGAACTGCAATATTTGCCACCATAACCGCTGACACTACTCCCTACTGAGGGACTGTCATTAACATGCAGTGCAACCCACCTGCACCAATCAGGCTATTGTGGCAGTTTGCTGTCCTAGCATGCCATTTTGTAGAGTCGTGATCACATATCTCACACAGGACTAAACTGGGATGGAATGTGAGTGGCAAGCATTGTAGGGCTTGTGCTTCAACATATATCTTCAGGTTTTATCAAGTTTTCTATACTTCTCTCAACTGTATTTTATATTCATTTATTATGTTTGATGGAAGAAGTATATTTTAATTAATAAATTTATTGTAATTAGGCATACTTTGCACAGAATTTATCAGTTGATTATAAAGTGGCATTTCCAGTAATACATTTAATATAATAATGTAAACAGTGACTATTCTTTCTGGTAGAGTGCAGCAGTAACACCTTTGTACTTGAAACGTGGTGTAGGCACAATTTTGGAGCAATGAATGTAGAAAATGTAAATGATGTTTCAACCCAGTAACATATGATATAAAATATATGAATGAAAATTAATTATTTTTCAATACTTCCTGCTGTTCTAAAAAACTGTGAATGTAAATAAGTCGTTGAACTCACACTGTTTCAAGATGTACCGTAGAATTTTATCATGCAGTCTTTAAAAATTAAAATCAAATAATTTGAGCACAAAATACAGAATTTGTTATTTCATGGTTTCGTAATTTTTGACACGACAAAACTCGCATTTCTAGAAATGAATTGCCCAACTTGGTCTTCAGAGTGTGAAGGTAAAGCGGTACCTATGCTTAATTAAGCATCATGCTGTGTCTGGGTGTTGATGTATATCTCCATTTACCCTTAAACTTGACAACAGATACAAGCGAGCACAGTTATATATGCAAGCGAGTGACTGCTTCGTAACCCAAACCCTCTGCCAAACATAACCATCTAGCTGGCCGAATGGGCGCGAGTGATCTGCGAGAGCGAAATGACATCTCTACGCATGACAGGAGAGGAAAATGTCCTGCTCCTGCCGACAGTAGAACCGTGATTCTTCGGCTGTCAAGCCCGTAGGCTGGTCATTACATTGACTCCAATGCACGTCAGTTTGGTCAAGGTTTTGTTTCTACCATCATCAAATTTCATATCCTTGTTGCGTAGTTTTGTCTTTCAGGAAGGGATTTTTGGTTTTAATGTTGTCAGTTCTGACTCGGTATAAAATGGAAGTACATGTGAAGTTTGTTGATGTTTTGTTATTAGTAAGAAATTAAGCATGGGTGACGACGACAATATAAATTTAAATATTTCAGAAATATGCCGACTTTGTCTAACTCACGAAGAACATATGTTGCCAATCTTTGATAATAAAGCTGGTGGTCAGGCACCGCCACTGCCAGTAAAAATAATGACCTGTGCATCCGTTAAGGTTAGATTTGTTAAATCTCTCTTCGCGTGTACAGTGTAATGATAAGCTGTCAGTCATGTTAAATTGTGTAGCACTGTAGTTAGCACATTAGGAAGGAAGATGTAGCAAGTAATATTACCGCTTTCTGACACGAAGTTACGTTTCAGGTAATAGTTGGAGATGGCTTACCAGAGTTGATTTGTCACCAATGTGCTGTTCACGTAGACAGTTGGTACAGGTTCAAGAAACAGTGTCAGAAGTCAGATGCTACACTGAGGCGGTACATCAGTAGACAACAGTCAGATTCTGAAAATGATGTAAGATATTTACATACAACTGTACAAAGAATCCTATGACAATGACAAACTTTGAAACCATGATCATCAGGGAAACCGTGCGTGCTCGAAGATTGTTAGGGGCGACTACCGACACTTCCTTGAACTGCTTCATTTTTAAGGAAATGATACGTCATTATTCAGCAGATGTTTTGTATTTATATCTGAGTTTGTTTAGCTTAGTCAATGTAGGGACTGTGCTGTGGGCTGGACGATCTGGGGTGCAATTCCCGGCAGGCTCAATGGATTAATCCCTGCTCCAAAAAAAGGTCCACACCGGCTCTGGGGTCCACACAGTCTCACAGTCTTCTATTCAGTGGGTACCGGAGGTTCTTTCTGTAGGGGTAAAGCAGTCATGGCATGAAGGTGACTCCTCACCTCCATATTTATTTACTTATTTATTTATTTATTGTTTTCACATTCATTAAGATCCATAAGGGTTAAAACAATTCACTGGATATAGAATTAGTCAATGAAATATAATGTACAGAATCATGTATTTAAAAAATTTACATAAAATATAATGAAAGAAGAAACAATGAAAGAGAGAGAGACGATATTATGTAATAAATGTGTAGTGCCTATTCTGTATAATACAAGAAAAATATTTCCACGATTTGCATACATAGTGAAATGAAATGATAAAAGAAATCATTGAAAATTACGTTATGATAACAAGAAAACATAGAGGAAAGCTATATGCAAAATTGGTTGTCTAACCAAGTGCCGAGGTTTAGAATGATAGGAGCTGTGCATTTATTCCTGTTATATGCCTTTATGGTGTGCGCAGGGTTGACTTTACATTCTATTTATATGTTGTTTGTACATTATTTGATGATGCTGTCTGTATCTGTCTGTTAAAATCACTGAATGGTGAGGTGATTCTTCAGTTTTGTGTTACTCCCTGTTAGGCCCAAAGATCTATTTCAGCACCCTGTTCGCAAACACACTAAGTCTTTCAAACACTTCTTTTTATTCCAAGTAAATGAACATGGTATGTTACATACATTTATTTATCACCAACTACCTCCTGCATGTTTCGGTGTTTGCTACACCATCTTCAGGGAGACCATTGCATTACTTGCTCAAAAACTATGTGCTTTTAGCAATGTTGCTATATAATGTACAATATGCCCTGTTTTTTTTTTTTAAATTTACAATGCTGTTACAGTATTTAAAACAATATGTATTTCATCCTTCTGTATCTCAAAAATCATAAAAATGTTAGTTAAAACCCTTAACTGTAGCACATTAATATTTGTTTGCTCCTGCTATTTATTATGTATGTTAGCAATATATGTGTACACTGTATCCAGCTGTGTTTGGGTCCATAATGGTGTAGAGAACTTGAGAGGACTCTGTTCCTGTTGTTATGTTGTTCCTCTTTCTATCTTGGTATGCTGGGTAGCAGGAGCCAATAGATATTAATGTACGACAACTAAGGATTTTAACTATCCTTTTTAAGATTTTTAAGATACAAATATTAATGTGCTACAGTTAAGGATTGTAACTAACATTTTGAGATTTATAAGATACAGATGGACAAAATACGCGTGGTTTTAAACATAGTAAGAACATAGTAAATTTAAAAAAAAAACATATATTGTACACTCTATTGAACAAAAATCCATTGGCCTGAAATTTTCTAAGTCCCGAACTGGAAGTAACATGACGTGCAGTTGCCATCATAATTCAAGTCGTTTTACTTTCCCCATATTTATGCAATCGTGGCGTTTCTCTCTCTTCCATTCATG
>Ga0209629_10003500_pt1 | contig 11264 bp, 10 predicted proteins | sample TergutCu122P5_FD_187286 | JGI IMG/M metagenome (GOLD analysis project Ga0209629, IMG submission 187286) | Cubitermes ugandensis P5 segment gut microbial communities from Kakamega Forest, Kenya - Cu122 P5 (SPAdes) (version 2) | ecosystem: Host-associated > Arthropoda: Insects > Digestive system...
AGTTATTAACCGTAAGCGATTTCTCGAAGAGTATGAGCGCACGGTTAATAACTTTACGGGCCGGCTCGATGCGAAAGCAGTAACGTGTGACCAGTAACGCCAGCGGCGATTTGTTGACAATTTTTATAGAGCAGGGAGCATAACCCAACATGCGCAGAGAGAGCTCAAAATTTAACGCGGCTTATATATCCAATGCCGGCGACAAACTATTCAATAACGACTACTACGGCGCGGCGGAACTGGAGAAATTCGCCTGTTACGTAATCGCGGACGGCATCGAGCCGGGGGAAAGAGAATCGGCCAGCGCAAGGATTGCCGTCCAGGCGGCCATCGCCGCCTTTCACGAACATCCGTCCATCAGCAAAGGCCAGCTCAAGCGCTACATGCGAGCCGCCCACAGGGCCCTGCGGCAGAATGCGGCGCGGGAAAGCATGCGGGCGTCGATTACCATAGTAGTAACCGACTACCAAAAAGTCCGTTACGCCTGGGCCGGCAATACGCGCTTTTATCTTTACCGGGCGGGCCGGGTAATCAACGAAAGTAAGGATCACTCCCTGGCCCGGCAAATGGCCGACCGGGGCGAGCTGGCCCTGGACAAAATCGCCCGGCATGAAGAGCGCAACAACCTCTCTTGCTACGCCGGCCAGCCAGGCGGACTAAGCCCGGAGATCGCCAAACCGATTAAGCTGCAGAACGGAGATATCTTCCTGCTGCTCAGCCGCGGCCTTTGGGAACAATGCGACCAAGGCGACATCCGCTCCGCCCTGGACAGCTCCGAAAACGACCCCAATCTGGCCTTGGAGGAGCTGGACCGGCTGCTCCTGGACCCGGCGCCTGAAGTCGACAACTACACTGCCGGCGTCGTCTTTGTGGACCAAGCCTATGTGGACCCCAATAAGGGCAAAAAACTTAAGCGCATCCTGATGATCGCCATCCCGGTGGCCATTCTGCTGATCGCGCTGATTATCGTGCTGGTCGTATTACATAACAAAAAAGTTGCCGAACGGCAAGAGATGAATACCGATTTCATAAACGCGGTGGAGTATGTGGGGGATAACAACTATCCCAAAGCAAGCAGCGAATTGGGCGCCGCCGTGGCCCTGGCCAATAAGCTTAAAGACCGGGAAGCCCAGACCAGGATTGGCAACTGGCAGAAGATGGTGGACGCGGTGGCCAATGCCGACCAGCTGTTTGCCACCGGCGACTACGCCGGGGCCCAGGCAGCCTATCTGACCGCCCTGGACCGCTCCCGCTTCACTGATAACGCCGGGCAGTCCTACCTGCAGGCCAAACTGGTCCTGGTGGGGAACCGCCTCCGGGTCCAGGACCTGCTTGCTTTGGGCGATACCCTGCAGGCGAAAGGCGACTATCCCGCCGCCGAGAGCAAATACAACGAAGCCGCCCAGCTCGGCGCGGCAACCAACGACGACCCCGGGCGCACCCAGGCGCTCGCCGCCCTGCAGAACCTCTATAAAGTCCAGGATCGGGCGGACGCCCAGCAGCAAGCCGCCCAGGAACAGCAGGCCAAAGCCTTGCAAGACTCAGCCAGCGCGGAGGCTACCGCCGACAAAGCGATGCAAAATAATGACTTAGTGCAGGCCAAAATAAATTACCAAATCGCCCTCGACCGCTTCAACGCCTTGGCCGACAGCGCTTCCGCGGCGCGGATTAACAACAAGCTGAAGCAACTGGCCGACGCCCAGGCGCAAAAAGACGCCCAGTACCAAGCCGCGGCCCAATACCTGGCGGACGGGGACACTCTCTATGATATCGGCAATTACGTCAACGCCAAGGTGCAGTATATTCTGGCGCGGAATATTTATTCCCAGTGGCAGGACAGCGCGGCTTTAGCCAATGTGCTGCGCAAAATCGACCAGTGCGACAGCAAAATCAGCGGCGCCGCGGCAAGCCGGAGCTCCCTGGCGCCTGCCGCCGGAGCGGGGACTGCCCAAACACCCGCCACATCATCTGCCTCGTCACCGGCTGCTGCGTCGCCGGCGCCGGCATCGGCCCAATCCGGCGCGGGAGCGGCCACCGGCGCAGGCACAGCTACAGGCACAGCTACAGGCACAGCAACAGGAGGTCCGAAGCAATGAAATATACCTTTACCCCCCAAACCAAAACGCCCCGCTACGCCAGCTACCGCATCGAAGCCTTGCGGGGGATGACCTTACTGCAGCTGAGAGACATCTGCGAAGTGGAAGGCCTGGTCAACGCCGCCATCGACCGGCTGGACCGGGAAGAACTGATCCAAATCATCATGACCTTCCGGGGTACCAGGGAGCGTCTGCTGCTGCACGGCTACAGCGAAGAAAAACTGGCGCACCTGAAACAAGCCCTCAAACAAATACATTTAATCAGCCTGCCTCATGACCGGCTGCAGCTGCCCTCGAAAATCTCCCTGTTCAATGACCTGGACACAGGCTTTTTTGACGACTACCGGGTCAGCTACCAGCCTGATCTGGACGGTGTAAACGCCTTCGTCCTGGACAAAGAAGACGGCATCTGCGCCGTCCTGCGTTTGGTCAGCTTTCCGGGGCAGGAAGGCCTATTTTTAACCCGTTTGGCCGAATTCCCTTGCGAGACAGCCGACGTGCGGGACTACCGGCTGCTGCTTTGCCCGCAGAAATTTTCCGATCAGCTCACCGCCGCCTACAACCAAACAACAACCCTGCCCGGCGAAGCCCAAGCCTATATCATCCCCCTGCTGGCTTTTGAAGTCTGCGACCCGGTAGAAGCAGCCATGCCATTGGCCATCGATTTCGGCACCTCCAACACGGCGGCGGGCATCTACATCAGCCGACTCTACCATGACAAAATAGCACGGCACATCAAACCGGGCCTGTTGCAAGCCGACAGCATCAACTACCTGCAGTTCCTGTCGGCGGAAGCGGCGCCCACCCCCATCCTGCCCACTGTGATCAGCGTGGACCGGATCCAAGGGAACCAGGTCACCTGGCGCTACGGCTTCGACGCCGACGGTTTGATGGCCCAAGGCTACCTGGGCCAAGGGGTTTGCGTATTTTACGATCTCAAACGCTGGTCCGCTTCCTATGAGACAGTGGAAACCCTTACCGACAGCCAGGGGCATCAGCTGACCATGCCGCGCAAAAAAATTATCCAAGCCTATTTCGATTACATAATTCACAGCGCCCAGCAGCAGTTTAAATGCAAATTCACCAAACTCTTTCTCTCCTACCCGGTCAAACAGCGGGAGCGGTTCATCTCCCTGTACCGGGAAATGTACGCCGGCTACGACCTGCTGGAAAGCGAAATGTTCGACGAAGGCATCGCCGTACTCTACAGCATCATCGGCATGCAAATCGACAAAAAGAACTACCGGGAAGACCAGGAAAACCACGCCCTAATCATGGACTGCGGCGGCGGCACCACCGACCAATCCTCCGCTGCTTTTCGCATCCGCACCGGCCGGGCGGCCTTTGAAATCGACATCACCACCGCCTACGAAAACGGCGACACCAACTTCGGCGGCAACAACCTGACCTTCCGGCTCATGCAGCTATTGAAAATAGAGATGGCCCGTAAGTTGGGTGGCCAGGGCAAAAGCCTCACCGAACTTACCGCCGCCTTAGACTTTGACCAATACCGGGCCGTGGACGATCTGGGCCGGGAGGCCATCTACCGGGAAATCGAAGCGGCCTACCAACAGGCGGAAAACCTGATCCCCACCCGCTATCGGGAATACGAATACAGCGGCCGGGAGGAATATTACAAAGTCTACAACAATTTTCACTACCTGTTCATGCTGGCCGAGCGGGTCAAAAAAGCCTTCTTCGCCAACGCCCAAATATTGCGCATCATTGTCACCTCAGAACCAACCGCGTCCCAGCCGGACACAGTCCCCATCGAAGCTCAGCGCTGGAAACTGGCCGTCAAGACCAAGGGAACACTGCAAGTGCAAAAGCACATCCCCCTGGTCAGCATCAACACCAGGCAAGTACAGGCGGTATTTCAGGCCGACATCTACGACATTGTCCGCCGCTTCATCGGCCGGCTCTACGCCAACAACCAGCTGGCCCCTTACAAAATTATCAAACTAACCGGCCAGAGCTGCAAAATCGGCCTCTTTAGAGACGCGGTCAAAGAATACGTACCCGGCGCCCTGATTCGCCAGGAGCAAGGCCCCCAGGCCGACAACTACCGGCTCAAACTAACCTGCCTGGATGGGGCCATCCGCTACCTGCGCGACAAAACCCTGGGCCTGGCCAAAGTAAACATCCAGTACGGCCGGCCGGCCATACCGTACGTGCTGACCGCCTACACCCACCGGGGCGAGCCGGTCACCCTGATCCAATCCCTGGACCGGCGCAGCCAGTCTGGCAGCGTATCCAGAAACATCGCCGCCAGCGAAGTAGAGTTTACCCTCGGCGACGCGGCGGGCCACGAAAAATACAAATTCCTCATCTCCTGCGACCCGGACACCTTCGAGCCGGTAACCTATGAAGAGATCGAGGCTAGCTACGGGGAACAAATCCCCCAAGCGGAAGTAGACGTCATCGAAAACGGCGAAGTATGCTACTTCGTCCTGGTGGACGAAGGCCAGTGGGGCTTTACCCTGGTTCCTATCGCCAGAAAAGACGAAACCCTGCAGCTGGGCCCCCGGCAGCTGCACTCCTTTGAAAACGACAGCTGGATGGTCAACTACTTCGACGGGCTGCACTAACGGACTTACATTACGGACTTACACTATCGGACTACACTAGAGGTGGACAGATATGTTTCAATGCAAAATCCCATTATTCAACCCCGCGCCCCTGCGCAAAGAGATCCTGGAAACCATGCGCGACCTGGCTTTAAGCGAACAGGCGGCCCGGTACAGCGGCTACAGCGACGGCATTTTGGCCGGCTGCGAGCTCTTTGAACAGCAGATGCACATCGGCGTCACCGGCGGGCTGGTAAAATTCGCCGGCCGGGTCTACGTCCTGGACAAACCGGCCTCCGTACCCTACCGGGCCACCGACGCCTGGACAGTGCTGAAAATCCAATTCGGCGGCGAACAACTGAGCCGGGACTTCAGCATTTACGAAGGGCGCCTGATCCTGGACGCCAACGTCAACACCCTGCCCAACGAAATAGAACTGGGCCGGTTCAAACTAAAACAAGGCTCCCGGCTGCGCACCGACTACGTAGACTTCTCCGACCTGGAAACCCAGTACGACACAGTCAACCCCTTTAACGTACCTTTGGCCGGGCTGGGCGAGCCCACCCTGCTGCCGGTAATCATGACCTACTTCGCCCAGGAAGCCTACCAATACGCCCAAGACCCGCTGGACCTGACCTTTGTCACCGGCTGCCTGGCCAACAGCGGCGTCATGAGCCGGGCCGGCATCAGGCACTACCTCTGGCGGCGCTTTCATTTGGACGGACAAATGTTCGATAACCGGGCCCTGTACACCTATCTGACCGAAGCCTTAGCCAGCATGAAAGGGGAATGGCGGCCGGGCGGACCGGGACAGGCCCAAGGAATCTGGATGCCCTAAAAAAACAAGATGCCCAAATAAAACAGAGGCCCTAAAAGCGAGGCGAACCATCATACCACTGGGAAAATGCGCGAACAACCACAAATACAATCAAGACAAATACGGCGACACCTGCCCCATTTGCGGGCTGACAGCCAAGAAGTCCAAAGAAGAGGGCAAGACCCAGGAAGAAATCGCCGCCATGCTCAAAATTCCGGAAAACCGGTACGTTTGCGGCTGGCTGGTCTGCGTAGAAGGGATTAACAAAGGAATGTCCTACCCCATCCACCAGGGCAAAAACTTTATCGGCGGCGGCGACGGCATGGACATCCAAATCCTGGGTGACAATAAAGTGGACCAATACCGCCACGCCATCGTCGCCTTCGACGACAAGACCCTGAAAACCATGCTGCTGCCGGGGGAATCCCGGGGGCTGGTCTACCTGAATGACATGGCTGTTTACACCCCGACGATCCTGGAAGATTACGCACAGATAGACGTGGGCGATTCAAAATTAAAGTTTGTCCCCTTTTGCGGCGATAAACATCAATGGGGTACATCAGAGTAAGAGGATAAGGAGTTAAGAGTATGCGTGAATATATTGCGGAACGTCTGGCCGAGATGAAAAATCCGGAAGAACGATCTATTCTCAAAAAAATACTAACCGACGTCTTTATTTCGCTATATGACGAAACAGAATCCAAGTATAACGCGCTGGAAAACCGGGTCCGCAACGAACTGCCTTTTTATTACGACGCTTATGTTATCTATAGCACAGTTCTGCCGCGCGCGCAGGTTGACGGCAAACACGCCTATCTCAGTCCCATTATCGCCGCGGACGCCGCTGATCCGGCTGATTCCGTTCTCTATACCACAGAATTGAGCGGCACGGTACTAAACGGTGGGCAGCCGGTACTGGAAACGGTTTTCTATAGTGCGGATTATTGGCAATGCCGGCAAATTATTAGGGATAAGCGCATCCTGGACGGCGCCTTCACAATTCAAGGGGCGAAATACCCGTTTAAATTTAAATTACAGCCGGCCAAACGCTACATGGAACGGGTGGAAAAAATGTACCACATCTTTTTGCGCAACGATATCCCCTGGACCACGATCAACTGCGCCTACCTGAATAAATTTTTCGACGTTTGCCTAATCGAGCTGCCCGAGCCATTGCCCCGAGGAGCCAAACTATCCCCTCAGCAGATCGAACTCTCATTTGGACCATACCAAAAGGCCATGGAACGGGGATTGCTCCCCGTGTGGAACATAGACATCTACCATGTCAAAGGCGAAGATTTTCCCGTCCCCGTCCTGGACACGGTAAACTACGAATACCACTTTGATACCAACATGATTGGCGGCAACTGCGCCTATCTGATGGACTATGATAACTCATTTGTACTCAGTGCGCGCCGAGAACAGGATACTCTGGTAGTCGTATCCCCGCAGCCTAAAGAATTAGCCTGGGACTTATACCGCTTTTGCCCCAGACAGGACACGCCCGTAGACAGATATCTATACCCGATTTTGACCAATGCCAGGCACGACTCATTCTCCACCCGCCTGATGAACAAATACGGGACCCATATAACCACCAAAGCCGAAATGCGCAAGTTACTATCTACCTTTCAGGCTTCCGAATACATGGAATTAACCGATTTTCACTTTGCCGATCGGGATCTGTCCGGCGGCAGCTATGACATGAACCCCTTTATCATCAACGAAGTGCGCGACCCGGCTTTCCAGAAAACCATGGCCCTCTTATTTAAAGCAGCGGACAAAACCTTCTTTTTGAACTATGACATATTAAGCTTCCTAGTATCCGAATTCCAAATGGCATATCCGGAGTTCCGCTGTGTGGGAGCAATCATATGAACTATATGTGGGAAGTATTGCTGGAAGCGGAAGAGCTGGGGCTAACCAAAGAAGATATCCGCTTCATACCGTCGCCAACGGCGAACCCCTATCGGGAAATATTCTTCAGGGATTTTAATAAACCAATAATCGGCCAAGAGCCAATAAACGTGAACGCCTATTATCGCTATGACCTGGTGTTTGGCCCCTTACTCCATGAAGAAATGGACGAGTGGCCGGAACTGCAGGCAGTTTTATTTGACATCATCGCCCACTATTTATCTGAGGCGGATCTGCGCTCCGGATTATGCCGGGCCCAATACTACGCCTGCTTTCTGGTGGATGATATCATCGCCGGTCTGTACGGCCGGCAAAACGCAGCCAGGCTCCTCAGTTTCAATAAAAAAGAAAGGCACCTGGTCAGCGCCGGTTTGCTGCGCCTGTATAAAGTAGGCAGCTCAATTCGCCTGTTTGCGCAATTGATGCGGGAGCTGTACCCGGATTCAATAGTCTATTTGGACGCCCGGGGGATACGCGAATTGTTGGTCTATATCGGCCTCAAGCAGACCCCGGCCCGGCTCAGCCAGCTGGAACTGTTATGCGACATGTTTGTGCCGGCCGATTACGACGTCAAGCTCTTTTGGGACCTGCACTTCGGGCTTATCGGCACAGATGAGACAATGGAAATCGGCAGTATTATGCTCTTTTGATCTTTGCCGGCAGCATGTAGAAAGGACCGCGCACCATGAAGATTTCAGTATCGAGAAGACGATGGAAATAGGCGAGATACATGATTTTTTAAAAGGCACTCGGCTTTCAATTAATTGAGTGGTTTATTGCTCACTTGGTTGCACCATTGGTGAACGGTTGATTTGTCTACAAAATAGCAAGATGCAACTTCAATCTTCTATTTCCGGAGCCCAGGCAAAGTTTTTTCCGCATAGAGGTCTAAACAGCAGCATTGTTCGGCCCAATTTAATAATGCCCATATCTTTGAGCGGGGTAGGCGTAAGCACGGCTGAGCCGTGCAAATATACTATACCGGAGCCGCCGGGTATCAACGTGAACTGGCGTTTTTGGTCATCATAAGCAATTGCCGCATGATTACAGTTGGCGACCCCGTTATCGCCTATAAGACGAATATCCATATCCTTCCCCCGGCCAATAAAATTTTTGCCATTATGCAGTTCAAAACTTTCTCCCTGCCTGGGACCTTCAATGCAAACCAACCAACCGCACACAGGACCAAATTCTTCTTGCGCTGGCGTATTGGCAGCAAGATTTGTCCCACTGTACATTACCGGGCGGCAATATGGGCAGATATTGCTGTGGGTACTTTTATATATATGCCCTTGAAGGCAACGCTTAAAAGTCACTTGGATTCCTCCTGTGTTCTTACTTAAATAACCCCTAAAGTATGAAAAGCTGTTGATTATCACGCAACATATGCGTAATAATTATGTCACAATAACACAAAAAGGCGATTATTGTCAATATTAGCTATAGAACTCTAAAGCCGCATATCCTCTAGAATTAGCAATATGGAATTTACTTAGGCGCATTAAATAGTCGCGATTTATCAAAAAATAAAAAATTTTAGTACATGTCAAAAAGGAATTGGCCTATTGGGGTAGAATTGGTTGAATTAAGTTGAATAAAAGTTTACGATCCATCATTACTTACTTGTGCCTTCTAACATACTTGACAGCATAATTAAAGGAGTGATGATAATGCCATTTGGAGAATGTGCGAATCATCATACTTACAATTTGAACAAATATGGAGACACTTGCCCTTTTTGCGGCGCGCTTAATATAAAATTAACTGATAGAGGCAGAACACCGGAAGAACTCAAGGTCCTGTATGAACTGCCGAAAAATCAATATACCTGCGGATGGCTTATTTGCATAAAAGGAATTAATAAAGGCCGTTCATACCCTATCCGCCCGGGGAAGAATTTGATTGGCAGCGGGGACCGCATGGATATTCAGATTCTTGGCGATCGTAAAGTAGACTTTTATTATCATGCAGCTCTGATTTTCGACCCCAAGAACCAAATTGCTCTGCTATTACCCGGCGAATCCAGGGGGCTGATTTATTTAGAATCGGATGCCCTATTCGTTCCGACTAAGTTAGAGAATTACGCTGAAATCGGCATTGGAAAATCAATATTTAAATACGTACCCTTTTGCGGCGATAAACACAGTTGGAGTGAGGCGCCGGTTCAGCCTAAACTGGAACCGTCTTAGGCCATTAAAGTTTGCAATCCATAATTTATTGTTTGCGCCGATCTGCTCGGCAGCATAATTAAGGGAGTGGCAACAATGCCTATTGGCAAATGCGAAAACAATCACCGTTACAATCAAGACACTCACGGAGATACCTGTCCAATTTGCGGACTGGTTAGCAGGAAAGCAAAAGAAGAAGGCAAGACCCTGGAAGAACTAAAAGCCATGTACGAACTCCGGGAAGAACAATACGTCTGCGGTTGGCTGGTGTGCGTTGAAGGCATCAACAAAGGACGGGAATATCCAATTCATACTGGCATAAACACCATTGGCAGCGGCGACAGTATGGATATTCAAATCCGCGGTGACTTGCATATTGAAGAGTACTATCACGCCGCCATCATGTATGATCCGCAAGCCAAGCAAACCAGTATACTGCCGGGTGAATCAAAAGGGTTGGCCTACCTGGAAGGAAACTTAGTATACTTACCACAAGAACTGGCCGCCTATGCCGAAATTGAACTGGGTGAAACAAAACTATTATTTAGACCATTTTGTGGTCAAGACTTTGACTGGCAAAGTGAAGGGGATGCCTCTAAAGATGGAATATAACGACCATAAAGTGATCGAACTGCGTATGCGGCACAAAAGAGAAACCAGCCTCGATTTAGAACAAGGCGTCTCTATTAATGGGGAACGGCTTAACTTTCAGCGCCAACTACTATTCGACGAGCAATTAAGCATACTGTTACCGGAAACATTTCAAATCATGTCTGTAGAAATAGCCAAGATAAAATACCCATCCGAGCAACGACCCCAGCTTATCTACACCAATTCAGACGGAAGCGTCAATTACACATTCAGTTTACTGGATGTCCCCGTTGACCAAAGTCAACTCACCGAAATTCGGGACGGCTTTAAAAACATCATCAAACGAATTCAGCCGGCAAATATATTTTATCAAGAACAAGAGGAAACCTTAGGCGATACCGTAGTAGCCCAGTTTGACTTTAAAAACTACGGCATAGACACTCAACTGTACAACCTGTTTTACTTTACCGTACTGGCGGGAAAATTGATACATGGTATATTCAACTGTCCCTTTCAGGAACGTGATACTTGGCAGCCTATTGCTCAACAAGTGATCAAGTCAATGCTGATAGAAAAACAAAAATAGAAAAACCAAGGAGGCGCAAATACCATGCGGGACAGCAACATATCCATTACCCCTTACCATTTACTGTCCATCCTAACCCTTGAAATCAGCAAAGGCATCAATAAGCATGCCACCGCATTATTCGAAGGGATCATCCCGGAGGACAAAGAAGACGAATACATGCGCTTGGCACTGAGAAACGGTTTCAGCACTATTGTGGGCCAAGATGATACCGGTCAAACCATTCCTTTATTTGCCGGTATCATAAAAGAATTGACTATTAGAACCGAAAATGGTGTTCAAATAGCCCGTGGCCAACTAATTAGCGAAAGCAGTCGTATGGATCTTAAGCCCCATATCCGTACCTTTCAGGATACCGGTTTAACATATAAACAAGTGCTGGACACCTACCTGTCCTACTATCCGGACAATAATTACATCATGACCGTCGGTAAAGACCAGCCCATTGCACATTGGCTGCTGCAGTACCGGGAAACCGATTGGCAGTTCACCATGCGCCTGGCCAGTCATTTCAACAGCTTT
>Ga0209629_10003501_pt1 | contig 11264 bp, 4 predicted proteins | sample TergutCu122P5_FD_187286 | JGI IMG/M metagenome (GOLD analysis project Ga0209629, IMG submission 187286) | Cubitermes ugandensis P5 segment gut microbial communities from Kakamega Forest, Kenya - Cu122 P5 (SPAdes) (version 2) | ecosystem: Host-associated > Arthropoda: Insects > Digestive system >...
AAAAAAAACCAAAATCAGACATGGATTGGTGTATGTACAACATTCCCTGGATGGGTAAGTTGAAATTCTGTGAATGAGCTTTGTGTAAATAATATTGACAACTTTTCTGCCCTGAAGAAAACAAATGACTATATTTGTTGCCAAGGTTAGTGGCTTGGTAGGTTTGTTAGAATAAATGTGAAATCTTTATTATTGTATAAGATACTGAAAATGAATAGGCCGGAATTCTGATTCGCGGAAACATCCCGTTTTTATTTTATGTTACACTTGCTATCACACAATATTTTATTTAATTTTTGTGAAGTTTCAGATTTCATATTGGTCTGTTTAGTTAGTTTTCAAAATTAACTTCGGAGTTTCACTGTGTACTTGATGACGGTGTTCCAGCTCAAGCACCAAGACTGTCTGGTAAGAGGATTCTGCTTTTGGAAAGAAGCCCACAGCAAAGTATGGACCTGAAGCCACAGTACAGTAACCGTGTGTCTGCTCTTAACAGTGGCACAAAGTCACTTTTGCAGTCGATTGGGGCTTGGAAGCATATTGCCAGTGCAAGATATAAAACTGTAAAGAAACTGCAGGTACAGAAATGTATGTACATAACTTATGTAGAACAAACTGTTTGGATTGGGCCTTGTTTTCACTTGTATTGGCACAAGGTTTCTCACAGATTTCAGTCACAAGTTTTCCAATTCAAATTAAAATTTCTTGCACCCCTGCTGTGTGCTGAACAGCACAGTTAATTTCATATGAATAACAAATGTAACAATTCTAGACTGACTACTCTCATCTAGGGTGTGGTGTTCTGTAAGCTGACAGAAGTGTGCCTATGTTTTGGAGGAATTTGCAGCCTCAGGCATCAGTTTGAGCACCCCCAGGTAGTAATCTTCTCTGAAACACTGGTACATCTACCAGTATAGCATACCAGAAGACAGTAATCTGAATTTTCGTTAATGGGAGAACCTCAAGTTTCACACAACATTTCTAGTTAAACAGTATAGTGTTTCTGGGAAAAATGATTGGTCCGTGTTAACAAGTTAAGAAATGTAACTAAAGGATCCTCAAGCCTATTGGTTAGTTGCCCCTCTGGTATTTGCTGATTGAGAAGTGTCAGAAAATTTTCATTCTGATAACCAGCCTGTTGTGCCTTAGTACATCATACATTACACCAGTGGTGCAAAGATTTTCCAAAAATGTAGGATCCACCTTGAAATTCTAGGTGCCAGAAGGGTGACGAAGCAAGTTCCATACTGGATGTCACTGTACAAAATCTAGTCTCCACAACCAGAATATGTTCAACCCTGCATTACACCAAGATGCAGAGGTTGTGTCTCATGATGGTGAAAATGTTCATCTCTTTAGTGATGGGATGTCCATGTTGAACAGTTCCAACTACCACATTTAGACAAAACACCAAATGTGGACTTCCATATTGGGAATGTTCATGTGCTGTTCACAAATGTTGATTAAACTGAAAATTACTGTTTTGGCATAAAAGCATCCTTGCAAGTTTTTCCAGCATATGACCTTACAGTACTGCTTAGAGCAGGCGTGCTCAGCATATTATGTGGTACGGGAAACTTGGACAAAATTTGGTATGCATGTGAGCCACATGAAATTCAATATACAAAGTGAAGGATCAATAAATATGTAATAATGTTTATTGACTGCAAGTGGGTAGACACCCGGTGGCAGTGGTCATTTAACATGTTACATATGCACGGACTATGGTGGTTGGTTATCTAGATTTAGTTGGGGAGGGCTACATGGGAAGCATGCAGTGGCAACTTGGAAGAGAAATGGGAACCATCCCAGCATTTGTATCTAGGACCCAGGAAAACCAAGAAAACCTGTGTCGGGATGGCCAGTCACAGGACCTTCTGGATTCTGGCTTCTAGCCAGCCGTCTGGCATCTAAGTCAAGTAGTCCGGTAATATATGTATAATTTTATCTGTTTATCTTGTCTATACATCATGTGCAACAAAATATACGTGGTGTGTCCCAAAAGTAAGTGTACTGATTTTCCTATGGACGAACTGGTAATGTAGCACCTCGTTGATGTATATCAGCGCATAGGTAGTGACCTTGGCTGCATGTCCATACTTGTTTCAGCTGGATTGGTTGCATCAACTGTGCGCTACTGCTGTTTGTGTGAGGTCGTGTTTTATAACCTCGTTATGTTTGCGATGCAGGAATATATTGAACAACGGTACGCTATCAAATTCTGTGTGAAACTCAACAAGTCTGCCACAGAGACATTTGCTTCTTTAACCAAAGCTTATGGAGATGCCACTCTATCGAGAACTATGGTTTTTAAGTGGCACAAAGCTTTCAAAGAAGGCCGAGAAAGTGTTGAAGATGACCCTTGTTCTGGAAGACCAATCTCGTCAACAAACGATGAAAATGTGGAAGTGGTGCAAGCTGTGATGGTGAAAGACTGCCGATTGAGTGTCAGGATGATTGCAGAAGAAACGGGCTTGGATAGAAATGCAGTTCATAGAATTTTAACAGATCATTTGCACATGTGAAAAATTTGTGCAAAACTAGTGCTGAAAAACTTGTTTGTGGAGCAAAAAGCGAACTGGTTGGAAATTTGTCAGGATTTGCAGGGAAGACTCAAAATTGAGCCAAATTTTTTGGATAAAGTAATAATGGGCGATGAATCATGGGTGTTCGACTACGATCCCGAGACCAAATGGCAAAGTTCGGAATGGCACATGAAAAGTTCTCCTCGTCCGAAGAAAGCATGCATGAGCATATCCAAGGTGAAAACAATGATTATTGTTTTTTTCGACAGCCGTGGCATTGTGCACAAGGAATTTGTACCTCCAGGACTGACAGTTAATCACGCCTTTTACAAAGATGTCTTGGAACGACTTCGAAAATGGGTACAGCGAGTCCGAACCGACATTGCAGATGATTGGGTGCTGCACCACGATAACGCGCCAGCTCACACTGCGCTTTCAATTTGAGAATTTCTGACGAAGAAAAACATTCCTGTACTTCCACATCCTCCCTACAGCCCAGATCTAGCTCCGTGCGATTTCTACCTCTTCCCTAAGTTGAAATTGAAGTTGAAGGGTCATCATTTTGGGACAATGGAATACATAAAAAAAACTGTAACCGATAAACTACACACACTTACGGAAAATGACTTCCGGTACTGCTATGATCAGTGGAAGAAACATTGGAACCACTGTGTAACTTCCCATTGGTCATACTTCGAAGGAGATAACTTGTAATTTCAGGTAAGTCCAATAGATAATTAAATAAAAAATCAGTTCACTTACTTTTGGGACAAACCACCTACAGATAATAAATGGAAAAATTGATCAACAGATACAATTCAAAACTTATGCTAGGGTATCACTATATTAAATAAGTTTTTTACAAAATTAATTAGTAATGTAATGTATGTATCCATTAATATACAGCTCATAAGTTTTCAAAATTGCTTTGGCATTCTTTCTTGGCTGTGCCAGGGAAAGAATTAAAACATATTCTCATTTTAAGTGTCTCTGTGGGCAACATAACACTGTGTCGCAGGCAACATGTTGCCCTCGTGCTACAGAGTGAGTGGGCCTACCTTAGGGGGAGAAACTTAATTGGGAAATATAAATATTGGGTTAATTTTTAACCACCATTTTATTAACATCATCCTGTTGGCCTCCTTTTTTAGTATCTTCTTATTTAGTTATTTATTTATTTGTTTAGTGTTGGCATGCTTAATTAACCACCATCCCATAAAGACACATGGGGAAGTGGGGGCACAGCTCTACACATTCTTAACCTCAGCACTTGATGGAGGTAGCTTCACACCCTAACTGCTTTATGCCTGGGGGAAGAGTTCTTGGTATCCATTAGATGGGCAATTGTGAATGCATGAAATTCATACAAACTCATGTGAATGTGAAATTTGAGGTTCTGTTGGTGGAGGCTATGAAGATTATAGCTTTGTGGGATGTGGGACTGTGTAGTATGATGGATAAATACCAACATTTTGGAGGAACATGCCACCTCCGTCTTCACAGTTCTGTGACTTTTATGGAGGATACCTGAAATTGGAATGTTCATTACCTTTAATAGCATTCACTAAAGATGCATGTTATGTGTAGCAAGATGATCCTAGAAGCAAGTCTCTTTTTTCTAATAAATGCACCATGATCTGATTGTAATGTAGATGTACTATATGTGGCTCAGACAGTCTGCTTGTCATTACATACAAGTATAGGGCATTAATACAAACCTTTTCGGTGATTTTCCAGGTGCACAGCAGGGATGTGGGGATTTCTTGCTAGTACATTAAAGGCAATAAACAAAACACTATTTTTAAGAGGCTTGTATTTGTCTGATTAATATATACAGTATAAATTGCAGGTGTCAACTACACAGATGTAGATTGTTGAAGTGACAGATGGATATTCATTCACATTGCTTAGCACTTCAAGTTTTCTTGCAAGCCATTGGTTTCTGTGTTATGTAAAGTGCAGCCACATTTTGGTTTTATCACTGAACTTGTAACATGAAATTGCTACAAGAGAAAGAATGTTTACTCTTTATTCTACCTGCTAGAATTCTAATATTGCTGGTGTTACAGAAGAAACTGCTATCTGATGTTTCAGTAAACTAATATTCTATAGTGCATTGACTTTATTTTTGCTATTGTAGTGATTTTCCATACATAATAAAATTCATTTTCCTAGAAGTTTCTTCATTTTCGGTAGTGATTTTCTGTAGAGAACAACGTGGTGCAGATGAAGCAATGTGATGTGATATGGTGAACAAAGAAGTAAATAACAGTGAAAATCACGTGGCTGGAAACATATGCAGTATGTTATGTGCAACCATAATTGACTAATGTTGCCTTTAGTCTTGCATGAAGGTTGCATATTTAATTGAATTAAGTGGTAACATCTTCAGATTTGTATGATAGGCCTCAAATATTAGTTAGTTTGGAATGCTGTTTTAAGTTTTAGTAAATGCATTTTAAAGTTGTTTTGTCTTTGAGATTGTGGATGTTGTTGAGACATGCATGAACATGCTGCAGTATACCAGTGCCAATGTTGCTGTATTCATATTTGTTCTATAACTTTATAAAAGCAACTATGCATCATTGTTTATTTATTTCAGATGGTTCTCCTTTGCTAACAGTTAATTTTACTGTCCTGTGTTATGCATCACATGTATTAGTGGTGCAAGTTTGCATCTGAGTACACTTACAAAAGGCAGTGTACAGTACTAAGAACAAACTATTATTGATGCTAACTGGTTTAGCTGTCAAGACATGACAATCAGTGAAATAGTATAGTTGTTACTGTCCATATTGTCACATTTTTATTTTAGTAATCTTCAGTGTAGTACTGTGTAGTTTCATACAGTGGATGATGTTGTAGTTAAACAGCCTTTTTGCTGTGTATTTCATAATGTGATAAGGAATTGCTACTACCATAACAACATTTATACCATACATACTATGAACTTAACAAAATGCATTTTAAGAATGCAAAATTTAAAATATTTCATGACCATGCACTGATGCTTCAGAAAGAGAATAAGACCAACAAGTCTATATGAAAATATATGAATTTAATACAATTTGTAATTAGAATGTAATAAATTCATATATTTTCATATGTACTTGCTGGTTTTATTCTCATAGTTAAGAATGCACAATGAAGTATAACACTAGAAGGAACTAAGGAGGATGAGAATGTATCTCTGTATTAGCCTTGTGTTTTCATTAATTGATATCAGTCTTAAGCACAGAATAATGCTACAGGTCCACTGCTCTGTCTCACAAACATTATGAATCTTCATGCTTGAACATTGCAGGTGTGGGAGGCATGTTCAGATGCAATGATAACATTTAGTCATGATGACATGATCGAAGACATCGCTTATATTGTGGAGAATGATGTGTTGTTAGCTGCTATCAACAGAGAGGTACAGAAACTGGCTGGGAACCTGACAGTGATATATGATGCTAAAATAAAGGGATATGAACTTCCACAGCATCATGAGAAAACTAGTGATGTTCGAGTTCACTTAGAGAGAGGTTCATCTTACATCTGCAGCTTACTGGTGAGTGTTATTTACAGTATTACTGAAAGGAGAAACTGTAAGTTTCAAAATCATTCCTATGAGAAAGGGATGGTAAAAATCCTAGGCACCCAGACAGATATAAACTGATATAGTTATCTGATTTTCTCTTCTAAGTTTTGTGCTGTACAAAACCCATCTGCTTTAGGCGTGGTTCCTAATGCTTGGTTTTTGCCCAGCAGTGGAAGAAATGTGTGAACATGTATAGATATGCAGACTCTGAATGGTCTAGGTCAGGAGCTGTGTATGCAATCTCATTATTCAGCAATCTCTACAAATCAGACAAAATAATGCCTTGTTTGGAGAATGTGTCCATCCCTGCATTCATCTGTCCATCCCACTCTGTCTGTGTCCCAGTATCAGCAACTAAACCACTTGTCATATTTTTGTGAAAAATGAGACAGGAATTCCGTATAAAACGTCAGTCAAGAGTGAGATTCCTGGTAATTGGTTCAGTGACAGTCATATTTTATTTAGGGGTATAAATAAATTTATATTTGTAATTTTCATATTTCTTCACAGAGGGTGAAATTTAGCATAGAAGATCTCTATGTAATGCCGTTGAGCATTTGTGAGACTTGTGAATATTGTGCAGTGAAAAGCATACTTTGCTGTTGAGCATAAAGTAAATTTTGTCTGTATTTTGTACACATTTTTCTGATTGGGAAAGAATTCAGTACAAAAGATTTCAGATAATATCATTGAGCAACTGTGAGATTTGTGAAAATTGGTGCAGTGAAAGCCATTTTTACTTAGGGGTGTAAATGAATTTCTGTTAATGCCTTCCACATTGTTTGTCTTACTTGGGTGAAATTCATTATAAGAAATCTGCACATTTGTTATTCAGCATTTGTGAGGTTTTAGAAAATCTGTATAGGGAAGGCTGTACTTATCGTATGGGCGTACATGAAATTATGTGTACGCATGTACTGTGAAACCATATGATATTTTGAAAGTAAAGAATGCCTTGTGTACTGCGTCATGGGGTATATAATTTGAAATCTTGTAGTAGTCATGTCACATATAGCAACCATTTTAACAAAATACAAGAAAAGATAATTTCTGTGTGTAGTGTGATACCTACAGTGAATCTAGCTGTGCATCATTGTAACTTAGATCTGCAGTGAGTGAACATCAAGGTTGACAAGGAATGCAAAAGAGCAAAAATGTGTTCAGAAAATATGTGTAATCCTTTGGAGTACCCTTCCATCCATGTTGGGGGTGAGTGTGATTGATCTACTTGATAATTCAGTGGAAGATTACTTTTCTTTAGTGTAAAGTCTTGAGGGAGGAGACTGGATGGACATCTGAAACAAGATGAAATAGCAACAAAAAGACAATGAATATACATGGGCATACATACTACATGTCATTATCATCCCCTAACAGAGACATAAACCTGTGGTACTTTGGGAATGCTTATTCTGTAGTTTCATAAATTCCTTGTTATTTGCAGCAAACATTTGCCACTGTACCATATCTGGAACTGGTTCATTTAGTTCACACCCCATTTTTCTAGACGACTTTAGGTATTGACTTTCTGTCTAGACCTTTCTTCCTTATATGATTTCCTTATGTAAGGTTTCGAATTTGAGTTTATGAATATATATATATTTTTTTCCTTATCTCATGATGTTGACATTATCATCTGATTAATATGGAGTAAAAATAAATTAAGAAGTCCTCTATAACCCTGTTTTCCTTATTCTTGGTACTTGACCTGTCTTGAATCCAAACATCCACTTTAGCACTTAGTTCTCAAACCCTTAAAGTTTCTGTTCTTCACATACAGTGACAAGTACAAGTTTTTCATCAATATAAAAATGCAAGAAGTGTTATAATTTTACATTTTGAACTCTAGTATGATGGACAGACTTGTACTGTGATTTAGCTTTACAGAAAATGTTTAAATAACAATGTAAATATGTATGATCAAGATGGTTGAACAAGAATGGTCGAAGAGTGTGAGCTTTTTATTGAGTAGTTGAACAAATTGTAATGTCCCGAGGATCATTTCAAATGGACTTGAGATCTTTCCGTAGAGCATTAATCTCATCAGTCAACATATTCAGACGTTGATTGGTTGTGATGTCCCTCTGTTGAAGTTCATCAGTCAGAGTGGCAATGTGGGAGAGTAGTGTATCTATTGTGGAGTCATTTTGTCGATGTTTGGAACTGGGGCATGTAGTCCCATGTGGTTCAGTATTAGTGACCACTGAATACCTTGACTGGGGATAAACTATTTTTATGTAGTCACCATCAGAATATTTGGTTGCATTGTCTGATGATGTAGAGCTGTATCTAAATCGGTTTCTCAGTTTCTCTTTCCTTTCAGCAACTAAGTGGTAGGCATTTTTAACTAGCTCACGTGGAATACGACTGTCACGTGGATCATTGGGACGGATGTATATTGATCGGTGATATGGTGAAATTGTTAGCAAGGCACTGCGATGACTGAGAGTTAATAGTTTATTTGGCAAACATTGAAGTAATCGAGAGAACAACATGCTCTCAAGATGTGCAACAAGTTGAGCCTGGCGGACAAGGCGGTCAAGACCTGCAGATTGTTGCAGCCCTTGGATGTCATTTACTGCCAGGCCTACCATTAGATTGGTTAGGATTACTGTTACAAGAAGAACAAATGCAAGGAATATAAGGTGGGCTGTAATTGGGTACAAGATAGGGCTTTCTGTTGTATAAAAAATGTCCTCAAACTCCAGTTCTCCTGACATCATAACTACAGTTTTCATCAGACCCCAAACTACATTCCTGAAAGATTTGTAGTTGGGGAAAAGTACTCCAAAACTGAGACTAAAAGCTACAAGAAGGCAAATGTAGGCTAATAGAAACTTGGCAAAATTTACAGCAACTGTAGTGAACATCTGTACATAGAGCCCAAATATAGGGAAACGTCCAACAAGCATCATCAGCTCAAGCCAGGTGAGGAAGATGCTCACTGCAGCCACATGATGCTGCCAAGTGAGAACATCTTGGCTTACATCACCAACACTGTGGCGGTGTAGCACACACAGGAACACACTGATTATTATGAGCCACTGGAGCCAGTTCTCCCAGTGATTCACATAGCCTGCCCAGCTGTGAGCCATTTGAAATAGTTCTTTTGCTATCAGTAACATATTGAATGCTAACAGAAAATAGCCTGTCACATTCACCACTGTGGGGATACTGCACATGTCCTTGTCACTAACCTCAGTTGCATTTGCTACTGCCACTGGACAGTCTTTTAGAAATACACCTACCATATAGCCTGAATAGAGTAGCACAAAAATTGTATGAAAGAAAAAGCTTAAAAGAAAAAACTTTCTAATTCGTTTCCATTTTAGGAAGAGGAATGTTTCACACAGTGGATGTTTCAAGATATGTCGCTGGCCAACTTCTATGAATGCTAGCAGTAGTCCACTCTCCCCACGTTCAACACTTGGAACTAGCATATGGAAATCTAGCTTGAGTTCACAATCAACATCGCCAATTTCATGGTCATGGAGTTTGATAGAATTGTCCAGTTGAGTCAGTATCTTTGGAAGGATATCTGGTGTACGTCGAACAATGAAAGACAGTGCTGACACTCCCCCATTTGTCCTTGCTGTTACATCCCCACCATAGGTTAACAGCAAATAAACACAGCTTGATATTTCATTGAGTGCTGCAATGTGCAAGGGAGTGTAACCAAAGGCATCAGGTTTGTTTACATTGGCTCCAGCATCAAGGAGTAGTCGTACACACTCGCATGAACGATAGATCTTCACAATGGCACTGTGCAGTGGAGTTCGACCATCAGTGTCTTCAGCATTTGGATCAGCACCGCGTTGTAGCAACAGCTCCAGTGTCTCACCAGACTGTGATAATGCTGCAATGTGGAGAGGTGTCTGATGACGGTGGTTTTGTGCATTGATTTCTGCACCAGCATCTAACAACAGTTTTGAACAATCTGCATTTTCGTCTTCAGCTGCTAAATGTAATGCTGTTGTTTTCCTTGGTCCAAACTGAACCAACACATTTGCACCATGCTCTAATAGTAAACGTATGCAGGCTGCAGAGCCTATTGCTGCTGCCACATGGAGTGGTGTCTCTGTGTATACCTGTGGTGTGTTGGGATTGGCACCAGCTTTCAGCAGTTCTCTGATACAGTCAATGGCGGTGCTTTGTACTGCATAATGCAGGGCACTTCTTCCTGCTAACCCTGCATTCACATCTGCACCAGCTTTCAAGAGAAGGCGCAGGCTTGTTAAATTGCCTACACTGGCGGCACAGTGAAGTGGAGTAGCTCGATGGCTGGAGTCCCATACCTGTACTGGTGCTCCATGTGCCAAAAGTGTACTCACACAATCTGCATCTCTGCCACAGGAAGCTAGATGTAGCGGAGTCCTAGAATAATTTCATTGATATTATTAGGCAATAGCCAAACAAAAATATAAAGTGATTAACATTCCTTATTTACAATCAGGAGGTACTTTTCAGAAGTCTTTGGATCAGGGTGCTGACTGTTGTGAGGTTTTTAATAGTTTTATCCAGTCTGTCCAGTCAGATGCTGGGGGGGGGTTAGTACTTTGAGACTGGCCATGCTGCATCCTTATGTATGATTTTTGTCTGGTACTATGTACAAAAAAGTACATCTGAAGAAGGACCATGAAATAAACCAAGGGCCATTATTAGCCTTATAGCAAAGTAACTTGTATTTAAGTTAACTGCCAAGAGCAGTGAAGGCTTTCTCTCTCCAGTTGCTGGGACAGGTAGAATCTATATAGCAACATAATGACACATTATCCTATTTAAAACAGTGAAAAGTTATAAGTTCCAAACCTGTGGACCATTCTGATGCATAATTTTCATTAGTACACAGTCTGGCTGTATTAAATTTGCCAGATGTAACCTCATACATAGGGCATCTAGAAAGTAAAGAACGTTTGCCCATACAACCCACGCAGTTGTTTCATTTTAGCTGATGAGTCATGTGGTGTGTTCAGTAGAGTGTGGACAGTTGCCTGGTGAAGTTCGTGCAGCAAACTTTTCCACGTTGTGAGTGTGATAGGTTGAGACAATGAACGCGCTGATATCAAACTCCGCCAACTGTGAGGTCCGAGGCGTGATTCGGTTTTTGCAGGTGGAGAACGTTAGACCCTGTGAAATTCACCAAAGACTTGTTGCGG
>Ga0209629_10003503_pt1 | contig 11261 bp, 8 predicted proteins | sample TergutCu122P5_FD_187286 | JGI IMG/M metagenome (GOLD analysis project Ga0209629, IMG submission 187286) | Cubitermes ugandensis P5 segment gut microbial communities from Kakamega Forest, Kenya - Cu122 P5 (SPAdes) (version 2) | ecosystem: Host-associated > Arthropoda: Insects > Digestive system >...
AACCTTCAGGTTCCATATGATGCAGAGAGTTTCGTGACTAATGGAGGGACTGTTAGCTTCTCAAGAAGGACTCCGCTCAGTGGAATTATTTAGTTAGTGTATATACCTTATTGTATTTATATCATGTTTTATCATATTTTTATACAATATCCTGAGTTGCCAAAATGATTGTATACTCGAATCCATTGTTCTGTTGATTGTATTGTTGTTACTCTATGTTTTTCTTATATGACTCCACTTGACTATTTCCACATCCCTGGGAATGTACCCGAAAATGGATAAATGGAAAATAAAGATTATGATGATGATGATGATGATACATACATATACATATACATATATATAAAGGTTTCATTAGACACAAAAATTTATTTTAGCATAAAAAAATTATTATAATAATAATACTCGCTAAAAGGAGAGTTGAGTGTAGGAGAATATTCACAGAGTTTAATATTTTTCCACCTGCTGCCAAATACTTCTGTTATAATTTTTTGTATATAAATCGGAAACGCATTGAGCGAAATGTTAACCTCAGTAAACATCAGACAGGAGTTTACTATCCTGGAATTAAGGTACTCAATAATCTTCAGCCTACCATCAAAAATTTAAATGATATAAATGTATTAAAGCCAGCATTTAAAGAGTATTATTTATCTCACTCTTTCTACTCTGTATAAGAATCGTGCAGAAATTTCCAGTTATTGCAAAAATCTGTGGTTTAATGATGTAATTATTTATGCTGTCACAATGTCAATAGACATTTGCTGTATATCTGTATCATGACATGCCCTTTGTCCTTAGATTATTCCTGTGAAGGATCTATGGAGCATGACTAAATGCTTCTGTATTCACAACAAGCATCCTTTTTCTGTCACGTAGAGTGTTATCTTTAGAACTAATATTGTCAACCTTATTTCCCATTTTTACTTTGTATAAGCAGTGATGGTAAAGCAACCCTACACAGGCCTGGACAGGCCTTGAGGGCTCCAGGTGGTTGAGGTTCCCAGATTTCAAGACAGTCGGCACATGAAGGTGGTAAGATTGTCACACCTACACACCGGCCACCTTTACCCCTTTGCTCATTTCTCTTAGAGACAAATCAAGCCCAGGGCCATAGTGTGGCCGGAAGGATTATGTCGATGAAATTCCAATTGCATCTGCGACCTTCCGGCTTGTAATGCAGTGCCTAAACCAACTGAGCTACCACATGCCCTTTTTGTACAAGCAGTACAGTTCTACAGAAATTAAGCAAATTCCTAGTTTAAAATACAGCAGACAGTGTGCAAGAACTCTGGGAAGTTTGTTTCTCAAGCACGATCATTAGACTTCTAATTATCATTTTTGTGGCATTTGAGGTTGTCATACTGGTAATACGAGTATATGAAGCCTACCGTTTTCTCAGGTGTGACGCCATCTAGTTTAGTAGATGGTTACCAACATTTTGGAGGATCCTGTTGCCTGTATCTTCATGGCAGAAGAACAACCTGAAGATGGCAACAGTGTTCCCCCTCTACCCCCCCCCAAACATGTATGGCATGATATCCCAGAAGGCCACATTGTTAATATCATTTGCTTCTGGTGGTGATCTGTTACTGTGGTGGGTTTCAGTACTGGATGCTGAGCAAAGCTGGTGAAATAAGGAGAGATGAAACATGTCTGGACTATGCTGGTCAGGATGTGATACTGTACCCCTGCCATGGATCCAAAGGAAACCAGTACTGGCAGTACAACCCAGATGTAAGTGTCGCATTGTGGCATTTGACGGCACCCTGCACAGAATGTCATGAAATAAATACACAATGTTTTTTCCTTAAGTATTTATGACCTTTATCTGATGTCTGATTATGGCTTTCAGGGTTTATAGCCTCATCATGTGTTGCAGTTATTCCACTGTGTTTACTCCATTGCAGTCACCATCTTTAGGTTGAATGAATCAGAATGGGTTTGCACCGAATGTGCAGGTCTTGCCACAGATTATTTGCATCAGATAGAAACTTCCTGCATACTCTCACCCTTATTATTATTGTGAGATTATATCAGGTTGTATTCTCCTCCTAACATAATTCACCCTGAAGATGGCAACTGTATTGTACACCAAAACGTTGGTTGAACATAGCTAAATCCTGAAAGCCAAAGTCACCTGAAGCACATAATGTTTAAACCCTTTGCCACATACACTACAGTGGAAGTTCATTCCTAGTATGAGATCTGAGGTTCTCACACCAGTCAACAATCATATTTCTCTGTCATATGCCGTATAGTTTGGTAGAGGTATACAGCCTTTCATAGGGATCTTCTGCCTCTATCTTCAGAGTCCAAGAGCTATAATGTTGGTCCATATCAGGACTTCTGTTAGATTTGTGTCACTTAATTGTTTTCCCACTTCCTTCCACTTGCCACAGGACGTGCGCTGTGAGTGACCTAAGACCGTGTCACCATAATACATCACCTAATTTGAAATCACCACATGGTACCCATCATTGAATATAGCTTCATACAAAAATTGACTACCAACATCTGTCACTTCTAAAAGATTTTAAAAAAGATGCTAATAGTTTAATTATCTCTTTATTTTAATCACAAAAATTGAATGCATTAAAGAAAAACTGGGATTGTTAACATAGTTGTAAGAAGTGAGATCTTACTTCCATACTGTGACATGTATACTTCCCTTAGAATGCTCTGGAAGCCAGCTTGATGATGTACCCATGGGGTCAAAACATGTAGCTGATTGAATTATTTTATAAAATTGTTTTTTATGGTTATCTGTTTATTCTGAATTTTTTATTTTATTTGTTTACTTTTATTGTTTGTTTATAACATCTTTTTTGCACTTACCTATGTCATTGTGCTTCTTGCTCTCTTCCCCATTAAAAAAAAACTCTTGTTAAATCCACTTGTTCCAGTTCCACTACTTTCTTCCTAATATCAATTTTCACCACTCAGCTTCTCCTTCTACCCTGAAGACAGAAGCAGCAAATTTATCTGAAACATTGGCATGTATGTCCCCAACTACATGGCATGACATGCCAAGAATACTGTGGTTTTAAATGCATTTCCTCCGTTTAACATACTGTTTCTATAAGACATTTTCAGTTATACTCATGTGTCAGTAGTACAACAGCAATGTCCATATGTGTTATTATGTGTTGCAGACACATCTGCTACAGCATGGGAGCAGCAAGAAGTGTCTAGCAATCAGTTCCAATAAGCAGAAACTCCTCATGGAGGAATGTGACGCTAGCAATCAACAGCAGCAGTGGAAGTTCCAAAACTATGATCCGTCCAAACTCTAGACAGGGTGAGGGCTTATTTTGTCTTACACAATAGACGGTGGAGGTTTGATAAATGCCCTTGTCATTAAAGGTTTAAAATTGTAAAAGCCTGAATTAAGACCAGCCAGCTCCTGAGGCAGAGGAGCTGACTCATCCTTTTACAGGCTCTTGTCACCTTTTACAGGGTTGTTGATAAGTCCTTAGCCCGACCAGGAAGGAAACAAGCTACAGCGACAGAAGAGTTTGAGTTTCATGTATCCTATTTATAATCATAATTAGAGGAATATAGTACTATTTATATATATAACAAGACTAGCATCAAACAAAATATTCTCACCATCAAACAAAATACATTGGGAAATAGGTCGGGCTAAGGACTTATCAGCACCCCTATATATCACCTTTTTTCCAATCTCCCCACCTCCAGTTTTAGGCATTCTTTAAATAGTACAAGTGCCATATGTGGACACTGTGTCCAGCTGTTGCCTATTTGTCTGTGACCTCCTGGCAGTGACAGAACCATTCATCAGATTTTCATGAAATTCATTATGGGAGTTCATTACAAAAAGTTGTTGAGCAAATGTATTATTCACAAAAATCAGTTCAGAGACAGTCATAACTCTACTAGAAGATGTAAATTTATTTACATCCGATACTTTCCATATTTATTAACAGTTACTTCATTATCGGGCAGACCCGGAAATAATAGTTAAGAAATCAATTGCTCCAGGACCTATTACAAGAGAACAGAATGGTGCCTGGAAATTAGACCACATGACAGGGTGGCCAACCACACCCAATCTATTAGCCATCCAAAATGTCTTGAAACACAACAAAACACAACACATACTGGCTGTTGGAAGGAAAGAGAATTAATTCTGTGTCATGTATGGGGGGCTCAAACAAAGAAATTATAACAAAGTGCAAATAATCAGAGTGCAGTTTTGAGTTGGCTGTTAGTCTTTGCTTCACGCTATAACACAACAAACAGCATTTCTGAAGACTGATGCTAAACTGGGAAAGTTGGGACACACAGAATTTAATTTGATGTTTTTCTGACCATGCATCATAGTATAGACTTATTTCAAATTACCAACTTAATGCACAATTCCTTTATTCTATAACAATATATATGTTACATTATAATCCTTGACATGTTTCGAGCAGTACTATGCTCATCTTCAGGAGGACAAATTGTATTATTACAGCATCTGGTATCATCACTGTCTGTAAATGGCCGTACAGTACGCCGGTTGAGAGCAGACTGAGTCTGCACTGACTCAGTCCGCTCTCAACTGGTGTACTGGGCAGCCATTTACAGACAGTGACAATACCAGATGCTGTAAAAATACAATTTGTCTTCCTGAAGATGAGCATAATACTGCTCGCAACATGTCGAGGATTATAATGTAACATATATATTGTTTGAATAAAGGAATTGTGCATTAAGTTGATAATTTGAAACAAGTCTACACAAAATGTAGTAATGCTATAATGTTACCTTTGTCATTACTGATATCATATTTCTTTCAGTAGCAATACCTTGAAGTAACAAGACCCAAGGGGGTGTGGAATTTACGAAAGGATTCATGGAACAGGCAAAGGCTTTGTGGAGGGTTTTTGTATTTATCTGTCTAGTTTTGACCTTCAGGAAAGAGGAAAATAAGATCTGTTGCTTGTGTATTTCTATAAATGTATCATGAGTGTTGTAAACATCATGAATGTGTTGGTAAACAAAATTTCTCTTCAGAAGTGGACACTTAAGTTAGAGGTAAATCTGAGATAATATTTTAAACCTATAGAAGCATTATAGATAAATATTTTAATAGTTTTTTATAAATACAGAAAAAAACATTGTGATTTAATGGGATACATTTTCTAAGTGCGTTTGCATAATTACAGAAAGTATCTGTTGGCTTCATCATATCTACCTCTCCAACATATTGGTGCAGCTTCCACTGGACAAATTTCTGTGAAATTTGGTACTGGGGGACTTTTATGAAAATCTGCTGAGAAAATCCAAATTTGGATAAAGTAGGGCAAAATTTCAGAGACTTTAGGACGTGTTATTGTTGCTGGCAACATTAAAGTGGCAAAAAGTGCTCTCTTCAAGTGAAATGTTATCAGGCTGTTCGGATAGTTGAGGAGGTACAAACATTATGTGAATGCGCCACAATGTTATGGTATATGTACGTGGCCTGTGATGCTTTTGGGCATAAGGAGTGCAATATAATGGGACATAGTTTTCCCTTTAATCTGTTAAAGGTCAAGAAATAAGCCATTTTTTTCAAACTATGTAATGGTTTTGATACAGTTTTTGGATGCTGTTTTTGTAATTATTATATGTGACTTAGCCAACACCATCTCCTTTTTACATATTGTATAAAAAATTTCCTGTGCCATGTAAATTGAAAACTTGCTTTATGAGTCAGGAGCAGTTGCCTGTTCTTACATACACTGCAGTGTCACATACATGTCTGCCCTTTGCATGTGCACACAGGAATTGTGTCAGTTGTGTACTTGTGTTTCAGCCACATGAGGATATCAGCTCATATCAATTGAAGTTTTGTGCCATCAGTCACTTACTTCAGTTCACAGCTGAAGAACCAACTGTCAGAAATCAAATGAACCAACTAAGCCATTCTGCGCCAACAGGTGCCAAGCACTGTGTAAGTGAAGACTGAAGGTTTCATCTGATTGGTCATCATGGGTCTCACTTGCATTTGCATGAGAAGCAGTTACCAAATGCAGCAACACTAATAACAAACTGTTCCATAGTGAATGGCATCAAGAAATTTGGTTCAGCAGCTGTGTTGTTGGTGAATACAAGTAGTGATTCTTCTTGAACAAATTATTGCTCATATTATTACCAATACCATAACGGACACTAAGGTGATCTTGCTGAGGTAACTGTCCAGGAATTCTGACATTTAGTGGATTCAAGCTTCAGAGCAAGTGGTTAGGCCCAGTAAGACATTCTACATCATTTTGCATTAATCTTATACACTGAATCCAGATTAGACTGGTGTCTTATTCTGATGCTGATTTTTTGTGCACACAGAAAAAGATTCATCATGCAGATGTAACAGAACATTCTACAATTGGTGACACTTATGTTGACACATTATGCATGAAAGTTTGACTCTTCTGTTGATTTAAACAGGTGAAGTTACTTAATAATCATGGTGCATTTGAAAGTGTCAGTGTTACTGAACACTTTCTAGGATTTATTATAAGTATTTCTTTTGAACTCATAAAAATGGCCTAAGGCATTAGCCAGATTGGGGATCTGAGCTACATAAATGATAAAAAGTGATCAGCTCTTAGGATTTTACGGGTTATGTTTAAGAATGGTTTTGCGGGTGCTGGGTGTCCACTGTCAGTGAAGGAAACTCAAAGTCAGCTGGAGGATGTGTAAGGCTTAGGATGTTATGTATGTGTGTTATTGACAGTTGGATGAAAGTGTGGATGGTAGGTTTTTTCTCTCTCCCCTGTCACATATCATAGCATTGGTGATGATTTGTGAATGTCACAGTGACGGAAAAAGACATGCAGACATATATCGTCATTTGTAACAACTGTTGGTGGTTGGTTTGTTGTGGAGTGTGCAGGGACATATCAAGGAAATTTGGTATGAAGATTCACAAACATGTGTTAAAAATGGAAAATGGCGGTAAGGCAGTAAAAATATCTTTACAAAAGATAATAGAATATTATACCTTAAATGCTGCCGCCATCTTTAAAATCATCCCTTATTACTGGAATTTAAAATAATATCATTTGGGGGGAGGGGGGAGGGAGTGAGACCATTCATATTTTTACACAGAGAGTAGAATAGAGGATAGAATTACCTAGATTTGTATTATGCTTACAACAGTGGGCTAAAACAAAAATTATCTTAGTGATCACTTTTCTTACTTGGTGTTCAGTTTTCTGTATATCACTTCCACTGTTGATGAATAAAAATATCTGACCCTGCTCTTTCTTTTGGCAAACATTTCTTTGAATTTTAGAATTTAAATATGACTGTGCATGCAACCTTTTTCTGTCTTTTGAAAGATAATTTGTATTCAAAACTCAAGGTCACTGCCACATAGCTTAAGAGAAGAATTTATTCATAACAGTGAAAGGGATATACAGGGTGGTGCACGAAAAACCGGCCTGCCATCTCATAGACCGACGTGGGCATAGGTCTCGGACTCTGTACAGGAAATTAAACAAATGCAAATGCAAAGTTCAGAGAATTCGGAGAATTGACACTGCTGAGTTGCATCGCGTGTATGACAATATGCTGCAGGGTGCACAAAAGTGCATTGACATACAAGGAGATCATTTTCAGCACCTTCTCTAACCAGTAAGTACTTTGCATTTGCATTTGTTTAATTTCCTGTACAGAGTCCGAGACCTACGCCCATGTTGGTCTACGAGACGGCGGGCCGGTTTTTCGCGCACCACCCCGTACAATTCAGAGTTATAAGACTGGGATATTTATCACTGTAGTTTCATTTCATGTACACGGTTTATAACCACAAACTTTACATTCTGATGCTGGCTGTGTGTTGTGGTCCCATGTTATCTTGAAACAATGAAGCCTGTAATGAACTAATGACTACTGCATAGCCAGTCTGCATTTGCAGTGAAGTCCAACTAAGAAACACAGAAGTGAAAGGGTTAATGTGACAACATAAACAAACTCTCATGGTGCACCATATGGACTCAGAACTCCCAGCTGCCAAGTGATCAACTGCCTCCACATGAGACTTGAGTTGCTCACTTTCGTGGGCATTAATATAATGGTCTTCTGGATGTGATACCATGTATCATAGTTACAACATATCTGCAGTGATATAACTGAGAATTCCATTCTTGTGGGATAAGATGCTGTGTCATATCCTAGAAGAATGAATATCCTGATACCATGCTGTTTATTAATTGTGTTTCAGAACCTGCTAATTTTCCACCCTGAAGGTGGTAAGGCAGTAGGTCCGTTCAAAACCTTGGTAATTCTATATCAAACTACATCCAATGTGGTCATGATCTTAACTGCCTCTTTAATTTACATAGACCTTGTGACATTTTGTTTTGCATTGTATCTTTCTGGCAAATTAACAATTATGAAAAAAGCTGCCTAAAAATAAAAGTGTTGTTTGTAAAGGCTGACATGAAGGAGAAAATAAGATAAAAGCAGAAACTATTAGGCGTGGCCTAAAGTCATATCTTGAGGCCTCCTTTACATGTCTTAATATTGCTGGGTCATTGAAAGTGTTGTGAGAATGTGTGTGACTGAGAAGACATACGTGAATGTATGTACAGCTGGTCAGTAGGGATTTGCATAACTGATATTCGTACTTTATGCGGTAATTTTGACCCATATACTGTTGCTAATTGTCACAAGACTTTAATTCCTGTTGATTTTTCAATAATTTATTGGTGAAAATATAATGTTATGGTGTTGAGGATTTTGTGAATCTTTTGTTTTAATGCTGTGGACTTATTTATTTGTGTATTTGTTTTTCCAGTATCTGATAGTATTTCATATATTTGACTGGGTCCAACAGAAGTTCATCTGTTTTTGAAATGATGATTTTCCACCATGTCCATTTTATTTTATCTGAGTTTTAAACCTTCCATGTTGTAAAAGTTTACCACAATGCCGACTTGTTCATTTCTTCAGCCAAAGTTCAAATTTTGATCTCCCCACAGTATCATAGAAAGCATGTGAATGAATGGCAGGTTGCAGAATGTATTGTATACAGGAAAGACTGGACAAGCAGGAAGGCACTTGTGGGACATGTCATAAACATAACAAGAGGAAAATATCAGGTGCATAATATATCATATATGGGGCATGCAGTAGTGCAGTTGTTTGATGCACTGCACTATGGAAGGGCATGGGTTCCATTCCCGATGGGGGTCATTGGAATTTTTCATTGAGGTAATCCTTCCAGCCACACTATGATCCTGTGGTTGACTCAGCCTCTAAAAGAAATGAGTACCATGGTTATCACTGGGGGGGGGGATGTGTGTTGTGGTAAAGGCGGCCTGTGTGTTAGGCCTTCATGTGCCGAATGTCTTAAAATCTGGGCGCCTCAGTTCCTGGAACCCTCAGGGCCTGTCCAGGTCTGTACTGGGATTTCATTACCTTTATATATCATACAATGCAGTGTGTCTGGCCAAGATTTGTTGGGCCCAGTTCAACACTGGACTGGAATGTGAGTTCCTGACTGCCTCAGATGGTTCATTGTTGTGGTTGGGTATGATCTTTCCCAAATAAGAAATAACTGGCAATTCTGGTGCATGTGTCAAGCTGTATACAGAGACAGTCCATTAAACAATGCAATCAAATTATTCAAATAAACCATATATTGCCAGTATTGGATTAGAAAGTATTTCAATGTTTTGTCACCCTCTGGTAACTACAACGTGAACTACTTGTAACAGAACTCCAATTTTGAGTAAATATTGTACATTTTGCAGTATACACAATGAACCCTCTTAGGATGTTTATGGAAGAATTCAACAGCCTAGACTTATTAACTGGTAAGATATGTTAAAAGCATAAGCCTGAAAACATATTATTATTCTGTAATTCTATATCAGAATGAACATCTACATTACTAGAATATTATTCCATATAAATTCTGTATTAAGTGATTTATTTTCACCATCTAACCACATTTGAAGGTCACTTCCTTCATTGATTTTGACAGATTCTTCAGTGTGAGATGACATTACAAGCCCACCTAGTTGATTTGCAACCAGTTTTCACCAGAACTATTCCATAACTATCAATTCTACCTCCCCTCTGCATGTCTATTTATGTGGTCATTGCTGTTTTTCATTTGGTTCATTTGGTATGGTTGTGTCAGATGGAACAGAACAGAATGTGACTTACTTGTGTCTGAAGGGGAGACAACTGTTGGCAGTGTTAATTTGATCAAATTATATTCATTTTTCTAAGCAACTTCAAGCTCTGTAGTTTTGACACACATACCTGCAGGTTCTCTGTGTCTAATGTATCAGATTTTGGAGAGAAATTTATTTAAATATGTTAAAATGAACAATGTGAAAACTGGACTTGCACTTTGCCCATAAATGAAACCAATCAGTCTTACAATAGACAAGGGAGATATACATTCACAGCACTGAATATCATTTAATTATGCGAAGGTTTGTGAGATTTGAGGTTCTTACAGGAGTGACCATGAAGTTCATTGTCTTCTTGGACTTGATGCCATGCAGTTTAATAGACAGGTACAGAAGTTTCAGAGGAAGTTGCTGACTGTATCTTCAGGGTAACATTTTGCACTGAACATCGAAACAGTAAGTTCCTCCAAAACAATGGTACCTGTACCAAATTATACAGCATTACATTACTGTACATAAGCTAGCCATTAAGAAAAGGGTTTTATCAACTATAGCATTTGCCCAAACAAAATATGCACATCAGTTTTGTGTGTTTGTGATCACCATCAAGAACCTGGAAAGCATTAGTAACAAGGCTATAGATTTGACAGATGAGAAATTGTGGTTTGGTTGTTGGCAGGGGACAAGATTTTTCTCTTATCCAAAACATCCAGACTTCTTTTGGGTTCCACCCAGCCTCCTATTCATGGGAAATGGGCCTCTTGCTCTGGGTGCAAAGCAGCCAGTGCTGGAGCTGACCACTCAACCCTGTTAGCACTGAGGCTAAGTATAAATGAAGATCTGTCTGCACTTCCCCATGTGCCTTTGAGGTGTGCATAGGTACACCTGTTCCTCATCTTCACCACTATCACCACCATCACTGAAATTATATTTATTGTTCAGTACACATTTTTAAGTTAAAGAATAAATTCCATTAAAAATTGTGGATTCATATCATGTTTTTTTTATTGTCACACCATACAAGGAAATTAATTAATGTTAACAAAGAATTAGAAATTTTGGTTGTATCTTCCACTGAAATTCTTAGTATGCCTATGTAGTGCACAGTTATTTCTTTTG
>Ga0209629_10003504_pt1 | contig 11260 bp, 4 predicted proteins | sample TergutCu122P5_FD_187286 | JGI IMG/M metagenome (GOLD analysis project Ga0209629, IMG submission 187286) | Cubitermes ugandensis P5 segment gut microbial communities from Kakamega Forest, Kenya - Cu122 P5 (SPAdes) (version 2) | ecosystem: Host-associated > Arthropoda: Insects > Digestive system >...
GTAATACCCTTTCACAAATCAATTGTTTAATAACTTATATTTTTATGTAACTATAGCATTGCTTCAATTGTCCTAGATTTATTTAGTTGATAAGTGACCATATCTTATAAGTTTATTGTACTCCTTAGCTGTAATCTGTATTGACATGTCCAATGCTACATCAGTGGCTGGCTGGATGAATAAATAAACCAAACCAAACCAAACCAATAAAAGAACAGCTACAAGTGCATAGAAAACATGACTCTTATAGTTGTTTTTTCAGCAAGTGCTGCAGCTTAAACCATACCTACATTAATAGGCAATCAATGCGACACTGATTAGTACCTTCACGTATAAGGAGGAAAAGAAAACAAACACGATACTCCATGAAAAGCAGTGTTCCTGCTATACTGATCTCTAAAACAAGCATGATGTTATTGCCTGGGTGCTGATTTTAGCCACACCACAAGCATCACTTGTTACAGGCCATTTATGGTGGGGCTTTTATACAACAAATGCTATAAACCTGTTGACAGACAATCTATACCAGGGATTCTTGCTGTGCTGGTGTACCACTAAATGAAATTTAACAACTTCAATGTGCCATCCACAATTAGTTTCTGTATTTAAACCAAAAGTTTAAAATTTGAAACAACAGCTAACAATTGCAACAAGTCATATGATGCTGTGTCCTGGCAAATATATGTGGCTGATGTTTTTATTTAACTTTGATAAATTTTATAATTTTTATTAATGCTGCATACCAGTAAATAATGGTTAGTGTATTAGTAGTGGTGTGCATACCACTCTTTGAGAAACTGTTATCTGTCCTAATATACCGGTAATTCCTGAAATAAGCCACATGGGTAGGGTACATGAATCATGGGGAAATGTGATAGAACCACCCTTACTGAAAGATTATTGTACATACAATTACACAAACTATAATGAAATACTGCACAACTATTACCATATTTTCTTCTCTGTATCTAAATTCTCCCATGTAGTCTGATTCTTTTTAGTATTATCCTGTCACAGCTATCCTTGTCTTGTACATGTTGCCTCACATAATGTTAAGGAACCATGGACCAGACGATGCATACAAAAACGTATCCATTGAAGATACAAAACCCATCATCTCCCTTTTATCACCTCCCCCAAAACAACAGCTTTATCAAATAGAAACCTTGTATCTGCCAGGATACACTACAAAAGGTGCAGTGCTTAGGATAATAAAAGTTACGTAATATAAAACTTATTGTGCACAATTTCAATGTTTCACCGTGCATTTTTCAATTCAACAATTGATAAACACCAACACAGCACCAGGTTCATACAGCTCTTTCACAGTACGATCCTGGAGCTTAAAAAATAAATCTGTCAGACATACCAAACTGGCAATAAATGTAAAAAAATTATAACACAGAAAGCTGCATAAATATTTTGACATGTCCAGTAACTATGAGTGGTGTTTCATTCCTGACATATACAATAGATCCCTACAGCCTAAACACAACAGTCAGTTTACATATTTTTTTACACATTGTATTTCTTTGTGACTCCTGTTATGTTTATACCTTTATGACATTTATTGATATGGATGTCTTCATGTGTAAGAACAGTTATAAATTTATTAATATGGAAAATCTGTTGGTAGGGGGGCAGAAACAAAATGCAAAGAAGGACAGAGAGGTATACATTATGAGATTCTTCGTAATTTGTAGCCTGTGCTCAATAATTTGTGAGGCTAAAGCAACAGAAATGAGATGACTGGCGATGTGTAGTACACATGAATACTGAGAACTGTGTAAGTATTGTAAACTAGGGTACCTGTGGATAGATGTAAATGGATTATTTGACTGTGACATGCATAAAAATCTCCAAAGTTCTCTCTTTGGAGTTTTGTGATATAAGCTCATTAATATAATTTATTACATTCCCCTCACCTTGAAATTATTTCCACAGACTAAATACACCGTAATTTAAAATCACTGAATTACAATGTCAGAATTCCCCTTATCTTCGTACTTGGAACAATCAATTGGCTATTTTACAGGACTACGTGCTCCTCGCAAAGTGCCACTACCAATAAACATGTACACAGTCGCAAAAATGCTAGTCTTTTAATTTCCTTTCAAAATATAACATGAAATATGGAGCCATGTGGTATGTAAATGCAGTTTACTTTACATAAGGTCATAGGAATTTCGCCACTCACGCGCAAGTGATTTGATGGGATACCACAAAGAGTTTTTATTACAATATGACTTTAATATACGCAATATACTATTAGGAACTCCTATTGGATATGCTGAATCCCATCTACAGATAAGTGCGCCACTTACTACAGACGTGCAGAACTACCTACTACCCACGGATTATATACTACCGCACCAAACTCGAAAGGCGAGCCATGTCATATCACGTATGATCTGTGAGTCATAGGTATGCGTGGTCGTAGACCTCTGAACTGTGGTCGCAAAATGTTTGTAGATGTCCTGTCCACAGATCATGATCTGTGATCCTGTCTATTGGGACCGGTTCGTAGCCATCGTCGTTTCGTCAAGACCCGTTGAGTGTTCAAACTATTCGTAATAAACGAAATATAAAACACCGCAAATAAAGCTACATACGTCATGTACATTTCAAAGATCCATTTCCTGCCTTAACAGCAGTTAATTATGAAGTGTGCCAATCATGTAAACCAGGCAACACACAGACATATGTAGCAAATAGTGATATAACATATTATACAACAAACATACTTTTGAGAACCATGCAATAAATGACTAGAACATAAATACCATCGTATTCCGTTGTTTTCAGATATTAGTAGGCCATCAAACTTCGTATCACGAATTCTTATTTTGTATTTTCTTTTGTATGATTCTAGAGTAAAAGTAAAGTAATATTGCCCCTGTGCACACCATGGAGGCATATAGGAGTAATCAAGGTAAAGCACTATTTATCCTTAACCTTGGAGCTAGTTGAAGGTGTGTGGTCAACTTTACGACACGGCCGCTTTGCACCCAGGTAAAGGACGTCTGATTCTCATTGCATATCAGGTGAGATCGAACCCGGAGTTTGTCCGGATGTTTTGGAGAAGAGAAATAATTCGTAGCCCTTGTCGCATATGGATCTCCGATCGTCCAGCGCGTAGCCTAATTTGGGTTATTTAGGCTGCTATTGGTGTCGGAACTTGCGTAAATACCGTAGCTAAAAGAAAAATACGATTGACTTTTTTATAGCTCAAAATACGACGTTTCATAGCTCATAGCTAATGCCTGCTTTAGTAATAAATTACATTGCGTGAGCGTGCTATTACGAATTTCCAGTTTCTTACAGTACGCACACCTTGACGACAAAACAGTTTAACATTTTTCATGCTAGGTGGCGTTCGTGTTACTTTGTTGTCAAACGCCTGAGGCACCACAAGTTCAAAATGTTTGTGTTGGCGTTACGGACGTGATGAATGAAGTGAATTGTGACATTGTAAGTGGAAATAATTTGACGTTAAAAATCACGATATTTTGACTTTCACAATGTACGTTACGAAACAAGCGACAGATGTAAGAATGGGAGCCGAAAAGCATCGTAGTGTGGGGTTGTCATTCTTGCAGCTGGTAAACCTAACCATCTTGGAAGTACCTTTAAAATAATGTTATGCATTTTGCATAATGTTTGATTGTTTCCCGTATTCTGTTATTGAGATGTGAAAATAACTATATCATTATGCGTACGTACTTAAAATTTAACTAAAGACTATAAAAGATGTGACCTTGGAGTAATTCATTGAATTGGGTTGTTGGAAAAACGCCTCCAGAATGCATCCAATTCGACGTCGCAAAAAGCGACCAAATTATGGAGTTCGTACAGTTGAAGTCAGTCGAGGAAAGAATGGGTTTGGTTTCACAATATCCGGACAGCAGCCTTGTATTCTGAGTTGTATTGTTGTTGGAAGTCCTGCTGAGAAGGCAGGTCTGCGCCCTGGTGATTATTTGGTGGCTGTAAATGGACAGAGTGTGAGTAAGGTTCCACATGATGATGTCGTACGTTTAATTGGGTGCTCTTCTGGTGTTCTTAAGCTGCAAATAGCAGAAAATTACTATTCGGATAGTTCTGATGAAGATACAATCATTCCAGCGAGGCCTAAGCCAAAATATATGCACAAGCCACGAAATGGAGGACAAAATCAGCGATCAACAGTTTCTGCACATCAAAACCGAGGGTCAAAAACTGTCAGGGACCTTCGAACTGGAGCTATGTTTGAAGAACAACAGGTTGAACAGTCGGCTATGTTACAGATCCCTGGAAAAGCCAACCTTCCCCTGCTGCAGCAATGGGAACATGCAGTTCCTTTACCACTCCCGCCTTCACGTCTTTACTCTCATCCTCAGACAGAGAAGCCCTGTGAACCGAATAGGGACAAAGTGGAATTCAGAGCCCTAGTTGGTTACTTAGGGACAATAGAGATGCCTAAAAAGTTACAGCCAGGCTCTAGATTACAAGTAGTTCGCAGTTGTATCAAACGTCTGCGCACAGAAAAACGTGCACACACATTGGTGTTGATGAGTGTTTATACACACAGCCTTACATTGACAAATTGTCATCGAGTGACACTGGCAGAATACCCCAGTGATCGAGTAACATTTTGTGGAACCAGTTCTGATGAGGAGCGGCGTTTTTTTGGCATAATCACCACAGCAGTTAGATCAGTGGAAGATGAGAATGATGGTGGGGAGTTAGTCCATTCCAGTTCTTGTCATGTTTTTGCTGTTGAGTTGCGTTTGCATGGAAGTCATGGCGAGCACGCAGCGAAAGCAGATGCATTTAGGCTCCATTGTAATGTGGATGCCACAACAGGGTTTTGTAGTGAGTTCCCAAGCTCATCTGATCCAATTGTATCTGCAATCAGAATTTTGTACAGTAGTCGGGAGACAGGAACGGCAGGAAATTGTGACATGGAAGAGCCATTAGTTGCCAATTCTCCACAGCCTAGTAATGCGAGTAGCACAACTACAACAGCATCTAGTAACAGTGACTCGGGTATTGGCTTTCGAGATGACTGTGGCAACCAGTCTGATCGTATTCTTGTTGTAGATGTTCGTAATCAGCAGCTTCACATACAGCAGATGATAAACAGCAATTGTGAAGCGCAGCAGACTCGTAGAAATGGGGTACATCAGGCAAAGTCATGTGCGTATGACCTGACGGGTTCAGCTAATAGCAGTAGACTAACCAAACACCTTGATGACAGATTGACTGTGCGTGTGATGCCTGATCCAGTGATGAATCTTCCTGGTCCTCTACCTGTGAGCAGTCGTAGCAGATCACCACTCAATAGTACCTCCAGTGAAGATGAGGGCCATGAGCAGAAATCAAATCCTCGTGTTGAGTTGTGCTCAGAGCATGTGGAGGATATTTCAGTTTATACGTGCTCCAGTTATCACAGAGGGACAGCACTGTGTAACAGCATGGCTTCAAGGTCAAATGATGACATGAGTGTAAGTAGTGGAACGAACAAGAGCCAGGACCAGCTAAATTTAGCATACAAGCATAATGGGTACAAAGATTTAATGACCAACAAAACAGTTTCACAATGCTTCCCTGCAAACTTCCAAGAAAAATCTGTAAGTTGTGTAAATTATAACTTTTCAAGCTTTCCTGGTCCTGGTTTTGGTAAAAGTGTCCGGTCAGTGGATGCTATGAGTATTGGCAGTGGACAATCCCATGATTCTCCTGTGTCCTGTACGATGAGTCCTAAAGTATTTGGCCCACCATTGCGACCAGTAACACATAGTTTGGAGGATTTGAAGGTGGCTGAAACACCAAGAAATGAAAAGGATCCAGTTACAGCCAATATAAGCCTGCCTGGCAGAGGACAACAATGGGGCAGTCTTCAGGAGCTACGCAGTTTTGTGGCCGACTGCTTTGAGGCTTCCCCGTCTCCTGAAGACATGGTGAGCTACAAGAAAATTTTTCTTTTACCCAGGGACACACAGATCCTTGGCGTCTGATCGCCCATGTGCCTCAATTTTGTACACTGGCACCTAGCCTTTTTAGCATAATTATTGCAGCTGTCCCTATATACAAATGTGGATCAGTTTTGCATGCACCAAGCAGAAAGCAGAAGATAATAATAAGGTTTACAGGTCAATTCCAAATTGTGGATCCTCAGCATGGAACTTGCTTCATGTCACCCGTGGAGGTGGCTTGTAGATTTTTGGAAAATTTGTGTACCTCTGATTTTAGCCTTGTGTTGCTCAAGCAGTAGGCCTGTGTCGTGGCAACTGAAGCTGTGGTAATTATCTAAGGTTCCTGCACACTCCGGTAAGACTCTCAGTGGGGAGTTGTATCTCCACTCATTCTTAACCTCATGACCAGATGGAGTTGAGGCGTCAGTTGCACGCACCAGCTGCCTTACTCCTGGGAATAGAGCTTCAGTAGCCATTGAACAGAGGTTGGGTGAGCCCCAGAGCCAATCTGGTTATTTTGGAGAAGAGAGGAACTTCTTCGCCTATTGCGGATCAAACCCCAGATTTTCCAGGTCGTACTCTAGCCACAGGATCTCTCGCGTCGTAGAGGCACCTGGTGGCGAAAGTGGGAACGTCTAAACGCGGGGGAAAGCAATGGCAAACTACCCCTAAGAACTTGCCCAGGATGCAGTGTACCAGAGCTATACCAGTCGACTGACTGAGCTCTGGTCTCTGCCCAAACTGGCCCAAGGGCTGAATACCTATAATAAAAATAATAACCCTAGCCACTACACTGAGAATTTAAAGTTTGGCATTCAGTTTATATTTTTATTGCAAACTCTTAAGAATATCTCTTTCCCATATGTCTCCCATCTTTCTAACTGGTATTCTTCATCATTGCCATTTTGCTTGCCTTCCTACTACAGTGCTATGGGCACATTTATACCTGAAACACACAAAGTAGTAAACACTTATGGATCCATCAAGCACATTAACCCTTTGGCGCCGGAATTTCCTTTTAAATTTTAGCACAATCTGTATTTAAAATGTGAATAATACAGGAACCAAAAGAGGTAGCATTATGAAATAAACGGCATTTTGAAGAGAAAAAACGGAGATTATGCAGCATGTTTAAAATATTCAGTACGTATATTTGTTGAATCAATATATATAATGCAGCATCTGGAGGTTAGCTGTGCGGTACGACCAATATAGTGGCCGTTAGGCGTCAAATAATTAATGTGCTGATATGGAATACATCCCTTAAGGGCATGCAGACAGTGGATACCAGTTTTTAAGATAGCTTGGTTTGGGAACAATTTCTCCTCTTCATAGTTTTAGGAATATTTTAATTGATTGAAGATTTGTGACAATGGGGGACAGAAGAAACACCTGCAAAATTTTGATTCAGAATCTTGTTCAAGGAAGACTGCGATGAAACTTTGTGGATAATACTAAAATGTATTATAGAGAAATTGGAAAACAGTTGCTTATGGTTTTGAAGTGTAATGAAAGGAAATGTTTTGTGGTGCTAATTTGTATTTGGGTTGAACTGGCTTGTCTTGAGGACCTTCTGTTTTAGCACTGTTTTATTTGTCAGATTATGTTTGCGGTTGGTTAGTGTGGTCACATAAAATACCGTCTTTAAGCTGTGTTCTAATTTGATGTGGTTCATAGCCATTTCATACAACTGAGCAGTCATATTTTGAATTATACATGTAATATATGTGATGTTAAACGTTAGTCATAGTTTGTATTTTCATCATCAGAAGCTGTGTTACTACAGTGTGGACATTTTCATAGCTTCACACAAAGCGCCAAGCACGTCTCAATGTTCAGACACTTTCAAAACTGTAAAAAAACAAAATGTAATCAGGGATTTAATAGGCTGGTGGGTATTAATAATCATAATCTTATAAGTGAGGTATATAGACATACATAAACAGGTACATGTGTCGTCTGGCCTCCTGTCACTTATGTTAAAGTTTGTTGTGACTTCATAGCAGGTGTCCACAAATTTTTCAAAAGTCTAAGAGCCACCTCAAACTTCTATGTGCCAGCAGGGTGACATGCAGCAAGTTCCATATTGAAGACTCACAGATACTAAATCCTAAGCGCCACTGTACACAATTCAGGTGGCCTGGCACCCAGGACTCTTGCACCCTCTAGTTCAGTCATATTTCACATAGAATTGTTGTATATGTATCCCGTTGATTTGTACAGAATATCAAATTGTTGTAACCTGTAACTGCCCATAACTCACCTTGATAAAAGTTATGTCTGTAGTTATATATAATTTGAGGCGCTCAGTGCCAGAGGTGCCTAACCCACATTTTCTTAAAAATGGCGCTCTTTGCGCCAAACGGGTTACTAGTTGCTCGAATACATTGTGCCATAGTTGCCTAATCCATATCCAGTGTATGTACGATCCTGTCACCTCGTGGCTAATGTGCTAAACTAAAGTCTGCTGTCTCTGGAGAGGCAAAGCTGCCCAACCCACAAACAATGTCAAACAAAATGGCCGCCAGGGAAGAAAATGACTCATTTAACTCGTCTGATTTCGACATATATGACAGCGATAAAGATAAACTGTACTTACCTCATGGTTCCAGTGAGGATGAAGGTATGTGTATTACACTTTACAGTTGTTAAAATCCAGAAATATTAGGTTTAAGTTATCTTTGAGTTGCATTTTAGTGGCAGTGTGGCATAGGCATATATGGCTGTCTGATTTTAAACACGAGATAAGGTGGTTAGGCACGTGCACTAATAGCTTTCTTTTTTTACTACTCTGCAGGAATGCAGCTTGAAAAGCAGAAAATAACTCGAAAGTGACAACGAAGAGTCCAAAACCACAAGAAAGCAAAGCGTAAAAGACTGAGAGAAGCTGGACAAGCCTACGTTTCATCAACAGGTAAAAATGTACCTGCCAAAATTTTTACGGATTCAATGTGTGGATGTTCTAAGAAGTGTAGTAGTAGTATATCTACTGAAGGACGTAAACAGATTTTTGAGAACTTTTATTCACGGGACTGGTCACTAAAAAATGCATTCATCGTCAGACAGATTATCGTGTCTGAAATTGCTCGAAAATGTACACAGAGTGCCACGTCTAGACGAGCAAACACACGTTCTTACTATCTTCCTGATGAACAAGGCCGTCCTCATGAAGTGTGCAAAACCTATTTTAAAGACACACTGCAAATCTGTGATGGGAAAATAACGACAGTTTTAAAGAAGAAAGCGCTTACCAGAACACTGGAACCTGACAAAAGAGGGAGACATACACCTCATAACAAAACTGATGCCATTTCAGAGGAATATGTATGCAGCTTCATCAAATCTTTCCCGGCATATGTGTCACATCATGGTAGAGCAAAAAATGGGCTCTGAAAATTCCTCTCACCTGACTTAAACATGGCCATCATGTACAGAATGTACAAAGGAAAATGCCAAGAAAGTAACATGAAGCCAGTGTCCCTCTTTTTTTTTCGGTACATATTTAACACGAAATTCAACTTGCATTTTCATAAAATTGGAAAGGATACATGTCAGAAATGTGATGGTTACAAGGCAAAGATTGACGCACTTGAAGACGGACAGGTAAAGGAACCTTTAATCACAGAGCAGGAACTCCATCATAGAAAAGCAGAAGCAGCAAGGGACAAGAAGATGAAAAATATCGAAGAAGCAAAACAGAGTAATGGAACCAAAGCAGTACTGACTTTCGATCTGCAAAAAACTTTACCAACGCCCATGCTGAGTACAGGAATTGCGTACTATAAGCGCCAAATTTGGACTTATAATTTAGGCATCCATGACGATATTACTGGGATTGGATATATGTACGTTTGGAGTGAAGATGTGGCCTCTCAAGGCCCACAAGAAATTGCTTCCTGTTTAAGAGAGCATTTTGAACGAAACCTACCAAACACAAAAGAAGTCACGTTGTACAGTGATAGCTGTGGCGGTCAAAATCGTAACATAAAAATGTCAGTAATGCTTTCCAAGATTCTTCAGTCACACCAAAGTTTAGTAGTAATTAACCAAAAATTTTTCATCCCGGGTCACAGCTTTTCAACCTGTGATCCAGACTTTGGCATCATTGAAAAAGAGAAGCGCTACCACAAAAACATTTATGTACCTGATGACTGGATTGAAATAATCCAAGCCTCAAAGAAGAAGGCTGCCAAGTTTGTGGTGACTAAAATGGACTCTTCCAAGTTTTTTTCGTGTGCCGAACTGCTAAAAAATGAAATCACAAACCGAAAAATGTCTGTTGATAATAATAAAGTTGAGTGGCTCAAGATGCAGTTTATCCAGATAAGGAAAACGGATCCCAAAAAGCTGTATGTTAAGTACACTGTTGATGACGGACTTCCGGATTTTATTACAGTGGATTTAACGAAGTTGTGAAGGGAGAGATGCACCAGTGGATTCAAACATGATTTTACCCCACTGTACCCTACAGGAAGGAAAATAACCAAGGAAAAAAGTCCGATTTGATGGACCTAATTAATTACATTCATCCTGTTTTTCATGACTTTTACATAAGTTTGGTTACAGCTGACAACGCAGACGATAGCTCATAAACATGTGATTTTAGTGAAAATGTTGTGTACCAACAGCCTGCTACAAAACTACATGACTATTTTTGCTGATGTAGTTATTTTGGTGACAACATTGTGTGTAGTGTTAACTTACAGCATTCTGTTTTTTCTAATGTCGTGTGCCAAAGATGCCTATTAAACGCCTAACCGCCATCTTTGTTAAAAATGTGTGCACCAGAGATGCCTACAATATTTGCTTACTTATTATTACTAGTATTACAGTATCTGAATTTTTTATAACATATCAGTTAAAAAGTATATGTATATTACTTCCACATGCTGTGCTCAAATAAATATGAAAATTGTTGAATATGTTACAAATAAGTCTTTCACATTTACTGCTATTGCCAGAAACCATGAGAATGTGGGATAGGTGCCTCTGGCACTGAGCGCCTCATTTAATGTAAGAAAATAAAATTCCCATGTGTTTAGCTAAGCACCCCATCTTGACTTATGGCACATTAAGCTTCATGAGTATTCTTATCTTGGGCACTAGTGGAGGTGAATCATCTTCTGTTAACTGAATATACAGGGTGTCCCAGGAGGAATGTGAAATACTTCGGGAGAGTGTTCCTTATGTTAAACTATACCGATATAACCCAAAACACCTATATTCAAAGTTGAACAGTTACGGAGATAATGGCCAGAGAAGTTTGAAACTTTGACAGCTGTTACACACTTATTGATTACCAAATA
>Ga0209629_10003505_pt1 | contig 11259 bp, 9 predicted proteins | sample TergutCu122P5_FD_187286 | JGI IMG/M metagenome (GOLD analysis project Ga0209629, IMG submission 187286) | Cubitermes ugandensis P5 segment gut microbial communities from Kakamega Forest, Kenya - Cu122 P5 (SPAdes) (version 2) | ecosystem: Host-associated > Arthropoda: Insects > Digestive system >...
TAAAAGTTTAATTTAGAATGTTGTATTCTTAGTTATATCGATGTGTCGTCCGCGAAATATTGCAGCTCAAATAATTCTGAATCTTCACAATTTTGAAAACTACAACACACGTGTAAGTTGATATGTTTGTGGAGAGATATTGAGGTTCTGACAAAGTTTAAAACGCGTGTACCTGAAGGATACGCATAGCACAGTGAAATGATCGTAAAGAGGAGTTTTGAGGATGCGGAGTGTGACAACATGTTGCCTTTTGGACGTAGCCGGACAATTTGTTAAGCGTTGCGTTTGTTGTGCGTGTAGCATTTATTCCACTGAACACGCAGTAATCATCTAACTTAAAAGAACCGTCGCTGATCACAAATATTGACCACCCCAAAATGTTGTATTACTGTTGATGCCTGTTTCGACGTAAAATGTCAATTATTATTATTCTATTGTGTGTACCTGTAAGTCAATATATGTACATATTGATACAGGGTGTGGCGGCAGGAATATGCCGTACTTCGGGTAACCGTCCTTATGTTAAATTACTTCGATATAACCAAATATGTCTGTAACCCCTGTGTGCCCATAAATAATCTAACATCAGCAACTAACAGCCTGCAGAATTGTCATGAAATTTGCTGTAAGCGTTATTTAAATACGGTTGTTGAGCAAGGGCGACTCATTAACAGTCATAATTCACTCAAGGGCGTAAATGAATTTATACCCGTAATTTCCACATTCATTGAATGAATGTGAAAAAAATTGATATATTATTTTACATAATTTCATTGAGCACCCTTGAGGTTCGTGAAAATCGATGCTGTGAAATGCACTCTTTAGTTATGGGCAGTAATGAAACGTTGCCTGTATTTTCTACATCATTCGTCCGATTTGGATAAAATGTAGTGTGGGAGATGTCCGTAAAACTTGTACAGTGACTGAGAGGTGTGTGAAAATCGGCGGAATGAAAGCAGCACTTTACTAATTCAGAGACTTGGCATATTTTTGGACGAGTATATTTACGTTGAATAAAAGTAGCTGCATTTTAGCCACCGACATTTGAGACTATGATATGAACTAGAAAATATCCCACTGACTATACCGTGTATTAGAAATAAATGGGGGTTCAGTCGTCGTTCTTATAATGGAGACCACACATTTCAAGTTACGCCACTGGCATGAATTAATTGTGTACATTTTATGTAGAATTTGTGTTTGGAAACCGAATCAGCTTTTGCAATAAGTGGTTTTCTGTGTCTTTTTGTTGTTTCCTAACTTTAAAAGTTTTCGCTGGTAACTTCTTTCTGCTTGTCCTATCGCTTTGTTTCATGAGTTGTCCCCTTTATTGCCCTTGTCTACTCCCAGAAGTGCTTTTCGAGAGGTCCCCCCTGTCCCTAAACTTATCTGTCACGGCCATTAACGCAAATCCTTAAGCCTTTTGCCAAATAAGTCACGAAAATATCCTTAAGTGTCAGGTACAATTGTGATCATTTCAATTTGGATAAAGGTTTTGACACAGACCGTGCTGATATTATTAGAGAGCACACTTGCCGAAATGATTCGAGCTTTTATAACAAACGCAACGCAAAAAACAAGATTTCGATGATATTCTACACCTTCTTTCCTTTTTTTAATTTGATTTGGTGCCGTTGAGTTCTATTATTTTGGGTTTTTAATGTAGGATGTGCCGGTCTTAAATGAGAAACGAAACTTTTATATTAAAACAAGAAGTTTATGCGTATCCGGTGGCCAAGAGTAACTTAAAAACTGTAGGACATTACTTAATTTTCCAAAAGAAGTGTGATTTTATTGTCTGCCCAATGCACATCGGTACCAGTTGAAGGAACATGACAAGCAACAAACCTGCAGAATTTCTGTCAGGATGATCTTCCTCGCTTCGGGTATGTTTTATGGGGTGTACTGCGGTGTTTAAAGGTCAAATTGCGAACTCGATCGTGGGCTGTGACTACAGGAAAGGGATAATTCGCTTGCTTTCATAATACATTATGTAGGCTACTACATTTATCATATTACAGATATATTGCTGATTACATGTACATTATACATTATACTGTATTGTGTCTATGTGAATAAAACCAACAGCTCCACTGAAATCCATTTTTATTGGTATTACGACTCTAAATGTTTCGGGCAGCCTTTCTACCCATCATCAGGAGATTTTAGCCGTACATCAGCTTTGGTACATTTTATGCAGTTTTGATGACCGTATGTTATCAGGAATAGGATGGAACTGGATGTACACGTAGAGTTGTAATGCCAATAAAATTGGATTTCAGTGCATCTGTTGGTTTATTCACAAGGAATCTGTTACGGTTCGTGGTCATACGATCGCAAAATTCACTGTACTGTGTGTTTGTTAAATGTGTTGTTTAACGGCGCTGGTAACTACTAACGTTGTGTAGAGTCGGTAACAGGTAAAAGAATAAGTTTCACTTGGGAATAGGTAGTGACAGGAGTAAACCGAAGTACTCTGTTGAAACATGTAACTACCACTTTGTCTACCACAAATACCAAATTAACTACTTTGGGATACAGCTGGGACCTGCACTGTGACAGATTGATAACTAACGTCCTCAACAATGGTAGGCTTGTTGTATTTTATTGTATAATATGTCATATAATTATGTAATATTTGATACTCAAGTCATTCTAAGTCACAGACAGAACAATGAGCTGACGAATACAATGGTCAGCTGCGCAAGACACTCTACAAATCAGAGTGTGCGTTTGCTATCTTAAGCCACGTCTGTATCTAGATCGATCTGAAGGGGTACAGATCTGTCTGGGACCTTGTGTTCGATTTCGCTTGAAAGCGCTCCTTCTATTGTGAAAGAGAAAGAGAAGAGTAAGATTCGATTCGTTTCAGTTAGGTTACTGTAGTGCATGCTAGCCGTTAGTCTCTTCGGAGTCCCCAGTCCTGAGCCGCACAGTTGCGAACGTCAGACTCTCAAGGCGGAGAAAACAGTAACCGAACAGAGTCCACTGGAGTCAAACAAAATCTGACTTACTGAGATGTTGCAACGATTCACTTTACTCGACTCGACTCGATTCGATTCGACTCGACTCTACAGAATTGCTGCATACCTAAAAAGAGGTATACAGAAATCCTGCGATAAAAAGAATGGGCCATACTTTACAGCATCTTAATGATTTTGTGTATCCGGCCAGGGCTCTTAGTTCAAGGCTCGGACTTAACTTTCCAAGAGGAGAGGACATACTGGTGATATGACTGTTATCCGGTTCAAATGACAACATCGAAATGAAAGCAGAATTGTGATGTTCAAATTTAGAATTGTCGAAGAGGTTTCCAAGTTCCAGCCCCTAGTTGCTGTCTACAGTTAAAACGTAGATGTCACAGAAATTGACGTGAGTCTAATAAACTCATTTCATTAAAGGTTTTATAATTTTTTTCCCTTGTAGCAGCAGGTATTTGCAGGAAAATAAGCGGTTCTTTTGTCACGGATACATCTGAGAATGAGCTTCCTGGAGGCTGACTCTTTCCGAACAAAGGAAGGAGAGAGGAACGCATTCCAGAACATTCCTAGGACCATGAAGGTTTTTGGGCTCGCGAAGATTATTGGAGATACAAAAACCGTAGCGCATGGTTCATGGTTCATTCTTCGTCCCCAGAATTATTCTTACTCTTAGTGCAATCAGTATAATCAACAGCATTCATTTTCTCTCTTCTTCTTAAGGCACTACAACTTCAGGGAAGTTTTGGCCTTCTCAACTAATTCTTTCCATTTGGGCCGGTTTCTGATGCAGTCCCTCCAGGTTGTTATTTTCATATTTGTTATGTCACTTATTACATCATCCTCCCAACTATTTTTAGGTTTTCCTAGTGATCTTGTTAGCGCGGGTGACCACTCATATACTTTTTTTACCATGCTGTTGTCTGGCATATGATGTACGTGTCCAAACCAGGCTAGTCTTTGTGCTTTGATGTAATTTATGGTATTCTTGTTACCAATCAGTCTGTTTATTTCTTCATTCGATTTAATTCGCCATGTACCATCACTTTCTTTAGTGGCTCCGTAGATTCTTCTTAGTACCTTCCTTTCGAATACCCTTAATTTGGTTTTTATATTTTCTTTTAGCACCCACGTTTCACAGGCATATGTTACCACTGGTCTCACTAATGTTTGGTACATCCATAGCTTGGATTTCTTCGTCAATAGTTTACTTTTCAAGAGATTTTGATTCGCATGGAATGCTCTGTTTTCTAGGGAAATTCTTGCCTTTATTTCTTCCTCTATTGAGTTATTTCCGTTCACAATTGATCCCAGATATTTGAATGATTTAACCTGTTCTAGGTGGGTTTGGATGATGTCATTTCCATCCGTTTTATGCTGCTTCTTCGTACATCTTAGATATTTCGTTTTGTGTTCGTTTATGTTTAGCCCAAACTGTGTTGATATTTCTTTTAGTTTTTGGAAGGTATCCAAGAGAGAGTACATCGTTCTTGTAGTTATTAGTATGTCATCAGCGTAGGCAGAACATTGTTTTATGCGTGTAGATGTATTTCCTTTTAGATCTAGCTGTTTTAATACACAGCATTCATTTTAGTTGATATAATTCGAGTATATTATTTGTAATTAACTGTTGAATATACTGTAATCGGGGCAGGAACTTTCTTAATTATACCACACGACCCACAATGCTGTGTTGTTGCATCGATAGACGTTGTGGTTTACAGTCGACCAGACACTTCCCGTAAATACCCCTTGACAAATCTCTTGTAACCTAAGTGAATGGTGCAGCACACTAACAGGAAGCCGGGTAGTTCAAAAGTAGACGTCTACGTCAGACTCGACTGGACTCGATTAGGTTAGTGTGTTCACCGCTCTTAAGGATTTTACCGTAAAGTACGTGCTTAGAAAACGAAAGAATGATTGCTGTTTTGAAACTGCACTGCGTGGAAACACACAGAATGCCTCAATACGAACTCGAGGAACGTGGATAGTGACCATTCTTTTAAACTGACCCCATTCCCTGTGATCGTAGCCTCGAGCTTTTTCCACATGTCTTTAATTTTTGTGTTTTAAGTACGTTACGTAAAACAGAGCTTTCTACAGTGCAATTTACAGACCTACGGAATGCCAAGAAAAGACATGGCACGGCATGGTGTGGCAAATGCAGAATTCAAGAAGAAGAAGAAGAAGAAAAGAAGAAGAAATGAATAAGAAGAGGAAGAAAAGAAGAATAAGAAAAGAAGAAGAAGAAGAAGGAAGAGGAGACCTTTTTCACCAGCAAAGTGTACTAAAATTTAAGGAAGAAATTAGTGAAATGTTACGTTGGGAGCATAGCTTTTTATGGTGCTAAAGCTTAGACACTTCGGAAAGTAGATCAGAAATACCTTGAAAGTTTTGAAATGTGGTGCTGGAGAAGGATGGAGACGCTCAGTTGGACCGAACGTGTGAGAAACGAAGAAGTGTTAGAGTAAAGGAGGAGAGGAATTTCCTACCTACAATAAAAATAAGGAAGGCTAACTCTTTTGGTTACGTATTGCGTAGGACCTGCTTTTTAAAACACGTCATTGAAGGAAAGGTAGAAGTGACGGGAAGACTAGGAAGAAGACGTAAACGGCTACTGGACGACCTTAAGGAAAGGAGAAGATACCGGACATTGAGAGGGGAAACACTAGGTAGTACTCTTTTGATAACTCATTTTAGAGGAGACTACAGACCTGTCGTAAGACGGTCTAAGTGATGATGATTAATAATAAAGTGGGTCTTAAATGAACAGGATGGAGGCCGTGGGTGAGATTTCATGTGGTTCAGAGGGAAGAATATCGGGCTTTGTGTAAACGGTTACGAACTTTCGGTGCAATAAGATAAAAGTTATCGATTGAAGGGCGTAATGTTTGATGTGTTACTTTCTCAAGAAGGCATCTGATGCCTATGGCTGGTTTTCAGTATTTGATAGGTATTTTCATGGTTTCGAAATTTTGAAAAAAATTATCATAGTAGAACTCACGTGATGCTACATGGGCAGTATGAAGTTCGGCTGTTACTATTTACAGTATGTACCCGCGTCTAAACTTTTCGACTATGCCTGATTTGAAGTTCTAAAAGCCATTTCACTCTACTGTACTTGATTCGATAACCCGTAATTTCAAGTCAAATACTTTGTAGAATTCTCAACACATATACCCGAAGGGCCAAGCCTATCCGGATAATCGGCGATCGGGATAAACATCGTCCGGAGAAGTGAAGTTCTACCGCACTTTCTGTCGGGGTCACAACACTTGAGGAAGCCTAGGTTTACTCTTACGATCCAGAAGATAATGTGCAGTCCTGTCACTGGAAAAGTCCTTCTCCCCGTGTCCGAAGATAGCCAGGCAAGTCAGTTGGAACATTATTTTTCTGATCGCGAGGGCATTTTTATCAAGAGAGTTTTTCCTCTAAGCCGCGGCCCAAATCATCATTACTGCAGACAGGTTTTGCAGCGTCTGAGGGACCGAATCCGCGGAACGATGTCTGAGTCAAGTCTGATTGATTCAACTTGGCAATGGGCCGCCCCACACTGAATTTTCGATGCAGAAAATTTTGGTCGCTAAAAACATGACTTTTGCCGCCACCCTCCTTACTCCCTTGATTTGGATATTTGTGTCTTTTTCTTCTTTCCTAGAATGAAATTTCAGCTACGGAAGTGTCTTTCTCAGCATGTCCTGAAATTCAGATACAACCGCTGACCGACCTACACGCGGTGTTCGTGGAATTTGCAGTGGGCCGGACTCGTTGCATAATCTCAGGTGGGACTTCTTTGTAATGGATAACAACGATCAGTAGTAATTATGCGTATATTTCGCAGTCGAATGGATCCCGAAAATGCGTATGCATTGAACTACACAGTCCGTATACTAAGTTTTAGGACTGATTGGGCAGAGCGAATAATACGCGCGCATCAGGCGGTCACCCACGAGCAAGTCTCGAAACGTTGTGTGCTTAGTGTTTTCTAAGTGAGTTGAGCAGTGTTTGTGATTTGTGGCGTGAAACGAAGCCGTGTGTGAAAGCCTCGTCATGGATTTAAGTATGGAGCAACGATTAGCGAAAAGGTTCTGTTTTAAAGCTGGAAAGAGTGCGACGGAAAATTTTCAAATGGTAAATGCAGCTTATGGGGACCAAGCACTACTCCGTTCGAAAGTTTTCCGTTGGTATGGACGATTTCGTGATGGACGAGAAGACAATGAAGACGACCCCAGGAGTGGCCGGCCTACAGAGTGTCGCAATGACAAAAATGTCGAGAAGATTTCTCAACTGTTGCTTCAAAACCGTCACGTTTCGCTAAGAATGCTAGCAGTCGAGGTGAACATTGGCAAGTACACAGTGAGAAAGGCTGTAGTTGAAGATTTGTGAAAACGGAAGATTTGTTCGCGCTTTGTTCCACACTCTTTGACTTCAGAGCAGAAAGCCCGGAGAATTGCAGCTTGCCGAGATTTAATTGCCACAGCAGACAGTGATCCTGACGGCTTTAAGAAGATTGTAACTGGCGATGGGACGTGGTGTTTTGCCTACGATCCGATCACTAAACGTTAATCCGCTGCATGGGTCGGAGAAACCTCGCCACGGCTGAAAATTTGCGATCTCAGAAGTCTCGTGTGAAGAGCATGTTGATGATTTTCTTCGAATGGCAAGGCGTAATCCACAAAGAATTTGTTCCGGAGGGTGAAACTATCAATGCAGTGTACTACAAAGGTGTAATGCAAAGTCTCCTGAACAGAATTCGACGTGTTAGACCGGGCATGTGTGAATCTGGTGACTGGTTCCTTTTGCACGACAACGCCCCGTCCCACAACGCGACAATCTCAAGCAGTTTTTGGCCCAACGAAAAGTGACTGTGTTCGACCACCCTCCGTATTCGCGAGATTTAGCACCTGCTGATTACGTTTTGTTCCCAAATGTGAAATCCCACTTGAAGGGGCGTCTCTTTGACTCGATTTCGGACATCCAGAAACCGTGACAATTACATTAAACACCATTGCAAAGGACGACTTCTACAAAGCCATCCAGAAGCTATATGAACGTGTAAATCTGTGTGCAAAGTTAGAAGGGATGTATGTCGAAAACTAAACAATAAAAGTGTTATTTCTTTCACGCAAATACTTTTTATAATGCCAGTCCTAAAACTTAGTAGACGCACTGTGTATAACGCGCAAACCGCTTCTTATGGAGTGTGGACTAGCGACCAGAACTGAGCTGCCTGGTATCACGTGAGACGGTCTGAGTGGATTAGTAATGTGAATTGTCGGATAAAATTAAGTCCTTTATGCTGTACATCCCGTTGTGACAAAATATATAAACTAGACCTATATTTAAATAAATTTCAACCACAACTAAATTTTTTATTAAGAGTTTAATATTTACTACAACATAATTCTCCCGGCTTGGCCATCTTCAGGTTTTAAAACAAAAACACAAAATAATCTTGAAGTTCTTTACAACATGAATCCCTGTAAATTATTTCCCTTTATGTATAAATGAGATCTCATTCCTCTTTATAGAACTTAATGTAGCAAATAACCTGTCAAGTATTTTGATTTTTTTTTGGTATTACGTGAAGGTGACCAATACGGCCGAATTTTCTTGTAATAAATACTAATGCTGATAGTAAAAAAAATTAGTTGTGTTTGACGGTTTATTTTCATATAGTTTAAAATGCCTAGCTACTGCTTAGTTTATCTAATAACATATCCTGTGCCTTAAAATAAACCATAATTACCTTCTTAAACATCACAGGGTTTAAAATTATTTGTTCTTAAAATATAGATTGGAAAAGTGTGGACTGGAATTATCTGGCAAAGGGTAGGAGCCGTGATGGCCTGTCGCCAACACAGGGGTTAATTTCGGGTCCGATAAAAGGAGAAGTATTTCCTGATTAACTGTGTGCTGGATTTTCACGGGTTATTTTGTTGTATGTATTCATAAATTTACATATTGAGGTATACAATTTTGAGGGGAGTTTATTTGGTGTAATATCACGGACGCTCTACTGCATTTATCGTCACATGTGGGATAGGTTCATCTGTCGTTAATTGGCAAAGTGTATTTACTTTTAGAGAGAGTGATCCATTTATAAACAAGTAACATAGAGGGTTGGAAACGTTTTAACCACTCTACGTTGTCTGTCGGTTGAACGCGTACTCAGACAACGCGGATTTAGTCTAATTTAATACGTATCTCCGTTTTCATTAAAGGCAACGACATATTAATAAAAACCATCTTTTTCATCTTTAAATTATTCGATTTAGACTCATGTCGGCGTTGTTAAGTTCTATTGTAACAAATTTACCTTCTCCTCGTGGGTTTTATAAGTGGTGTCGTCTCTTAATAATTCAACATTTCATAATAATAACAATAATAATAATAATAATAATAAGTGCTCTTGATGCTGCTGCTGCTACTACTACTGTTACTACAGAAACAAAAACCATGATCTTGGGCTGTTTTCCCATAAGATTTGAGGTATTTGCGACAGGTCGTGTTTCTTACGGGATACTGACTTACGTTTTAAGAGGAACTACGGAAAGAGTTGTCGTAGTAAGGAAAGTGCATTGCTGCAACATTCAGTTCTACGGCCATCCATTTCTGAGGAATCGATCATCAAGATCCACTTCTTGTTATTTGCCTATCTATTCATACAACCCCTCTCCGGTTAAATTCATTCATTTTGTTGTGCGTGTTAATGTAGAATATTTTAATTTATTGATCTATTATAAGGTTATCTTCGTCGATTTAAGATTTACTGTGTTTTTTATACCTGTGTTTCAAAACTTTGTGGCATTTTACACGGGTTAAAACCACTAATGACGCCCAAAGTTGATTTTTTCTAGAGTCAGTTACACGCTATTTATATTAAATATGTGCACATTCTCCATGGCTATCCGTACTTACTTTTGACAGGAATACTTGTCCTAATTATCAAACATCTCGTCACAATTGTATACACTTCAGTATATTTAAATTTGTGACGGACAGTGTTTGTTTCAGCGCTGGAAGCAGGTAAAAATTATTCGGCAACGAATTCCCCTGATGTAATTCCAATTATTGCGGGTTCTTTAATTATGAAGTTATGTGCCATGTGAACTTATTTTCTGACAGATTTTGTAAGTGGCCTGAAGACAGCTGAAACCGTGTGTAGTTAGGTCCCGGACAGCATGCATACCAGCAGGCGATTAGCTAATGTGTTATGAAAGCCATCACATTGTATGCTGCGCGCATAGGAGAGGAGATGAACATTCGTAACTGATATGAAACAATTGCAACTTGTCTGTCGTGGTTCAATGTTGCTGCATTCCCAGCATTTCATTACACGTTTCAATTAAATACTGGCGTCTGTATTGTCAGTAAGCAGCACGGCACAATTCTGAAAAATTAAAATAGCCACAGGATATTTTCTTTCAGCACAATTTGTACTAGAGTTCTTTTTATTTCATGTATTTTGTTATGCATAATATTACCTCCGAGCATTCATTTGAGACTGTATTTCAGACTCTTTTTTTTATTTTAGGACAGTAACTTAATTAAATGCTATATTCGAACCATCTAACCTGTTTCAAAGTATGGGTTTTCCTTTTGTTTTACTTTAGAAGACATAACATTTTCAAAATGGTTACCTTCTCTACCAAGCTTCATCCATTCTCACGGTGCGATACCCTGAAGATCGTCTGATATACCGACACACTTCTACTAGATAACACGGCGTCACTTCCCAGAACCGCGCCGTGAGCACCCGAAGTCCTATTAGATTATATTGCGTTGTAAAGGATGTAACAATAGAAACCTGAACACGTATATTGACTTTTGTGATATAAGGTGGTCTAATTTACTGTTAATAGAGGTCGAGAAGTGTTGTGTTGAACAACGCTGCAGATTGTTAAATTACAGAAGGTCGATGGTATGACGGGGTGCTGAAAAATCCTTAGCCTGACCTACTTACCGATGTCGTAAGACGGAATCGATAGGGTCGTTGGGAAGAGGGGTCTGTTCATGTGCCGAATTGCAAGTCTTCTTGTTACAGAGGCTGAAAAGATGAATGTCAGGCGACGCGCGCGATTTCAACAACATCGAGACGCAAGCTGTCATCAAGTTTTTTTTCCTGCAAGGCAAGACCCCGAAGAAAATTCAAGCCATTCTGATAGAAACATTAGGGGAATATGCACCATCGTATGCCACCGTCAAAAACTGGGTGGCCCAGTTTAAACGTGGTGATTTTTCCACCTGTGATGCGCCTCGTCCTGGACGACCCAAAACA
>Ga0209629_10003506_pt1 | contig 11259 bp, 7 predicted proteins | sample TergutCu122P5_FD_187286 | JGI IMG/M metagenome (GOLD analysis project Ga0209629, IMG submission 187286) | Cubitermes ugandensis P5 segment gut microbial communities from Kakamega Forest, Kenya - Cu122 P5 (SPAdes) (version 2) | ecosystem: Host-associated > Arthropoda: Insects > Digestive system >...
AAACATGTATCTATTTTGTATCAGTTGTAAATAAATAGTTGCCACTATTAAAGTTCCAACCCTCGTATAAACATCCGTCAGCGGGACCATTCGGAGAAATGCTCCATGTATTGCGTAATTAAGTGTATAGTGCGTGGAAACCAAGCGCGTGTTAAAAACGCAGATTTGCGTCATCCGTCTTGCACAGTTGTAATGTAAAGACGCAAATCTGCGTCACCCGTCCACAATGTGTTAATAAGACGGTGGTAAGTTAATTAAACATGCAGAATGGCGGTTAAAATCCTTGGCGCACACCCCTGTTTGTTGTGTAATAAACTGTAAACAGAATTACAACACAGAAATATCATAGACTGCAGGTAATAAAGTCTTGAACATTTAAATCGAATATGTGTTTATTGAGTCATTAAATACACAAAACCTACTTTTCATAGAACTCCATCCATCTGCTTAATGACTCTCAAGTAAATTGTAACTGCACTTCCCTCCGCTCTTTGTCACTTTATTTCTACTGTCTTGGCAAATATCAGAGTCCCTCTGAATGTGTTTCTTGGGATGAAATATTAGTGCAATAAAAAGGATGCAACATCCTACACATCAAAACCACGTACTGCAAATCATCTTGATATAAAGTATAAAAGTGAGCATGCATGCTTATAAATAACCTTGTGATCAGGTGACTGAGAGACCAGAAGGAAAGCAGAAAAAGCAATATTTAAATTGGCAGTTCATCAAGTGCTGCTGTAGCTATTTACACATATTTAATTAACACCCTGCTGAGCCACTTACATTGTCTTTATGCTGATGGTTACGTATCCTTATGCATCAGCCTCGTTAGTGCCATGTCACATACATTCATAATACCAAAATATTAATATTTAACTACACTGTGTTCTATTGTGTTAGACACTCAAAAGAAAAATATTCAAGAGTTGGATAGACAAAAATTTATGCCCGGATTAAACCATAAGACTTCAAATCGCAGATTTTCAAGAAAATGCAATCACTGATTAAATTTCTGTGGACATCTGCTCTACAGAATTTCTTCCAAATATAAAATTCATAAAACATGGAATAACTTTTAATTCCTTTCTAAAAACAAGGCTTTCACCCAACCGCTTTTCGCGAAACTTCTAATTGCTCAGCGGAATTATGTGGGGACTTCTTATGCCGAATTCCACCCAGATCACTAAAGAAATACGGAAAGTGCTAGTATAAATTATTTTACGCTGTGAACTAAAATACAGCCGTCACTAAGACGATGTTTAGTTTCTTAACAGAAGCACGCACTTGTGCGTGAAATCACAGCCTGAAAGCAGGACAATTGCAAGAATTGCTAAGAAATAGGCAGGATTTTGACAAATGTACATATAGAAAGTGTCTTACCTAGATGAATGCATGTATTGTGTTAAACGTACCATATAAATTCCTAAAATGTAAAACCTCAGTGACATACACAGACCTACGTGTGTAATTTGCCCTTGAGATTGATCCTACGTCGGCAAAATCTACGGAAGAAATAATTATATTTAAAATTATTTAATGCTTTATTCCGTATGGTTTATGTACTGAAAATTTTTACGCAGTTAGTTCATCGTTAATCTTAGTTTGACCTCTCTGGGTTCGAATCCCAGAAAGCCGTCCAACCAAAGTTGATAATTGTGTTGTTCTATGTATTGTTTGTATGTAAATATATACTGTACTACTGCCACCGGGTGTTAACCCAATTACAGTTAACAAATATATCAAATATCAAATATCAGAACTACAAAATACATTATAATGGCGTCCAAGCAAAGTAAAGTATTGAATATAAAAAAAAATCGCCAAAGGTATTATGGAAATCTGCATATACAGGGACAGAAAAAAGAAATTATGTTCATCATCATCATCATCATCATGTTCGTGAAGGGTTAGGTGCGTTCCCTGTTCCTTAATCCTCAAAGTGGAGCTGGTCCCTCCATCTCTTCTTCGGTCGTCCTATGTTCCTTCGTCCTTTCGGTCTGTATCGTAATGCTTGTTTTGGTATTCTATTTGTGTCCATCCTCTGTACGTGTTGCAGCCACTTTTTCTGGTGTTGTTTCATTTCCAACTTATGATCATTTGAACCTTAAAGTACTGTGTTGCCCTTCAAATGCTGATGTAGGTTATGAAAAATACAACTAAGAACATAGGGGTTCTGTGCATGCGCCTGAACCCGGCTCCACTATTTTCGACTCTCTCGCGCTACTGAAAAGAAATGGTTCTGTGCCGTGATGGTCAAGATCAACCCCCGGGAAAACGGGAAGACGGGTTGGCTGGTGTAAAGTGCTTAGAAATCCCATTAAGACATTCCCTGTTAATATATGTGCAACTAACCACTACATGCTCTGTTGTGACGAAGTGACTTGTGTTCAGACAAGCACCTGTACAGATTATTTAAATACATGTCGCCGTTACCAGAGGAGGTTTACTGGCTTTTTCCGTGACACAGCTAACTTCGTTGTCACTTCCCACACAAATAGCAGCAGAAGTAATTGAAATGTGGATCCTATTACATTGTTTCAAACCATCTAGAAGCCATGTATTCTTGGCTTCAAGGTGAAAGAAAACTACAAAACTACGGACCGCAGAAGCAACAGACCCGGAGCAAAAAATATCATTAAAATTGAAAGAGCGATGGGAAAAAATTATTGAGCGTATAATCATAGCAGTTTTGTATTTAGCTGAAAATAATTCAGCATTGAGGGCAAGTTCCAGCATCTCTTATACAGCCCAAAATAGTTACTATCGTGGCTTGATCGAACTGACTGCCATATTTGATCCGTTTTCGAAGATATCTTTAGTCGTGCTTCGTAAAAAAAAAAAAAAATACAATATTTATCGCATTCAATTCGACTTGGGGAAGTGCCACGGGACATAAAACAATAAAACAATTATAGATATGATAAAGAACTGAATATCATTCAATTTTACTTGACTGTACCCCTGACAAATCCGTCCGCGACAAATATATGTTCTGTGTTTCGTCCATACAACCGGTCTAGATATTGAAACTAGGGAAGATTTTACACCATTTGAAGTAGTCGATGGCACTACAGGGCAAAGTTTGTCTGAGAGGATAAAATCTCTTCAGCTGCTGAAGAGCTGGAACCAACTGCCGTCACCAAGGATGTCACAGAGGGACATAAAGGAGTGCAAGCAGACAGATGACTTAAAAACCTACATGCTTTTTTTAATCATTATGGAAGTTACGATTTCAATTTACATCTTGGAGACATCGCAAAATCTTCGGTCACAGAAGTTAACTTCCAGTACTTTAAAAAATTAAGTACTTCATTTGCAGATCAATCTCATGTCCCTTTTCCATAGCTCAGTTATACAAAACCAATCTATTAATGCTGTATAAGTCAAAAGTCGCTGTTTGTTCTGAGGTCCATACACAACGCATAAATGCAATGTGAACACCATGTAATATTTTTCAAAAAATCGTGGCGTTCGTAAGATACTGTGGAAAAATACTGTACAGACAGACAGGCCACATATGACAAAGTGACGCATGTGCACAGCATTCTGGATAACTAAGGCTACAAACACACACTCAGAATATGTAACACTTATTGTTTTTCCATGGAAACTACAGTTACGCAACTGCATCATAATGCTACATTTATATGTACATTGCCAGTCTTGTCTTCTTTGTTATTGTGTTTTTGTCCCAACCTCACAAGAGTTCAGAACTGTTCAGTATATTCTGTTTTCCTCTGTACCCCTCCCCTGTTCTACCATACCTGGACGTCTGAAACTGGTGTTGGTTTACCCTTGGTTTGGTTTTCAAAGTGTTATGATGGTCTCAATTCAGTTTTGGCCTTATCTTCTGAATCCTGTTTGTTGACTGCTCAAGACAGGTCAAGGGTCCCTCTGTTGGCTTTATGTATGTATTACTTTGTGTTGGGTTTAGTGCTTTATTATGTTTTGCTGAGTTACAGATGTGTATTAATTTTTTCTTATCATGAAGTCAGCCAGGTTATTTGGTGGGTGTATTCAGTCTCATTATTCCGATGCAACTTGTAAGATCATTTGTATTCTGTTAAAATATTCACTTTTATTAATTATTAAATTTTGTTATCTTTATTTTTTTTCCTTGTGTGTTGTGGTACTTGCACTACCAGAACTCTCCCTTGGTTTACATGATAAAATGTGGGTTGGGTGCAATACTTTTGTGCATATGATAACTGAAAGTATAGCTAGCGGTTATTACCCTGTACTGAATTAGTAAGGCTAACATGTGTCACATATACATTATTCCAGCTTTTATACTGCTGGATTTTGTGCATCTGAAATTCATTACATCATGAACATTTGTTTTTGAAGTAGATACCAAATTGAAGAAAGATGTACATTAAAATAAAATATAGCAAATATATTGTCTTCTTTTCACAGTGATAAACATGCAAAGGCAGAGCTTTGTCCTTATTTGCAACTGTAAAACTGGCTGGGCCTCACATGCACAATGCTAACGAACAGCATCATGTACATACATTACTTGCCCAGGACACACTCTTGGCCAGACTGAAGCATTTACCACTTACATAATACATACACAAACAAATAAAGAAATAAATAAAATAATTACAAACTAAATTGAAGAGTTGCGCATTTATCAGATTGTAAAAAGAATAAAAAGCATTTTACCATTTCAAGTGATTGTTTATAGGCTGGCATTTTGTAAATGATAATATGGCAAATATATTCAAAGCAGAACAAAGTTTTCATCTGTGCTGTCTGGGGACAGCTTATTTAAAGCAGCTAGTAGGGATACAACTTAGGTTTGTAAGAGTAGAGCAGTATACAAGTTATAGCTAAATGCACTTTTCATAAACATGTGCCTGTTCATAAGTACGCTAAGAGAGCAAGAAATGCAAAGAGGCAAGATACTTTGTACACAAGATGATGTTTGACAAGAGTGTCCTTTTAAGTTAACAGCACAAAATTTAAGGCATTTCATTTACAAACACAGTGACAACCTTGGACAAAGTAACACGAATAAATAACTGTTGTGAGCAGGTAACGTGCAGGCATAAATATGCTTACCCAAGACAGCAGTCTTTTACTCATTTAAATTAAAAGGTTAGTGTGCATCTAAATTTCTTCTATTGGAATCAGTCCTGTTGTGGAGCAGGTCACACTTGGAGATTGAGAACCTACTGCTCAATATTGTCACATTGTTTGGCTATGATATCTTCTTCATAAAATGTTCTGAACAATGCAGTGTGTCCAGCTGAAAGCAGAATCCACTCATAGCTGCTTCGCCGCATAATGGCCGATGATTCCACCCACTGTGCAGTGCAGACATGTGTCAAAACAGATCTGCACAACACAGAGCAGACGTAATTTGCTGGTTAGCGAACGACTAAGACCACTTCCCAGTACTCACTTCTGTGTTAACAAAAGCTCTCTGTACGTAGAGGTACTAGATGTAATAGGACATGATATGTAAGTTCACTTTCTATAACTTTTAAATCATGTCATTAAATATTTTATGTCACTGGTTGAACAATCAGGGACAACAAATTGTGTCTTCTTGTAATTTATTATTTGTCACAGCAAACTGGTAAAAATGTTTTTTAATATAGTCAAAATTTGTATGTCACACAATGAAGTAAAAAAATTAAAAATTATACCTTCAGCTGCTTCATAGAATGTCTTTATATCTTTTGTGATTCCAGTATCTTCACAGCATAAAAAATGGTCAGTTTGTTATACTATATCATAAAAAATCAGTGCACATTTACCTTCCTCAAGATATTACAACTAATGTAAATGTAAAACTTCATACCAAATTTGGCATGAAAAATTTAAGAAAAAAAGAATACTGCCTGAACTAAAAGTACTTCTTCATACCATCAGTACAAATAAGTGTTTGTTGTATCAGTGCCACCATGTTATTTGTGAAAGCCATACTGTAGGACTATGTAATTCAAATGTGCTAATATGAATAATTGATAACTGATAAACACCAACACATGCACCTCATATTCAACAGTATATTAGTCTAGAATGTTGATTTCAATGTTAAAATACATAAAAATACTTAAAAGTACTCTGACATGTTTCGATCTTAACAGATCATCATCAGGGAGTAGGTCTGTACCTCGTTAAAGTTACTGAATAATTTAAAAACTTAAAAAACACTGAATTTAAAATCCTGATGATCAATCCTGGTGTTGTGGCAGCAATACATGTAGCAGGTGTACGTGGTGACCCTTGCGGTGCAGTCCAATGCACTGCACCACAAGGGTCACCATGTACACCTGCTACATGTATTGCTGCCACAGCACCGGGGTTGATCGTCAGGATTTTAAATTCAGTGTTTTTTTAAATTTTTAAAGTATTCAGTAACTTTAACGAGGTACAGACCTGCTCCCTGATGATGATCTGTTAAGACTGAAACATGTTGGAGTACTTTTAAGTATTCTGATGTATTTTAACATTGAAATCAACATTCTAGACTAATATACTGTTGAATGTGAGGTGCATGTGTTGGTGTTTATCAATTATTGAATTGAAAAATGCACGGTGAAACATTGAAATTCGTTCTATTATGAGTTTATAAGGTCCACTTTATGTTATATTTTATCCATTAAACATACTTACATACCATTTCCTTATAATAAACTTATCCAAGTAGCCAGGATCCAGCCTCTTGTAATTCACAAGTCTCTTGAGGTCCTGTTCAAATTTTTGTAAGTTTCCATCATTTATATCATCAAAGCAAGGCACAACTCTCAAATTACTTTGTCTGTAATAAACAAATATATAGTAATAATCACAATGACTTGCTAGAAGTGTACCATTTTTGAATACATATTTATATGTTTAGTATATAAACACACACAGTCTAGTCTTCTGTACCAATATTTCACTTCATCAGAGTATGTCTGTATCTTACTATGGCAACAATTGTATTGTCTGCTCACCATATTCCACAAAAAATGGGGCCTATATTAAACTCTTTGTTAATTTGGTGCATAATTCTCACTGCTTGTCAGTCAACACATTTAGCATCCGGAACAAAAAAAAAGTGCTAGAAATTTTATACCAGTTATTTCACTATTTCTATATGAGGAAGAAAATCTGAACATGCCCCTTTGTTGTGGTAAATGTTTACCACTTCCATAGACTACATTCAGTAAGCAACAGGAAATTATTTTACTCACAGGCTCAAATCATCTAGTAACATTCTTAGGTGTTGAGGTAAAATATATCTCTTGTACGGTGCCAGGTACTTCAAGAAATCATTTTCTTCAGTAAAGCCATCAATACTGTTGAAGGAAAACTCAAGTTATACCTAACATCAATGCTGCATTTTTTTTGTCAGCATAATACAGTACCTCAAAAAAATTAAGAAGAATTCCTATGATTAACTAGGACAGTTTTCACAGTTTTCTGCATATATGGTGGGTGAAAACACTTAGTCATTCTTACAATTTATTTTATAAGCAATTAACATATTGACAATATTTATCTGTTTCAAGAAAATCACAGCACTGACAGAAAAAATGTTTGAAAGTAACAGTAAATTTATAGTAGAATGCTGAATAACTTATTACTTCCTATAACCAAACATTGCAAACAAATAGGAATATAAACAAGTGTGCAATTATAATTTCTATTGCTATATTGTCACCAAATATTGTGAAGTAATATGATGTAGTCATGTCAGATGTGAGGTTCTCACAGCCATATTGCTGAAGGTTCAAGTCCCCTGGGATGGGATACTTATGTCAAGAACTACTTGCCCAAGACAGTGTTACACCCCAGAAAACTTGAAACCTCAAGACCTACTCATGTTTTGTTATCTAGAAAGTCTGGTGCTTAATTTCATGCACAAACAAGAAGTTTCCTGCAGTTTCCCTTACAGTTAGCCTCAACATTTCTTCTATAAAACTGTCATAAACTTCATGAACTATTAACCTTCCCAGTTCAATCAGTTTCAGCTGCCATGATACTTTTGATTTCACAGCAGTTGTATTTACCAACAAGTGAGTAATGACACTCTTTAATTAGCTTTGTTGCATACTTAATAAAAGGATCATGATAAAAAGAGAACAGAAAGGAAAGGAAAAAAAAAATAATGACTTACCGTATGACAAAAACACGCTGATATATATTTCTCTGTAAGTCATCTATTAGTTCCTTCAAACCATATATGAAGAGTTCATCCAGCCAGGAGGGTTCTCTGTAGCTAACTCTGGTGCGATGGAAAAGAGCTTGATGATGAATTACAGCTAATGAACTCTCAACTACAATGATCTTAAAGTTGTCAGATGACACATGGCTTCGCATCCAGTCTACTTTGTTCTGTCCAACTTCTTCACCCAGAGTAGGGTCAAAACAGTCAAACACCTGTTGAATGAGGTTTATAAGGCATTGCAGTTTTCACCTAACAATTGTTTTTAATGGATAAATAAGAAATTGTTTTGTAGTTTCTGAGCAACTGCTTAATGAGACATGAGGCATGTGTTCATGTGCAATTTAATTTAATACTGTAATCTTCTTCATCCTTAGTTTTTTTAATAAATTCTTGTGGTGAGATCACAGGAAGGTAAGAATTATAGATTTGAAATAAATGCCATATTTTTGTGAATATCAGTGTAGAACAGAATCAGTTTCTTCTGTTACTTGTTTTGTAGTTTCAATCTATACATAAAATTTCTAATAGGTGTTCTGATTGTAAGTCAGTTGGCTCTTCATATATGTAAACCAGAGGTCGGCAACCTTTTACTAGTGTTGTGCCGAAGTAATGTTGCAAAGTCACTTAGCGTGCCAACCCACCCAAGCCCACCATATTTTTATATACTACAACCATTGAAACACGTTAACTTGATCTTGTATTAGTTCTGAACACATTGTTTTGAAATTTTATTATAAAGTCCAGTGTTATTAAAAGTCCAATAGTTTGAAGAACAAAACAATAAAATAAATCAAATATAAAACACGTTATTAAAATTTTAATACGAGTAATCATTGATTATTATTGATCTGAGTCATTAATAAATTAATGGAGCCCTTGTCCTTGCTTCTCCTTAGTTAATTGTTCAATATCAGGTGTGCATTTGGTCACTTTGAGCTTCACACAGGCTTCTGCATGCACAGGTGTTAGGCAGCTTCTCTGTGGACTCAAAACAGCTTTCATGCGTGAGAAAATTTGTTCACACATATAAGTTGACCCAAAAGCCGCAAGCAGAGCAAATGCAACTTTCTTCTAACAGGTGAAGGCTTCAGGCAGGGATGTCTAGCAGTTGAGGATGGCAGCTGACTTTTCCAAGCAGTTTCCTTCAAGAGTTTTTCGCAGTTCTACAAATTTTGTTGTCCATAGCTCTGATGACTTGAATTCGATGTGTTGCATTTCAAAATTGTCAACATCCATCCACTCGAAAAGAGATGGTTCAAATGGGGTGGCAGTAAGTTCAATTAAGTAGGGCTTGATGAGGTAAGAAAATATGGTCCCGTTAATTTGGAAGTCTTGACCTCGTTTAGCAAACTCTCCTTTGAGCGCTTCAACATACTTCTGAAGCTCATCTCTGTTGACAGTAAATAGATTTGAATGAGCCTTTATGTTTGGAAAGTACTTGTAAGTGTTAGTGGTAATATCACAGCAAAATATATCTAATTTTGGCGCAAATTCTTTCCAGTGCTAAAAAAGTTCAAGTACTGTTTGACCCTGTTTTTGTAAACGCAAGTTTAAGTCATTCAGGTGTTTAGTTATGTCAGCCAGAAACATCAGCTTGCACAGCCAGTCGTCGTCATTCAATTCTTGGAAATGTTCTTTTTCATCAAGAAACACCTTGATTGCTTCTAGACTTGATACAAATCCGTTCAAAACATTACCTCGACTAAGCCAACGGACATTGCTGTACAGCGGTAGGTCTGTATATGCGCTCTCCATTTCTTGTACAAGAGACTTGAATTGCCTGTGGATCAATGAAGAGCGAGAAACTATGAAGTTAACTATCTTGATAACAGTTTCCATTACAGAGTTCAAGCACAGTGACGACATCTTCGCACACAAACTCTCTTGGTGTATAACGCAATGGAAGCTCAATACTTGAGGTCCAATATGATCCTGAAGAAGTTTAACAAATCCTTTGTTCTTTCCGAATATTGCAGGGGTGGCATCAGTAGTAACACAGAATATTTTATTTATGTTAATGTTCTGATTTTCGAAGTAGCTTACAAATGCAGTTATGTCGACTCCCTTGACTGTACCACCAAGAGGTATCAAGCAGCACAGTTCTTCATAAAGACGGTCGCTGTCACAATATAGCGCAACTATCGCTAGACGCGCCACGTCATTCACATCGACACTTTCGCCAAGAGCGACACTAAATACAACAGTGTGTTGTAACCCGGTTGTTGGTTTTACCATTACATTTTCAGCCATATCAGTTATGCGTCTCTCGATTGATCTCGAAGAAGCCAGTATTTCTCGAATCCGAGACAGTATTGTTTCTTTATTTGCTAAGTCACTAAAAAAAAAAGTTCAGTCTATGACTGTACTGTTGAAGATGTAGAACATAGTAACGCATAGCCACCATCTTGTTGTTGTCATAACGTTGCCATAGTAACACATATCCACCATCTTGTGACGGCTCGGTAACGCTGTGACGCCATCGACTTTGCTTGCAGACCCCCCATCAAACGAAACCATAGATGTATTCTACATCAAAATTTCAGCACTGCTCAAAAAAAGTTTCCTTGACGAATTCTCCATCTGCGAAAGGTCTGGCCTTCGAAGCCACACACTGAGCAATTTTGTAACTGCATTCTGTAGCTTTATATTTGGTTCCAATTACTTGACTAAAAATACTAGTTTGTTTTTTATAGCCAGAAACAGCCCTTTTTATGGCTTCACTTTTCTCCTCTGAGTTTTTAAACATGGACTGATGTTTGGTTTGATAGTGCCTTTGTACACTTGACGTACAGCACACGACAGTTTCACAACATAAAGCACAAACAGCACGATCCTTTTGTTGTATGAACCCGTATTCGTTTGTCCAAAAGTCTTGAAACGAGCGGATATCAAGTTTTTGCCTTTTTTGAGTCATTATAAGAGCACCGTATTACTTAATAACAACACCAACTTTTGTGTTATGGTCCACGGACTGTACTGGCACGAGTATTGTTCTGTATGGGTGTGAAACTTGGTCGCTAACATTGAGGGAGGAACGTAGGCTGAGAGTGTTTGAGAATAGGGTGTTGAGGAGAGTATTTGGGCCT
>Ga0209629_10003508_pt1 | contig 11257 bp, 4 predicted proteins | sample TergutCu122P5_FD_187286 | JGI IMG/M metagenome (GOLD analysis project Ga0209629, IMG submission 187286) | Cubitermes ugandensis P5 segment gut microbial communities from Kakamega Forest, Kenya - Cu122 P5 (SPAdes) (version 2) | ecosystem: Host-associated > Arthropoda: Insects > Digestive system >...
GCAATAAAAACCTCTGTTGCATCTAGTTGGCATTTTATTTCCACATATCAGCTAACATGCCCTGTGTCTGTGCTGACATATGACTATCATTTTTATATTGATATTTTATTTAATGTTCCATAAATCCACAATAAAAAACAATAAGTAGGATACAGAACATGTCAAGAGTAATACAGTATGTAAAACTATACAAAATTATATAAATGTGTGAAATCAGACAGGAATTGATTCCAAGTCAAGTACATGAATGATATTTAATACAAACAGGACAAACCACTGTGAAAAGAGAAAGGCATAGGAAGATATGGTTATAGTAACAAACAGAGGAACAAGTCCGATGCGGACAACAAGCAAATCGTAGCAAAATAAATACAGATAGCAATTATATGCATGTGAATAAAATTAAGATGACAAATGTTAAGATTTTTTTTTTGTGAGACTTGGTGATAATGAACATAGATTATTAAGACTATATGTTAAGTAAATGGTTCTATTAAAGATATTTAATGGCACATTATCAGCTTGTGATAGATTTATATTGAAAATATGTATATGTAGGAATCAATTTAAACAAATTTCAAGTTTCCTAACATTATTAAATATATCTTTAATGTATGGAGGAAGATTGTTTGTTACTGCTGACAGACTATTACTATCTCCTAAAACAGCATAGTCCTGCATTTCTTGGTGTGGTACAACAGAGTCATAGGCCTGCCTGTTACCTCATTCTTCATCATTGACATCACAAACCACCACTTCCACCGTTCTGTTACACAAATTATGGACAGCCATTTTCACCTATATTAAACTAACTTATTTGAGACTGACCTCTGCTGATGTTCGTTGATGTGGAATATCAAACACTACTGCACTTCTCTGTATATGTCAACACATAATATTTATGTATATCTATATAACACTACACTGCAAGACATTTTGGTGGCTGTAGTATGCTGGAGTCACAGGGTCAGGTTTTTCATAGATTTCTCTCCAGCTTCCAGTAACTTGGTGGTCCATTGCTCCCTTATCTTCCACTGGTTGTTGGCTGGTCCTCTTTTGCGGTCCTTCAGAATGTTCAGTGAATCAATTTACGCACCATCTCGTGCCCACACATTGATCGCCATTTCTGCACACGATCACCCCATGTACAATGTACATCTTGACTCGCTCAGTATAGTAGGTGAGACTTCTTACAGGATATGGGTGGGGTGTATTGAATTTGATAAAGTCCTCACTATCCGAAGTAAAATTCTGCACTTGTCCAGTTAATCAACTACCAATTGTTTGACCTCCTTCTTTCACTTGAACTCAAATCTCATATGCTAGAAACCAACAGTCACTTCACTCCAGAGCTACTAATCTGTGCTCTAGGTGGCCTCACTATCAGCAACCTCACTTACACAGCTCACTTACTTGAATGTCAGCATCCAACACTCTTTGGTCAGTATGAAAATTTCTTTTATTTATTTATTTATTTATTTTTCGTTTTGGGTTCAAAGTTTGCTTGTATTAGTCTGTTACCCTTCACCCCATGTTAAAATATGCATACTTCATGTTGCCCATGCATTTCAGGAATTAGCTAAACAGACTATTATTTCCTTTGTCGGATGTTCACAGGGTATCTGACTTAAAGATCTCTGGAGTGATGACCTTCGGCCCTTTCACTAAAGGTTTTTTGAATGGACTTTTGCTTTGCAGTTTATGACGGCTTCAATCTGCCCCTAACTAGCAATTGTTTACTTGATCAACAAATGTACTAAAAATGTTCAGCTCTATCATGATGTGTAATCCTTATTGTTGGATGATGTGGTGTTTGCCCATACTTATTTTTGGCTACCAACACGTCTTTTAGTTTTAGTTGTGTCTTTATAGCCCACCACATAGTTCCTTTAAAAGACTCTTAAAAGCCATCCTCTGCTGCTACACTCATATGCCAGGCAGTATGTTCATAATCATCATTGGTTAGCAACAGATTATCAGTAAAGTTCAGTTAAAATTCACTATCCCAACCATGCAGTTTCTCTGAAATCTCTCTGTAACCAAATTGTTCAGCTACATGATAGGCAGTTCTTCCTCCTTTATCTTTGGTTAGCAACAGGTCATCTTTGAGGTTTAGTTGTACTTCTCTACCCCAAAACCACAGTTTCTCTAAAATCACTCCCTTACCATTTCGTGCTGCTAAATTCCAGGCAGTTTCCCCATCTTTATCTTGGGCTAGCAAAAGGTCATTTTTGAGGTTTAGCTGCACTTCTCTAGCCCAATCCCACAGTTTCTCTAAAATCTCTTTGTAACCATAGCGTGCTGCTGTGTGCCAGGCAGTTTCCCCATCTTTATCTTCAGCAAGTAACAGGTCCTTTTTGAGGTTTAACTCCACTTCTCTAGCCCAAACCCACACTTTTTCTAAAGTCTCTTTGTACCCACGCCGTGCTGCTATGTGCCAGGCAGTGTCTCCATATCTATCTTTGGCTAGCAACAGGTCATTTTTGAGGTTTAGCTGTACTCCTTTACCCCAACTCCACATTTTCTCTAAAATCTCTTTGTTACCACACCGTGCTGCTGTGTGCCAGGCAGTTTGTCCATACCTATCTTTGGCTAGCAACAGGTCATTTTTTAAGTTTAATTGCATATTACTACCCAAAAGCCACAGTTTCTCTAAAATCACTCCCTTACCATTCCGTGCTGCTACATTCCAGGCAGTTTCCCCATCTTTATCTTGGGCTAGCAAAAGGTCATTTTTGAGGTTTAGCTGCACTTCTGTACCCCAACTCCATATTTTCTCTAAAATCCCTTCATGGCCATTATTTGCTGCTAGGTGCCAGGCAGTTTGTCCACCCTCATCCTTGGCTAGTAACAGGTCAACTTTGAGGTTTACTGGCACTTCTGTAGCCCAACACCATAGTTTCTCTAATATCTCTTTTTCACCATCATCTGCTGCTATGTGCCAGGCAGTTTGTCCATCCTCATCTTTTGCAAGAAACAGGTCATGTATGTTGTTTAGATGCACTTCTGTTGCCCAAACCCACAGCTCCTCTAATGTCTCTATGTGGCCACTCTCTACTGCCAAGTGCCATACAGTTTTTCTGTATCTGTCTTTGTGCTGCAACAGTTTCTTTATGGTGTCTGAATGTTCTGCTGATTGCAGGCTATCAAATAAAAATCTAGTAATGTGAGCACTGCCTTCTACAACTGCTTGGTGCAATACTCTTGCTGGTACTAAACTTTGTAAATGATTTTTTTTCCCTTTCCTTCCTTTGTTTATTCGTTTCCCAAATTGTTGTAAGTTCACTTCTGGTTGCTCAGATTTCAACAATAATTCATCCAGAAAGAATCTAATCACATGATAATCTTCCTCCAGTAAAATTTTGAGTAAAAAATTCTGCACTTCTAACAGAAAACTAGCTTCATTGGTCAACTGTGTTACCAGAAAATCTGCAACATAATACTCAGCAAAAGTGCGGTGGATGAAGTGAAATTTATCATTGATGTACTGTACAATTCCAATCCCAGAAATTGCTTCAGGTACAAGCAGTTGAGATTTTTCAAGTTTTGAAACTGTATCCTTCAGTTCAGGAAACAGTACTTCCAATGCCAATTTTTGATGATTTTTTGTTACACTAATGTCATGAATAACAGTATGACTGAGCTGTTCTTTAGCTATTTCTCCTTTTTCGATAAAAATATTCCATTTGTTTGTAATAAATTTCCTATATAAATCTACAAGACACAGATCTTTAGGTAACTCAGGATCACATTTCTGTGACAAACAAAAAGTTTTAACTTCTTTCTCAAAAGCCTCTGCCAGCATTCGTGTTTGTAATGGGATGCCAGTGAATTCTTTCTCTTTATCACTAATTGATTGTGCTAGCTTCTCAATTAATGCTCTAGCATAAGTTTCCAACTGTTGCTGATTCCCTTCTTGAAGTTTTAAATGCTGACGCCAGAATTTTGTTAAAAACGCAATCTGGTTATCCTCAGAGAATGGTTCTAAAGTGTAACAGAGCTGCTGTAGATTATCTTCTAACTCCTCTCTCAGATGAAGCCGGGTGGTGACCCACAACTGCTCTATCCAAGGTTGATTTAGAGGATTTAAATCCTGCAGTAAATCAAGGACAGTCTCTTTATACTTGGGACTGATTTCATCAAAACCATCAAACATCATTATCACCTTTGTTGGTTCCTCAAGTCCCTGACAGCACTGTTTGAACAGTTCCTTTTCAAATGGATGTTGAAATTTTAATAATTTTTCAGACAAAAACTCAATAGCTCCTATCTTTTGCTTCATTTGAGTTTCAAGTACATCTGTATGGTCATTCAAATCAATTTTCACCACCCAGTAGGTCGGGAATTTCTCTTTGATTTGCTTAGACAGATGGGTCAGTACAGTAGTTTTACCCATCCCTGCAGTATCAGCAATCAGCATCACTTTCTGCCACTGTGCTTGCTGCAAGAATTCGTCTAAATTCTCTGGAGTGTAAGGAAGTGGATTTCGCGCATCAATATATTCATGCAGTGCTGTTACACTCCCTTGTGACTGCCACCAAATGAGCCTTCCCGATTTGTCTTCCAGTAGCCAATGCACGTTCCTCTCTGGATTATCCTGACAGCATTTCCTGAATTCTTGTTCATTAGTAGCCAATAAATCAGAGAATTTTTGATCAAAAATGTCCTTTTTAATAACTACTTGGTGATTAAAAGTTCTAGGAACATAGCAATTTTCAATGCAACCATCAGTAGTAGATGTCAGCAAAGGTTTACCAATCTCCAGTGTTTTTTTCTCTAGTAAATCAGCAACAGGTAAAAACTTTGTTACTGGTGACTCAGAAGATATAAGTTTATTTAAACAAACTGTACTGCCTTGGAAACAGACTGTGTTTTTCAGAAGTTCATTTTGTGAATCTGGGGTTAAATCACTCCACAAGTAGTCTTTGTCATACGTTACTTTTGCCTGGTAGTTCAACTTGCCTTGAAGTGACTGTGCTACCTCAGTAACAGCAATCAAAATAATTCTTCTCTTTTCACTGAAGCTGTTCAGAATGGCCAAAATGTCTGCTACACTTCTGTCATATTCACATGAACACTCAATAATAAGTGTTGGATGAGTGACTGACTGAAATGCTTGATAAATAGCCTGAGCTTTCTCCCTATTTTGAAACTGTTCAGCTGTTAGGAAGATATAACCACTCTTGATGTCTGATACACTCAGCTGCTTTCTTCTCAAAACTTGATAGAGATTCAATATAGTCAGTTGTGGCAAAGGGCTTGAGAGTATATGGATAGTATGACAATTTATTATATCATCATTCAATCGACACTTATCATTGAACCAAATTTTGGACTGTTCAATTTCAACCATTTTCCCCAACAACGTATTCAAGCTCTGAATTTTATGCCTGGCCTTAAAACGAGCAGGGTTTTCTATAAACCTCTTTAAATCTTCTTGTGTGTGTTGCTCATAAAAGTCGAATAATTCTGACACTTGTTGTGTGATTAGTTGTCTGTCTTGTTCTCCACTGTAGTGTGCCAACAGATGAGGCACACGGACAATCAGTTCTGCAGGCCAATCAGACCGTTTGTAGAGCATGAATACCCATTTAATAATATCATCTATCCTTGTCCTGTCATGGCACTCTGCTACTATTTTATCAAATGCACACTTCTTTTGTTCATCTAGTGCTTCATAAGGATTGCACTGATTGTTATAGCACACTTGCATTGCCAGATGGGTTAGTTCATGTGCTAAAGTGCCAAGTAATTTAGATTGCTCTTTGGCACCAACATAAATACGACCTTCCCTATAGTCACACAAACCTGTAGTTCCAGAAGAATGTGTAGGGTCTAAGTCAATAATGGAGTTTCTGTTAAAATCAAAGATGATTTCAGTCCCTTCAGAATGCTCCACCACTTTTAGAATGGTTGAAATCTCTGGTATGGCATCCAGCTGTTTGTATAGGTCCCGTATAATGCCAAAATCTTTTTTGTTCTCTTGTCCAAATCCCAGCCTTGACTTAGACAGCAGGTAAATAATATGAGAGTCATCCTGTTTTCCAAAGTATTTTAACTTAGCTTGTTTTAACCTCCATCTCTGTTCTCTGGTCAATCCTTCTAGCACCTCCGTCAGTTGTTTATCTGTTCCAGCTGAAAACCCTTCAGACTGTAACCGTGCATAAACCTCATACTGACCTGCTCTGAGAGCAGTCATCAATGCAGACTGATTTCTCGGGTCATAGGCCTGTTTTAACCGCGGATGAGTTGTAATAAATTCTTCCACAGTATCCTGTGAACCTACTTTGATGGATTCATGGAAATTCTGCCTATCCACAACTTGCTTCATCAATGTAGCCATATTTTCACTCTTTTCTATGGCACTTAGGTCAAATTCAGCAGGGAAAGGAGAGTCTGCTTCAAGTAAAGAACGCACATTTTCATAACGCTCTTCCACCCATGCTAACGCTATAGCAGTAACCTTTTCATTTCCTCGTCTATGACAGAAAATATCAGTGCCACAGCAGATTAAAAATTGCAGTGTATCAGGTCTTCCTTTCTCAGCAGCAATTAGTAAGGGATTGTCACCAAAATCATTCCTTAATGCTAATAGTTCTTTTTCCTTATTGGAGAGAAAATGCTCTTTTGCAGAACTGTTTATAGGCAAGTTCAACAATGCAGATAAGCTCTGTGGTCCCGCATACTCAGCAACAATCTCTAAAGTTCTTCTTCCTTTTCCATTTTGATGTGCTAAATCCCAGTCAGCCAGCAGTAAAAACCTTAGTGATATACTATCATCATCCCTGGCAGCGTAGTCAATTAAACGCCAGCCCTTAATTTCCTGCTTCACATCAAAACTCACATTTAGTAAATCTAATGCATCTCCTTTAAAGTGACCACCAATACCTAGCTTTAAGGCGTTCAATAACAGCGGAAGCTGAAAATTCCTTTTCTCAAAGAGCTGATCAGTGGGCTCATTTTCACTGGTGAACAAACTGTCTGAATCTATCTCTAGTGGAGTAAAAGCATGATGGCCTGGCTGTTTAAAAAACACTAAATGCTCTGCAGAATTCATGAAGTCCCACTGGATAATAACAGGCTTTTGTTCATCAAGAATTTCTGCCAAACATTCTAAAGCTTTACTGGGAAATTCACTGAAATCATCAACTTCTATCACGATAAAAAACCAATGACTGGCCTCATTGAAGGTTTCATAAAATCCTGCTTGCACCATAAAATCCAAGGAATCACTGATTGTTGGGCTGTTTCTTATCCTTAATATTTTGAAGTCAGCATCTTCTTTCTTAGCAGCCACAGCAGACCATGTGCTCATATCAGTTACGCTACACTGTTTTACGTAGCGACTATCTACTACTTGATGGGTGTTCACTTCAGAGGCACTTTCAATCATCTCTGGTACTTGTTCTAGATGCTCTGGTTGTGCTGATAACAGATACACTTGCTGTGGACTGGCTGCAACTGATGTAAAAGGGTGTAATGTAAATCCATCTGTTGGGTTGTTCTGTGACTGAACACCCTCTGAAGGGGATAAATGTGCTTTTTTCTCTATAGGTTTGTTGGGTTCCGATGTCTTACGTAGTATTGGAACAAAATGACACAACCCTTCATTTAAAATATGAATGATCTGAGGGTCATTGTAGAGGCTGGAATGTTCATCCACAGACCTTGAACCTGAACTATCTACCAGCTGATGGCCAATAACCTCTTGACCACTTGAATGAAAGTTTTCAATTATATGTAGTTTTATCCCATATTTTTGACAAAGCATGCGCCCTTCAATCTCTGGTCTCCCCCATATAGCAGTACCTAAGTTTAAAATAGCTCGTTCTGCAGCAGTCAATTGAATATGTACCAGATAGCTTTCAAAATCAGTGTATTCATTCCTGCCACCTGATGTACAACTTCCTACAACAGCATCCTCTTCAACTGCTTGGTGCCATGTCTTGTGACTTTGGCTATAATATATACAACCCTGGTTACATTTAGCGTAATTAAAACAGGCTTGCCTTAATACTTTGACATCAAATGGTCCACCAGGAATACATAACTCATTCATTCCCTGAGCCACTGAGTCAAAAAAGCAGTCCCCTCCCCCAGCAGCTTCTCCTATTATAAAACAGTTAGGAATTACTAATGCACCTTGGGAGTTCAAGTCTGTACTGTCTTCTGCCATTGTTCAAAACAATATCAGCACATCTGGTAAGCAGACAATCAATAATCTCCAATTGTGACAGCTATTACACTGTATAATTCCAACAACTCACAATGTAGCTTCAAATATTAACATGAACAGCCACTAAGCTAAGAGGCACGTTCTAATATAATTTCATATGCATGGTGATGTACATTTCTTACAAATTCCCACACCATAAGATGTATTTTCTGTGAAGAGTTCCAACTCTGCAAATGATGGATCTAACAGCAGACTTTCTGGCAGCTCAAGTGCTTTATGTACAGGTGCCCATTTTTACTGGATCTGTGCAAACAGATAAGCTGCATGTACACAAATTATACTTCAGTCTGAAGTCGTTTACACATTAAAGTAATATCAAGTTGCTACCTAAAATTACCTTCTGCCAAGCATTATGATGCTTCCTACATTATCTTATCTGACAATGCATTCTGAATTACTGCCTTTCCTGTACATGTTTTGTTCTGGTTATTATTTCCCGCAAAGCTACCATGTAAGAGTGGACAAATTGAAAACATTCAATACACAATGTAATTAAAGATAAAAGTAAAGCAGTCCCGTTACAGGCCTGGAGTGGCCCAGAGGGTTCCAGGAAGTTAAGGTTCCCAGATTTCATGACAACGGCACAGGATGGTGGTAAGGCTGTCAGCCTTACGCACCAGCTGCCTTTACCCCCAGGAAATACACCTGGTACTCATTTCTGTTAGAGGCTGAGTCGACCCCAGGGCCATAGTGTGACCGGAAGGATTATGTCACTGAAAAATTCCTATGACACAATCGGGAATTGAACCCACGACCTGCCGGTTTGTAGCGTACAATTATAAATTAACTACTTCAAAACATTTTTTCCACAATTTTTATTAAATCCACTAATATAATCATAAAGGTGTCCACACGCACACCATAAAGGCGCAAGTGGACTGACGGTATAGCTCCAACCATTCTTACCCTCAGCACTAGATGATACAGCATTACTGAAAAGATCAGATGGACCACACTCTTTTAAACATTGACCATTTATTGCTTGATGGGTCTTTGCTTCAGAAGCACTTTCAGTATTCTCTGGCCTTTGTTCTAGATGCTCTGGTTGTGCCCAGAATAGACATACTTGCTATGGACTGGCTGCAGCTGACTGAATGGGGTGCAATGCTAATCCATCTGTTGGGTTGTTCTGTCACTGCACACTCTCTGAAAGGGTATAATTTTGCTTGTTTCTCTATAGGTTAGTTGGGTTCTGAAATCTTGCATAGTATTGGAACAAAATGAAACAACCTTTCCTTTAAAATATGAATCATCTGATGGTCATTGTAGCAGCTCGCATTTTCATCCATTGATCTTGACTCTCAGCTTTCTATCAGCTGACAGCTGATAACATCCTGACCACCTGCGCTAAGTTTTTCAATTAAATACAGTTTTATCTCATGCTTCTGAAAAAGCATAAGCCCTTCAATCTCTGGTCCCTCCATATAGCAGCACCTAAGTGCAAAAAAGCTTGTTCTGCTGCTGTTCATTGAATATGTACCAGACAGCTTCCAAAATCAGTGTGCTCATGCCCACATTTTGATGCACATACTCCTGCAACAGCATCCTCTGCAATCACTTGGGGCAATGTCTTGCCACTTTGACTATCATAAACAGAATCCATGTTAACTTTGGCATAATCAAAATGGGCTTGCCTTAATGAATTAACATCAAATGGTCCACCAGAAAAGGATAATTGATTCATTCCCTGGGCCACTGAGTCAAAAAAGCAGTCTCCTCCCCCTGCAGCTTCTCCTGTTACAAAACCATTAGAAACTACTAATGCACCTTGGGAATTCAAGTCTGTATTTTTTTCTAAAATTGTTCAAATCATTAATATCAGCACGTCTGGTAAACAGACTATCAATTATCTCCAATTCTGACAGCCATGACACTGTTTAATTCCAGCAGCTTTTCAAAATGTAACCTCAATTACTTACACGAACAGTGAATTTGGAGAAAGCTTCTAATATAGTTTCATCTCCATACTTTCCAAATCTGCAAATGGTCAGTCGAATCCCAGACATTCTGGCAGCTCAAGTCTGTAGGTAAGGTTGCCCATCTTTACCTGATCTGTGTAAACAGATAAGCAGCAGGCACATAAATTGTACTTGAATCTGAATCTGCTGACAAGTTAGAGTAATATCAAGCCACTATCTATAATGACATTCTGTCACGCATTATGGTTTTCCTACATTATCTTATCGGACAATGCATCCTGAAAGACTGTCTTTCTTACACATGTTAAGTTCTGGTTATTATTTCCTGGAGAGATAGCAAGTAAAAATGATAAATACATTGAAATCATTCAATATAAAAGTAATTTGCACAACTATATTAAAACCATCAAGATAGAAGTAAAGATGTGCACATGCATGTCATAACGGCACAAGGGGGAGTGAAGGTATTTCTCCAAACATTCTTACCCTCAGCACTAATGCAATTGCATGGTCTGCTCTGCCCCCAAGCCATTTTACCAGGTACCCACCTAATAGAAGGCAGCTGGGTGAGCCCCAGAGCTGGTCTGGACCATTTTTAAAGAAGAGAAAAATATCTTGCCTCTGCCAGAATCCAACTACAATTACTCAGTTGTCCAGCCCATAGCCTAGTCATTGTACAAACTACATTATCCCAGCTCATCAACACTAAAATAACACATGTTACTGTCTGTTGCGTTATGGCAGTTTGTCAGAGTAGTGAAAATCTTGAATGGATATAACCCTGACAAATGAATGAACGTGGTACCCCTATAAAACATGATCTTCTGGACTTCTAATTATGAGGGTTCATGAAGAATGGCAACTGTGACTTCCTGTTTCAAACAGCACTGTAGCTGAAATCTTTGACTGTACAAGCCGTACATCAAGTATATAAAGGAGCACAATTAGTGGGATTTAGCCAGGATCCACTACCATAGGGACATCATATATACAGGGTGTCCCAGGAGGAATGTGAAATACTTCGGGAGAGTGTTCCTTATGTTAAACTATACCGATATAACCCAAAACACCTATATCCAAAGTTGAACGGTTAAGGAGATAA
>Ga0209629_10003509_pt1 | contig 11257 bp, 11 predicted proteins | sample TergutCu122P5_FD_187286 | JGI IMG/M metagenome (GOLD analysis project Ga0209629, IMG submission 187286) | Cubitermes ugandensis P5 segment gut microbial communities from Kakamega Forest, Kenya - Cu122 P5 (SPAdes) (version 2) | ecosystem: Host-associated > Arthropoda: Insects > Digestive system...
AACCGACGCTGTCCGAGCCGTTGCCCCTGCTATGAAATGTTCGATCAATCGCTCTTGTTGGGTTTTGCTCAGTCGACTTTTTCGCATGTGGCCATCTTAGACAATTTACATTATCTAGGACAGCCCCTAAAATAAACACGATGAATAGAGGTTCCATTATTTCTCCACTCCATTGAATGTGACAGGTGAAATAGCTTCGACCCGCATTAAAAGACCATCTCGACCGATAATCCGCACCGTTGCTCCCTGGGCGACGGGCGTGTCGCTTTGCGCCCGCCAGAATGATCCCTGAAATTTGATCTGCCCCTCCAAAGGCGGTTCGATGGCCACAAGAACCTCGGCAAGCGCCCCTGTCGCTGGGCAGAGTGTGGTTGTCGCGGCGTCATGGGCTGTTTTGCCGCGGAAGACGCCGCGCAGTGCCCGGCGCAAGAGAAACAGGCTGAGCAAAGAACTCACTAAAAAGACCGCCAGTTGCCAAGCCAGCGCCAGCGGCAGCAACCAGACGGCTATCGCTGTAACCCAGGCGCCGACGCCGAAGAAGAACAGGACAAAGGCCGGAGCGAACAGTTCTAAAAAAAACAGGACCGCGCCGGTGACAAACCACAGAAGGATCGGATACGGCGGATTCATCACTCCTCCGACTAATTAGGTGCCGTCGAACAGCCGCCGGTAGAGGACGCCGTAGAGTACGAAGACAAAGGGCAGCATCCAGAACAGGCCGACGAAGAAAAAGATGACCGCCGCGAAAAACGCCACCTTGGCCACCAGATAGATGAGAAAAATATTCAGGCAATTGGCGTGGCTTTTTCGCCATGACTCGAGCATCGCCTGCCACGGCCACATGCCTTTGTCAAGTATCAGGAGCGGGCTGAACGACAGTGTCACCGCCAGATAGATGCCCGGCACGATCAGGCAGGCGAGACCCAGGCCGACGACGATGGGCAAAAGGATGAACAAAAGCAGGAGCTTCACGAAATTGAGCGGGGCGAAACAGACGAGTACCCTGTCCGCGTCGCTTTCCTCGCCGCGGGCCCGGAGCAGGCCGAGGTAGCCGAGGCCCGACAGCATTAGGCTGTTGAGGAAAAGGGCGATGAGACCGACGGCGTTTACACTGATCACGCCCACCGTTATTTTCATGTCCGGCAGAAAATGGACGGCGGCGGCGAAAATCAGGTTGACGAGGATGATGATTGGCACCGCGCCCCAGACATGGCGCTTGAAGCCTTTCAAATTTGCCCAGGCTTCGCGCAGCACGGGGACCGTCGCGAAACGGGTGTCGGCGCCCGGCGCCCGCTGTTTGCCGCTGATGGCCATCTGCCGTAATTCGTCCTCGCGCTGCCAACTGGAAGCGGTCTCGGCCGCAGTCCGGTCAAGCGCCGATTCCGTTTCGACAGGCTTGGCGAAATCGTCCGCCGATTCTTCGGCGGCCTGGCAATTGGGGCACAAAAGGCCAGCCTGGCCCGGCGTAAAATCCTCGTCGTCCCCGGCCTGCCGTCCGCAGCGGGCACAGAGCGGCTTGCGTACAAAAAGGGCATCGAGATCGACGCGCACCTGTTCTTCGGCCGGATCCGGTGGTGGCGGCGTTGGTGGCGCCGTCGCCTGCGGCGGCTCTGTTTTTTCCACCGGCGCGAATTCAATCTCGATCTCGGCGCGGAATATCTGGTTGCAGCGCGGGCAGCGGATATTTTTATGGATGAAGGAATCGGCGACTGTGCCCTTCACGCCACAGTGCGGACAGACTATTTTCACAAAGACCCCTTGAGGAACGGGAAAGCAAAAATCTGGAAATTCTCGGCAAAAAAGCGAGCGAAAGCAAACGAAGGTCGTTGAAAGACCGGAACCAGAATGCTACATACAGCCCGGCTCTTCCGCAAGTATGCCCTGCCGGGATAGGAAAAAGCAACCCCTGAAAATGGGAAAATCCATGGAAATCATTCTCATCGCCGCCATGGCCGCCAACCGGACCATCGGCCGCGAAGGCATCATCCCCTGGCACAATACCGACGAACTGCGTTTTTTTAAGGAAACCACCATGGGCCACACCGTGATCATGGGCAGCGGCACCTTCCGTTCTTTGGGCCGCGCTCTGCCGGGACGCCGCAACATCGTTATCAGCCGCGACCCGGCCTGTATCGCCCCCGATTGCGAAACCGTCCTGTCGCTGGCGGCGGCGCTGGCCCTGTGCGCCGGGGTGAAGGATCAGGTTTTCGTTATCGGCGGCGAGTGGGTGTTCACCGAGGCCATTATGCTTGCCGATGGCATCATCCTCAGCGTTCTCGATGCGGCCTGCGACGGCGACCGGGTTTTTCCGGAAATTCCCGCCGCGTTCCGGGAAATCAGCCGGGTTCGCCACGAAACGGCCATGCCCTTTACGGTTTTTTATTACCGGCGCGGTTAGATCGTAGATGAAGACTTCCGATGTTGTCATCATCGGCGCCGGCGCCGCCGGGCTTATGGCCGCGGGTTTTGCCGCCGCTCGCGGCGCTGCCGTCACGCTGCTTGAAAAGATGCCGCAAGCGGGCAAAAAATTGGCCATCAGCGGCAAGGGACGCGGCAACCTGAGCAACACCGCCGCCATCGACGAATTTATCGTCCACTTTGGCGCCGGTGGGAATTTTCTCCGCCAGGCTTTTGCCCGTTTTTTCCGCGATGACTTGCTGGCGCTTTTGGCCGAAGAGGGCGTAGCGACGGTGGCCGAACGCGGTGGACGCATCTTCGCCGCCAGCGGTCGCGCCGCCGATGTCGCCGTCGCCCTTCGCCGCCGGGCGACGCGGCTGGGGGCAAAACTGGTGGAAAATTGCCGTGTCCAGGCGATCGGCCACGATGGCGGACTCTTTGCCGTGACAAGCGATAGTGGCGTAATCCTCGCAAAAACTGTGATCCTTGCCACCGGCGGTGCCTCCTATCCACGCACCGGGTCGACGGGCGACGGCTACCGTCTGGCCACCGCTTTTGGCCACAGCATCACGCCGCTGCGCCCGGCCTTAGTGCCGCTCGTCACCAATCCGGCCCCGGAAACGGAGATGGTCAGCCTGAGCTTGCGCAATATCGGCCTGACGGTTACCATCCAGCGGCAAAAGACCTGGGAGGATTTCGGCGAGCTGGCCTTCACCGCCGACGGCCTGTCCGGTCCATTGATTCTCAAATGGAGCGGCGCCATCGTCGATGCCCTGGCCGCCGGTCGTACCGTGCATCTGTCCATCGACCTGAAACCGGCGCTTTCCGATGAACAACTCGCCGAACGCCTGCGGCGAGACGCCGCCAGCCGTGGCGCCGAGCCGTTGCGCTCGCTCTTGCGCGGCCTGATGGCGAAAGAACTGCTGCCGTCCTGTCTGCGCGATTGCGATCTCGCCGCCACGAAGACGGCGGCGAAACTGGATCAGGGTGAATGGCGGCGCATCCACCATTGGCTGAAACACCGGGAGTACACGGTCACCGGCCATCGGCCGCTGGCCGAGGCGCTGGTTACTGCCGGCGGCGTCAGCCTGAAGGAAGTCAATCCCTACACCATGGAATCGCGCCTGGTGCCGGGCCTGTACTTCGCCGGGGAAGTCCTCGACCTGCAGGCCGATACCGGCGGCTACAACCTGCAAGCGGCCTTTTCCACCGGCGCCTTGGCCGGCAAGAGCGCCGCCAGTTCCAGCATCCGCCCAGCCTAAAAATATGCCTATTCTTGTTATCACGCCAACACTTGCCATCGGCGAAGAGGAAATCGAACTGACCGCCATCCGCGCCCAAGGGCCAGGCGGCCAGAATGTCAACAAGGTGGCGAGCGCCATCCAGTTGCGTTTCGATATTGCCGCCTCATCGCTGCCGCCGGAGGCCAAAGAGAAGCTGCTGGCTTTACCCGGCCAGCGCCTGACTACAGACGGCTGTATCATCTTGAAGGCGCAGGAATTCCGTGATCAAAGCGCGAACCGCGCCGAAGCCCTGCGCCGCCTGGCGGTCATCATCGCCGATGCCTGCCGTCCGCGCCGTCCGCGCCGCGCCACCCGCCCGAGCATGGCCTCGCGCCGCCAACGCCTGGAGCGGAAAAACCGCCGCAGCCGCCTCAAATCATTACGCGGCAAGGTGGAAGAGGATTGAAACGATTTTCAACGCCGGTCGAAACCGGGAATGCCGATGGTCTGGATACGGGCGGCGTTGGTTCCATCCTGATAGGGTAGCGGCCCGCCGGTTTCTCTCGCCACGCGAAACAGCAGCGCCCAAGCGAAAACTTTAATCGGATAGTCCCGTGGCAGATACTGCAAGTAGGGCTGGATGGTGACAAAATCCCTGGCCCCGTACTGTTCCATGATCGAGCGCAGGCCGCCGTTTTTCGGGCCGATATTGTAGGCGAGGAGGCCGAGGAAAACGTCGTTATCCATGGCGCGGATATAGTGGGCCAGCGTCGCCGCGCCCAAGAGGGCGTTGCGTCGCTGGCTGGAGCCGTTTTCTTCGCCGCTGGCCGCCGCCGTATTCGCCGCTGCCATGAGCCGGTCGACCACCGCCGTTGCCGCCTTGGGCACGCTGGTGATCTGAAACAGCCCGTCGCCGCCGTCGGCGCTGGCGCGCGGCAGAAACGATGACTCGACCGCCGCCACTCCCGACAATAAATCGGCGTCGAGCCCGCAAGCGGTTGACGCCGCCGCGATGTCGTCATGATACAGTTTCTCGCGGGCCAGCATGGCCTGGGCATCCGCCGGCGTGATACGGCGGTAGGCGGCATAGACCTGATGGGCGAGTTGCCGTCGCGCTACCTCTTCCTTGCCGCCGACCATGATGCGGAACTGGTCGTAGATGGCGAAAAAACGCGGCTCGCGCACGGCCCAGCCGCAGGCGGCAAGCAGCAGCAAAGCGACTATCGCCGCGAGGGAAGGGTGCCGGCGCAAGAGCCAGCGCCTGAGAAAAAACCACAGGGTCAGGAGTAGGGCGCAGGCGACAATCAGGGCCAGGATCATCGCCGCGAACGGCAAGAGGTTTGTAGCCAGCGCCAGGCCGGAAAAACGCATGGCCGCGTAACCGAGCGCCGCCACCGTCGCCGCGAGGCCAACACACAGCAGGGCGGTGATTTCCACCACCAGGGCGGCAAGGACAAAATGGCGGGATGGATGAGGCCCGTTATTTTTTCTTCCCTTTTTTTTACCGGCGGTCTTTTTCGCTGGGCCGGATTTTTTCGCCCGCGATTTCTCTGATGGCGCCGTGCGGCGCGGCTTGCCTGACGGTTTGCCAGGCGGCTTGTCGGATGAGGCGGTTTGTTCCGGCATTGCTTCCGAAACTGCTTCTGCCGCCGCCCGCTTTTGCCGCTGCCTCTTGGCCCGTGGCTTGGCCTCAGCCGCCGGTGGTTTTTCCGGATCGGCTGTCGCTGACGGCGCGGCGGCCTGTTTGTTTTTCATCGGTTATCTGGGAAAAACGAAGAATGTATTCAGGGATCGATTCTATTAGCCAACAGCTTGTTTTAACAAGCGACCGCCACCAAATTGCGGGCATTATCGTAAACAACCCGACGTAGCGTACCGGCGGTTAAACCCAAGCCGCGCAAGATTTCCAAACCGGATTCCAGTTTGCATTCAATGATGGGAAAATCGCTGCCGTATAAAAACCGGTGGGGGTAACGTTCCATAAAGTCGACCAGCCGCTCAGCCGGCAGATCGTTTTGCCTGGCCCCCAAAGTCCAGGAAGTATCGAGATAAATATTTGGGTACCTTGCCAACAAAGAAAGGGCCTTATCAAATTCATAAAAACCCAAGTGTGGGATGACCACCTTGAGTTCCGGCCAGTTCTCCATCACTTTTTCCAGGTGATCGAGGCCCAAGAGCGGGTCGGTCTGGGAATAAGGCGCGGTACCGGCATGTATAATCACGGGTTTTTGCCGCTCGGCCGCCGCCCGATACACGGGTTCCCAGGCCGGATCATCGGCGGCGTATTGCTGCACCGCCAACTGCAACTTAAAACCGGCAAAACCCCAGTCGTCCAATACCGTGGTTATCACCTGCTGCAAATTGTTATCCCGAGGATGAATGCAGGCAAAGGGGACAAAACAATCATACCGCCGGCACACACCCCGCACCCAGCGATTCAGCTCCAGCGACATATCGGGTTTGTGGGCGTAGGTTAACAAAAAGGCGCGTTCCACGCCCATTCCCCGCAGGGCGGCCACGTATCTGTCCAGGTCCCATCCGGCATAGGGTATCCGCCAACCGACGTCGTCAAACCAGCGCCATATGGCCTGAAATAATTGTTGGGGGAACAGATGCACATGGGCATCCCATATTTTTTCTACCACAGCGCCTCCTCTATGAAGTTGAGATAAGGGCGCGGTGGCGGGTGGTTGTTTCTTTTTCATCGGTCATCCAGGGAAAACGGGAAGAGGAGACCGCGAAAATACCCGAAACGGCGAGAATCGGTCAAGGCGGTGGATGTTTGTCTCTGCAAACGCTCGCGGCAGATGAATGGTAGCAGAGAAACAGACTTGAATTTTACCCGCGAGCCTGCTATAAAGGGCGCGGTCTTGGCCAGCATAGCTCAGTAGGTAGAGCGGCGCTCTCGTAAAGCGCAGGCCAACGGTTCGATTCCGTTTGCTGGCTCCAGTTTATGAACCCCGCCCCCGTTCCGGGACAGGCGGGGTTTTCCGTTGCCCGCTCATTCTGCGCCCGATACACCCATTGCTTCCCCGGCTGGCGCCAGCACCCGCTGGCAAGGCGGCCCTATTCCCGCGACGTCCCAGGCTTTGCCGGCGCGCCGCCATTTTTTCTTTTTTTCGGCGGTTCCGCCGCTTTTTTGTGACCCATGCAAACACCCGATGACGTTGTTCCTTCTTTTGCCGATTGTACCTTCTCCGAACCCCTGATGCGGGCCATCGCCGACGCCGGTTATGAAGCGCCGACGCCGGTGCAGACGGCAATCATGCCGCATCTCTTGGCTGGCCGCGATGTCATCGGCCAGGCCCAGACCGGCACCGGCAAGACGGCGGCCTTCGCCCTGCCGCTGCTCGAAACCCTGACTTCCGGCCGCTCCCTGCCGCCGCAGGCCCTGGTTTTGGCGCCGACCCGTGAATTGGCCTTGCAGGTGGCTGAATCCTTCCGTCTCTATGGCAAATACCTGCCGCGTCTGAACGTGGCGGCGATCTTTGGTGGCCAGGAATACGGCGGCCAGTTCCGCCAGCTCGAATCCGGCGCCCAGGTGGTGGTCGGCACGCCGGGACGGATCATGGATCATATCCGTCATGGCAGCCTCGATCTGTCGGCGCTGCGCTGCCTGGTACTCGATGAGGCCGACGAAATGCTGCGCATGGGTTTCATCGGCGATGTCGAATGGATCCTCGAACGGACGCCCGGCTCGCGGCAGATCGCCCTCTTTTCCGCGACCATGCCGCCCGATATCCGCGCCATTGCCCAGAAGTATCTGCGTGAGCCGGTCGAGGTGACGATCCCAACAAAAACCGTCACCGCCGCCACCATCAATCAGCGCTTTCTCATCACCGCCGGTCTGGCCCGCAAATTCGAGGCGCTGACCCGGCTGCTCGAAAGCGAGAGCACGGAAGGCGTGCTCGTCTTCGTCCGCACCAAGCTGCAAACGGCGGAATTGGCTGAACAGTTGCAGGCCAAGGGCTATCTGGCGGCGCCGCTTTCCGGCGACATCGCGCAAAACCAGCGCCTGCGCACCGTCGAGCAACTGAAGTCCGGGGCCATCAACATCCTGATTGCCACCGACGTGGCGGCGCGCGGCCTCGATGTCGAGCGCATCAGCCATGTCATCAACTACGACGTGCCCTTTGACAGCGAAGCCTATATCCACCGCATTGGCCGCACCGGCCGGGCCGGCCGCAGCGGCGAGGCGATTCTTTTGCTGCATCCGCGTGAACGGCAGCAGTTGCGGATGATCGAACGGGCTACGCGACAGAAGGTCACGGAGATGGCACTGCCGTCGGTGGCCATGGTCAACGCCCGGCGCAAAGAGCGCTTCGGCGAACGGATCAAGGCGGCGCTTGCCGCCGATTGTGACACCTACGCGGCGCTGGTCGGCGAATTCTGTGAGCGGGAAAGTATCGATGCCCTGAGGGTGGCGGCGGCCCTGGCCAAGATGGCCCAGAACGGCCAGGAGTTGCTGCTGGAGGAATCTCCTTGGGAGGCTGAGGAGCGAGAGCGCTCCCGTGAACACTCCCGCGAACACTTTCGTGATCAGACCCGTGAACGCCACCGCGAGCGTCCCTATGAACACGGGCGAGACCGTGGCCGTGAGCGTTTCCATGACCGGCGCGAAGACAGCAAGCGCGCGGCACTACCAGAGACCGGCTTCGAGCGCTACCGCATCGAGGCCGGGGAAAACCATGGCGTCCGTCCGGCCAATATCGTTGGCGCCATCGCCGGCGAGACGCCGATTTCGAGCCGCTTCATTGGCCGCATCAGCATCTTCGACGAATACAGCCACGTCGATCTGCCACGGGATATGCCGCCGCATGTGCTGCGCCAGTTGTTCAAGGTGCGGGTCGGCGAGCGCATGATGAAACTCAGCAAACTGGAAGAGGCAGTGGGCGTTGAAAGCCCGGCTGCTTCCCGTCCTCCCCGTCTGGACAAGGCCCAACCCGCTCGGCCACGGCCCGGCGGCGAACGGCGTCAACCCGCCGCCGGCAGGGCTACCGGCAGGTTCGCCGCCAGGCATCGCTGAGCCGGCACCATGCTGATCCACACCTTCCGTCATCTGCCCGGCATTGGGTCGGCGAATGAGAAGCGGTTGTGGCGGCATGGCATTTTGTCATGGGTCGATTGGCCGGTTGCCAGGCGCCTGCCCATTGCACTGTCCGCCGCCAACCAGCGCGACGCGGAAGCGACGTTGCGCCGCTCGCGCGAGGCGCTCTCGGCGGCGGATGCGCGATTTTTCGCGAATCTCCTCAAACCCAGCGATTGCTGGCGCCTGTTTTTCGATTTCCGCCGCCAGGCCGCCTACCTCGACATCGAAACCAGCGGTCTTGACGAAAGCGCCGAAGTGACTGTCATCACCCTCTATGACGGGTTGACGGCCAGGCGTTACGTCGGTTACGACAACCTCGACGCCTTTGCCGAAGATGTTATGGACTATGCGCTCCTGATCAGCTACGGCGGCCGTCGCTTCGACATTCCTTTCCTTGAACGCGCCTTGAGCATTCGTCTGCCGCAGGCGCAGATCGATCTCTGCCTGGTGCTGCACAGCCTCGGCTATCGCGGCGGTTTGAAAAAAACGGAACAGGCTTTAGGCATCGACCGCGGCCCTTTGCACAGGGTCGATGGCCTGGCGGCGGTCTATCTGTGGCGGCGCTACCAGGAATCGGGCGACCGGCGTTTTCTCGAGACGCTTTCAGCCTACAACTTTGCCGACACCGTCAATCTCGAACGGCTGATGCACATCGCCTGGCAGATGAAACTGGCGGCGACGCCCTTTGCCGATGAATTGGCTCTGCCGCCGCCGCCGACACCGGAAAATCCTTACCGGGTCTATTGGCAATGCCTGCCGTGAAATAAAAAAAGGCCAACCATCCATCCAATGATGGGTGATCGGCCCGGACAGCGCTTTCAGCGCCAGGAATTATCAACCGAGATTACAGGCGGGAACCCTTCCAGAACTTATTACGCCAGTAGGTGTTGTACATACTGGAAATGGTCACACCCTGGTGGCTGGAAGCGTGCATGAATTTACCGTCGCCAAGGTAAATGCCGACATGGTCGCCGCCGTTCTGGCGCTTGAAGAAAACCAAGTCGCCGGGCAAGAGGCCGTCGCGGCCAACCGGTATGCCCTGCATCGCCTGCTCGCGGGCGGTGCGTGGCAGGTCAACGCCATAGAGTTCGCGAAAGGTCAGGGACGTAAAGCCGGAACAATCGACGCCGGTCCGCGACGAACCGCCGGCGCGGTAGCGGGTGCCTCGCCAGTCCTGATAATGCTGACGCAACTCGTCAAGGCCGGAAATACCGGCGAAACCCTGGGCCTCGTTCATGCTGCCGCGGCATTTCAGCGCCGCCCAACGCTTATGGGTGATTTTCTTGCCTTTCTTCTTGGCGCCAGCGCTGTTTTTGCTTACCATTACATGCGATGCCTTGCGCCCCGGCGAAGTCTTGGCGGTTTTCTTTTTCTCTTGGCTCACTATCGGCGCGATGGTAATCCTGCTTACGTGCGTCATTTTGACCGGGCGCGGCTGGGCGGTTTTTTTCTGGGCGATATTAGCCTGGCTGGATTCCGGCGACAGCAACAGCAGGCCGGCAAACAAGAAAGGCAAGACGAGATATTTTTTCATGCCTGAACAGTCGGTAGAGATGGGGATTGAACCGCGGGAAAAACCGGATAAAAACCGTCCGGCCCGAATCTTGCGGGACCGGTTTCCCGTTGGCGCTCACGAATGCTTCCCAATGGTATCGAAAAACAAATCCATTTGCAAATCAATTCAGTATTTTTTTTGTAAAAAAAGATATTTTAATCAATGAGTTACTTATTTGAGGCGGTAATATTTTTTGAACCGGGCCAGCAAAAGCGCCGAAATCACGGGTTTTTCTCAGCCCAACGTCTAGGCGTGGTACAAATTTTTGTATTGCCTCGCCCAAAGAGCTGCCGGGTGTTTGGCCAGGGTGACATAATCGGAGGGGAAATACCATGAGCATCCGCCATCTGGCGCTGGCTCTGTACCAAAGCATGAAGGAAATCGCCCGCCTGGAGGCGGAGATGGCCACAGCGCCACCGGCGCGGCAAAACGCTCTGGCCGAAGAGTTGCGGCGGGAACAGGCGAACTTGCGGGCGGTCAGGCGGCTTCTCGATGGCGCCAAAGAATCGGGGCGGTGACCGCATTTACGCGCCGCTGTCGCCCCGACTGGGAAAGAAGAATAGAAGTGGGGCGATATTCAGCGCAGGCGGAAATCAACCGGTAAAGATATGGTCATTTCTTTCGCTTTGCCGCCCACTTGCCCGGGCAGGAAACGCCAGTTCCAGACGCCGGCGACGGCCGCCTCATCGAGTGATGGATGAGAGCTGCCGCGACTGACCTCAACCGCCCGCACCGCGCCATCGGCGCCAACCGTCACTTGCAGGATGACCTTGCCTTCCAGGCCGCGCCGCTGCGCCAAAGCCGGATAAACGGGTCGTGGCTGGCTGATGGGCTTTGGCTGGATGGTGACGGCCAAGGCCGTGCTGGCCGTTGCCCTGGCGCCGTGCTGGGTAGCAGCGGCTGTGGTGGTTTCACCGGCGGTGGACAGGGTTGAGGCGGCGGCAACCGCCGGCGCGGGTGTCTCGGGCGCAAGTGTCACGGACACGGGTGTCA
>Ga0209629_10003510_pt1 | contig 11255 bp, 8 predicted proteins | sample TergutCu122P5_FD_187286 | JGI IMG/M metagenome (GOLD analysis project Ga0209629, IMG submission 187286) | Cubitermes ugandensis P5 segment gut microbial communities from Kakamega Forest, Kenya - Cu122 P5 (SPAdes) (version 2) | ecosystem: Host-associated > Arthropoda: Insects > Digestive system >...
CCGGAAGCCGCCGTAATCACCAACATCGGCATGGATCACACGGACGTGCTGGGCGGGACGATCCGGGAGATCGCCGCCGCGAAGTGCGGCATCATCAAACGGGGCGGCGCGGTGGCGGCGTACCCTTCGGAGCCGGCGGCGATGGACGTGATCGCGCGAAAATGCCGTGACGCGGGCGCGGAGCTGCGGGTGGCCGATGCCGGCCGCATAGCGAATATCCGCGCGGACCTCGACGGCCAGACCTTTGATTATAAGGGCTATAAAAGTCTCAGTATCAAGCTGCTCGGCGGGCACCAGGCGCTCAACGCCGCCGTGGCGGTCGAGGCGGCGGAGGCGCTGTCGGAAAAGGGATTCGCCATCGGGGCAGGGAGCATCCGCGCGGGGCTTGCGCGGGCGGTCTGGCCAGGCAGGCTGGAGATCGTATCACGCAATCCGTATGTCGTCGTCGACGGGGCGCACAACCCGCAGGGGGCCGCGGCCCTCAGCGAAAGCCTGGCGCGGCTGTTTCCGGGCGCGCGCTTCATCTTCATAGCCGGCGTGCTGAGGGATAAGGCGTGTGATGAGATATTCCGCCATTTCTTTGGCTTAAACGGCAGGTATATCGCCGTGACGCCGGACAGCCCGCGCGCGCTGTCGGCCCGTGAGCTGGCGGGACGGCTGAGCGGTTTGGGGCAGGCGGCGGAAGCGGCGGCGGACGTCGGCGAGGCCGTGAAAACGGCGCTGCGCCTGGCCCGCAGCGGCGATGTGGTATGCGCCTTCGGCTCATTGTACTTTATCGGGCAGGTGCGGTCCTATTTTGTAAATTCATAAGGCAACCTCTATAAACCAGTCATTGCGAGGAGCGTAGCGACGAAGCAATCCAGGAAGTCCCAGTTCATGCGTATGCTGGATTGCTTCGCTTCGCTCGCGATGACTGATGTGAAGTTGATAGAGATTGCCATAAATATGAACGGCGCATATCCGGGATTTACAAAATATTAATATTCTTCACGGTTTCTTTGACGCATTTTCATAAAACCATCACATTAAAGCTGTATTATCAATGCGTAAGAAACGAACAGGGCAAACTTTAAAACAAGCTTTTAAAGAAAGCAAGACAAGAAAGGAAGATCAAAATGAAAAAAAGAAGTTACATGCTGGTGGGGGCGCTTTCCGGAGCTTTAGCCGTTGCGCTCGGCCTGGCCGTACTCGCTTCCGGCGTGTTCGCCGATTCGGCGGTCACCTCAAATTCGGCCTCAGTTACGCCGGCCGCCCCGACGGCGCCTGCCGCGCCCGGCCGCCCGGCCTTTGATAAGCAAGTCATGACAGCTTACAGAGACGCGTATCAGGTTCAGCTCAAAAACGAGCTGGCGGGCCTTGTCACAAGCGGCACGATTACGCAGGCCCAGGCCGACGCCATCACGTCCGGCAAAGGCGGCTGCTTATTCAGGCAAAATGATCAGGGCTCCAGCCAAAACCTGACGGCGGATCAAAAGACAGCCGTCCAGGCAGCCATGCAGACAGCCAGAAAGAACGCGTTGCAGCAGCTCGTAGCCGCGGGCACGCTGACGCAGGATCAGGCCGATAAAATGGGCGCGGCGCAGAACGGCATGTGTTTCGGCGGCCAGAGGCGCGGCGGCCAGGGCGCTTTTAACGGCGCGGGCCTCACGCAGGATCAGATGACAAAGCTCCAGGCCGCCCAGCAGGCCGCCATGAAAAGCGCCCTTGCGAAACTGGTGGCTGACGGCACAATAACACAGGCGCAGGCCGACGCCATGACGCCGCAGAACGGCATGAGGATGAAAGGCGGCGACAGCGGCCTCAACCTTACGCAGACTCAAATGACGGCGTTCAAGACCGCGATGTCAGACGCGATGAAAACCGCGATACAGCAGCTTGTGGCCGACGGCACGATAACCCAGGACCAGGCCGATAAGATCAACACGCCCCGGCCGGGTATGGGGAACATGGGGAACGGCAAGCCGGGCCCCGGCCCTAACGGCGCGGGCCTCACGCAGGATCAGATGACAAAGCTCCAGGCCGCCCAGCAAGCCGCCATGAAAAGCGCCCTTGCGAAACTGGTGGCTGACGGCACGATAACACAGGCGCAGGCCGACGCCATGACGCCGCAGAACGGCATGAGGATGAAGGGCGGCGACAGCGGCCTCAACCTTACGCAGGCTCAAATGACGGCGCTCAAGACCGCGATGTCCGACGCGATGAAAACCGCGGTGCAGCAGCTTGTGGCCGACGGCACGATAACCCAGGACCAGGCCGATAAACTGAATGTTCCCCCGCAGATGCAGAACAGACCAAACGGGCAAAAAGGGTCCGGCGGCGCCTTCAATGGCAGAGGCCGTATACAGCCTCCGGGCGGCATGAATCATAACGGATCCGCCCCTTCCGCTTTAAAGGTGACAGCCGCCTGACAGAATACCTAGATTATCGCTTGGAACCGCAACAGCAGCATTATTACTTTGATGCATCCTCCCCCTAATGCATATATCTATGATGACAAGAAAAACCGGCCGCAGCGGCCGGTTTTTCTTTGCGCGCCCGCAAAGCGGCCGATAGCCGCCTGCCACGGCAAACTATTTGGTTTTGGGTCATAATTCCGAGGTCATTTCCAGGCATTTTCAGGCTTGCGGACGGAATCGGCATTACCGCAGGTGCCGCGTTTTGACGGCGTCCAGGTCGTCGTCGATCTGATTTTCCCCGCACGTCGCCCAGATAAAGGCGTAGGCCGAGGTGCCGCAGCCGCAGTGCACGGACCAGCCCGGGGAGATGACGGCCTGCTCGTTCCTCACGACTATGTGGCGCGTCTCGCCGGGCTCGCCCAGTATGTGGAATACCGCGTCGTCCGCGCTCATGCCGAAATACAGATAGGTTTCCGTCCTGCGCTCGTGGACATGGCAGGGCATCGTGTTCCAGACGTTGCCTTCCTCCAGGGCGGTCATGCCCATCTGGAGCTGGCATGTCTGAAGGACGGCCGGGCTCAGATATTTGCGCAGCGTCCCCTTATCGCACGACTTTTGCGCGCCGAGCGCGGAAAGGCCGGTGAGTTCGAGCGCGATATGCTTTGTGGGATAGCGGTGGTGCGCCGGGGCGGACGCCATATAGAATTTGGCGGGGTTTGCCGCGTCGGCGGATTTGAACACCACGCTCCTTGTGCCCATGCCCGTGTAAAGGCCCTCTTTGGGCGCCAGGGTGAATTCCTGCCCGTCGCAGACAATGACCCCCTCGCCGCCTATGTTGATGACGCCCATCTCGCGCCCTTCAAGGAAGAACGCGGTGCGCAGCTCCTGCACTTTTCCGAGCTCAAGCAGTTTATCGGCGGGCATTATGCCGCCGAAGACGAGCCTGTCGGCATGTGTATAGGTGAGCAGAAACTCGTCCCGCTCAAAGACCCTGCCCACCAGATACCGGTCCCTGAGCGCGGCGGTATCGTAAAACATTGAGTCCTCAGGGTGCACGCCGTGCCTGATATCCAGTTTCATCGCTTTCCTCCTCAAAAATACTATCTCTGGACCCTGCCGCTGCCGTCGCCGCCCGCCAGGTTCTTTACCTCAGCCAACGACGCGTGGTTGAAATCCCCCTCCACAGAATGCTTCAGGCAGCTCGCGGCGGCCGCGAATTCGACGGCGTCCTGTGGGGAATAGCCGTTTATCATGGCGTAGATGAGCCCGGCCGCGAAGCTGTCGCCCCCGCCGACCCTGTCCACTATGTGCATTTCATAGGATCTGCTGAAAAAGAAATCTCCGCCGTCGTACAGCAACGCGGCCCAATCGTTGTCGCTGGCGGATACGGAGGTCCGCAGCGTGATGGCCGTCCGCTTGAAACCAAACCTGTCTTTAAGCTGTTTGGCCACGGATTTATAGGCTTCATGGCTGACGGCGCCGCCGTGCAGGTTCGTGTTTTCCGCGCGTATGCCGAATACGTCCGCCGGGTCCTCCTCGTTGGCTATGCAGACGTCCACGAAGGGCATGAGCCCGGACATGACCCGGCCCGCTCGCTCGGGGCTCCAGAGGTTTTTGCGGTAGTTGAGGTCGCAACTGACCGTTACGCCTTTCTCGCGGCATTTTTTGACCGCGGCCAGGCATATCCGCGCCATATTCTCTGAAACCGCGGGGGAGATGCCCGTGAAATGGAACCAGCGCGCGCCGTCCAGTATCCTGTCCCAGTCAAAGTCTTCGTCGCCGGCCTCGGCGATCGCGGAGCCGGCCCTGTCGTATATGACCTTGGACGGGCGCTGGCTGGCCCCTTTTTCGGCGAAGTATATGCCGATGCGCCTGCCTCCCCGGACGATATCGCCGACGCCGACGCCGAATCCGCGCAGCTTGTTGACGGCCGACTGCGCGATTTCATTCTCTGGCAGCTTGGTGACAAAGCTGACCGGCACGCCGAAATTCGCCAGGGACACGGCGACGTTGGCCTCGCCCCCGCCGAATGTGGCCTCCAGCCTGTCGGCCTGAACGAACCGCAGATGCCCCTCGGGCGAAAGCCGCAGCATGATCTCGCCAAAAGTGACAACTTTATCCATTTATTTACAACCCCGCAGCCTATCGATTTATTTGCCCGTTATGCGCACGGCGAAACCGGCGACCCTGGCTTTTAAATACACGGATCTGAGCCTGCCGTCTGCGTCCGCCCTGGCCGTGCTTTCGTCAAACTCAACCCCCAGGCGCTTGAGATATTCGTACGCCCGAAAAGCGCTGTTGGCACTGACGCCGATATGCCCCTTATCTCCGGGGGACGGGCCCTGCGTGAACTCGAGGCCCGGCATCGCAACGTACGCGCCGCCGTCCGCGCCCGCAAAGCCGAATAAACCGCTAAAGAACCGCGCCGCGGCCTCCGCCTCGTCGGAAGACGCGGCGTTTATCCCGAGCTGGCGGAACTCGAAGCCCATGACCGCCCTGACGGCCTCGCGGGCCAGTTCCGTTATCTTATCAAACCTGCCCTCGTTTATCAGGAAATCCCTGACCATAAATGAACCGCCGCAGGCGGCGACCAGCGGGCAGGCCGCGTATTCCGCGAGGTTTTTCAGGTCGATTCCGCCCGTGGGCATGAATCTGACACGCGGAAATGGGCCGGAGAGCGCCTTTATCATGGGCAGGCCGCCGCACGCCTCCGCCGGAAAAAATTTGAGGACGCTCAGGCCCATGGCGGCGCCCCTCGCCACCTCGCTGGGGCTGGACGCGTTGGGGATCACGGTTATGCCCTTGTCGGCGCAGTATTTTATGACCTCCGGATTAAAATCCGGGGTGACGATGAACCTGGCCCCCGCCCCGGCGGCGGCCTCGGCCTGGCCGGCCGTGAGCACGGTGCCCGCGCCCAAGAGCAGCTCGGGCACGTTTTTAGCTATATCCCTTATGGCGTTTTCCGCGGCGGCGGTGCGGAAGGTGATCTCCGCGCAGGCCAGCCCGCCCCGGCACAGCGCTTTCGCCAACGGGACGGCGCGCCCCGCGTCGTCGAGCTTTACGACGGGCACGATGCCGAACGCCTCAAGCTGCTTTAGTATGTCCATACATTATTCCAATCTGAATCTAAAATCTGACGACGCCTTTCTATACGTAAAATATTATAGCACACCATAAAATCAAAGTAAAGAAACGCGATCGACTGCCGCGCGGCAAACGCGCGTTTTTAGACGTACTAATCTCACCGGCAAACACATATATATTAACGTGAGTTCGACGAAGTCGAACCCTTGGCACTTTCGCCCTGAGGGCGAAAGCGGCGCTTTGCGCCGGTTTGCCTGCTTTGCTGGCAAACTGCCTGGGCGTGAGCGGCTGAAATCGCGCAGCGATTTTCGCGTTATGAGTACATTTCTTTAAGTACACCGAAGGTGTACACATTACGCGTCTTTTGCGTAAAAATGTACGAATATTAATCAAAAGTTCGGCGCAGCTTCACCGCGCCGAACTCACATTATATTAACGTAAGTTTGGCAAAACGGCGGACTCATAGGAGCCGGACAGGGGAAGTGCAATGAAGATAATTGAAAAGCCGGAAAGATATTATTATTTTGAGTACAGCGCCGTCTTGATCCTGGTTTTGACGGTGCTGCTCATCGCCGCGTTGTCGCAGCTCAACCGGACAAAAGGCATCGAAGCCTTTGCCCAGCCCGTGACCAAGAAGATCGTCGTGGTGGACGCGGGGCACGGCGGCTGGGACCCGGGGGCTATCAGCGGCAGTACCGAGGAAAAGGGCATCAATCTGCTGATAGCCCGGAAACTGCAGTCATATCTGGAGCTCGGCGGGGCGTATGTCCTGATGACCCGCACGGAGGACGAGGCCCTGGGGGCGAGCAAGTCTTCCGACATGCGACAGCGCAGGAGCATAACAAACGGCATGAGCGCGGACATCCTCGTCAGCGTGCACCAGAATTCCTTCAGTTCCCCGGGCGCGAGCGGGGCGCAGGCGTTTTACTATAAGGACTCCCCAAGATCACAACTGCTCGCGGACTGCATACAGAAATATTTTGTGAGCGATCTCTCTACAAAGAGGGGCGGGGAGTCCAAGGGCAACACCAGCTATTACGTCCTCAGGCATACCACGGTCCCCTCCGTCATTGTGGAATGCGGGTTTATATCCAACTACAGCGAAAAAAAGCGCTTGCTGAGCGACGATTATCAGGAGAAGGTCGCGTGGGCGATTTACAAGGGCATCGTGGACTATTTTCAGCAGGAGGACACGGCCCCGTCCGGCAAGGGCGGCGCCTCATAGAATACTGGCATCAAAAACAGCGCTCCTTTCGGCGGAAAGGGGCGCTGTTTAGCTTTAACCTGAATAAAAGTAACCTCTAAAAACCCTTGGTCCGTCATTGCGAGCGGAGCGAAGCAATCCAAGTTCACGCTGAATTCAGGTTTTCCTGGATTGCTTCGTCGCTTCGCTCCTCGCAATGACAGGTTTTTAGAGGTTGCCTAAACTATCGCGTCGACAGGTTGGGTATGTTCTTATTATTCAGATCGACGTTTTTCAGCGGGATAATCTTGCTCTTTGTGACGACCTTATGGATGATGTAACAACCAAGGAAAACCGGGATACTGACATACGCGGCCGCGACGCTGTACCAGTCACCCGTCTGAACAGCCGGGACATTCTGCCCCAAAATGGCTATGGCGCTTAAAATCAGGGCGAAGATCGGGCCGAAAGGATACAGCTTCGCCCGGTACTTTAGTTCTTTCAGGCTGTGACCCTGCGCCAGGAACGACTTGCGGAAACGCCAGTGGCAGGCGGATATGCCCATCCAGATGATGAACCCTGTCGTGCCGGAGGCGTTCAAAAGCCATGTGTAGACGACGTTATCCGGCCAGAACATCTGGGTGAACGAGAACAGGCCGACCGCGGCCGTTATAAGGATGGCCGCGAAGGGAACGCCGCGGCTCGAGACCTTGCCGAAGATCTTCGGGGCCGAGCCCTGCTTGGCCAGCGAGTAAATCAGGCGGGACGAGGAATAGATCGACGAGGAACCGCATGACAGCACGGACGTCAGCACGACGAAATTCATGACATGGGCGGCCCATTTGAAATGCGCCAACTGGAGTATGATGACAAACGGGCTCTTGGCGATGGCGGTGGCGTCGTTGCTCAAGAGATCCGGGTTGTTGAACGGGATGATCGTGCCGATAATAAAGATCAGGCCGATGTAAAACAGCAGAATGCGCCAGAAAACGGAGTTGATGGCCTTCGGCACGTTCTTTTCGGGGTCTTCGCCCTCGCCGGCGGCGACGCCGACGATTTCAGTGCCCTGGAACGAGAACCCGGCAATCAGGAATATGGCCAAAATCGAACCGAAACCGCCCACGAACGGGGCGTTGCCCCAGGCGGACTGCGAAGCCGGGTCCGCCGGCTTTGGAACGTTCAGCGCCCAGTTGGAAAAACCGGGGGACTGGCCGAAAAGGCCGATGAGCACACACAAGCCGACCACGATAATGATGATGACCGCGGCCACTTTAATGCTGGCGAACCAGAACTCCCCCTCGCCGTAGGCCCTGGTGGACAAGAGGTTGATGAAGAGTATCAGCGCGAGGAACACGATGCACCATATCCAGCCCGGAACATCGGGAAGCCAGAATTTCATGATAAGCGCGCCGGCGGAGAGTTCCACGGCGATGGTTATGGCCCAGCTAAACCAGTAATTCCAGCCGAGCGCGAAGCCGAACGACGGTTCCACAAACTTGGTTCCGTAAACGCCGAAAGCGCCGGGGACGGGCATGTACGTCGCGAGCTCGCCCAGGCTTGTCATCACAAAATACACCATGATGCCGATCACCGCATAAGCCAGCAACGCGCCCGCGGGCCCTGCCGTACTGATCGAATAACCGGAGGCGAGGAAGATGCCTGTGCCGATGGCCCCGCCGATGGCGATCATGTTCATGTGCCTTGTCTTGAGTGTGCGTTTAAGCTCCTGCCCGGGCTGCCCGGAATTTCCGGGTTTACCGGATTGCCCTGAATGATTTTGACTGCTCAGATCCGATCCCTCCTAATATCTAAGATGCCCTTGTCTGTTTATCCGTTGTACGCGGGTCACTCGGCGAAAATAACATGCGCGATTGACCAAAACTGTATACGGATAAACACTGAAAGTCAACGGCGCTTCCGGCACGTTTTCACTTTACTGGCTACAAGATTGTGGACATTATAACAGACATCGTTCAAAAATGCAAGATTTTTTATTGAAATGCGACATTCTTTCACCGTTCTTTCAATATCAAGTGGCCAACGCCCAAAAATGTGTTATAATCGTATATACTTAAAGAAAAAACAGGGGGAATCCCAATGGCGTTCAATCTCAAAAACAGAAGTTTACTGACTTTGATGGACTATACCCCGGACGAGATCCGCTATCTGCTGGACCTGTCCGCGGAATTGAAGCGGGATAAGGCCGCGGGCGCGGAAAAACCGCGTCTGGCGGGCAAGAATATCGTCCTCATATTTGAAAAGGACTCCACGCGCACGCGCTGCGCCTTTGAGGTCGCCGCGTCCGATCAGGGCGCGCGCGCCACATACCTCGGGCCGTATGGCAGTCAGATCGGCAAAAAGGAGTCCATCGCGGACACCGCCCGCGTGCTGGGTAGGATGTTTGACGGCATAGAGTACAGGGGTTACTCCCAGTCGGCCGTGGAGGATCTGGCCAGATACTCGGGCGTGCCCGTATGGAACGGGTTGACGGACGCCGATCATCCCACGCAGGTGCTGGCCGACTTTTTGACCGCGCGGGAGCATCTGGGCAAGCCCTTTGACAAGATGACGTTCGCGTATTCCGGCGACGGGCGCAACAACATGGCCAACGCGCTGATGATCGGCGCTTGCAAGCTGGGCATGGATTTCAGGATACTCACGTCCGAAGAGCTGTATCCGGATAAGGGCCTCCTGAACAAATGCCTCGCGGTGGCCGGGGAAACCGGCGGGAGGATTGCGGTCACAAGCGACGTCGCGGCCGGCGCTGAGGGCGCGGACGTCGTTTACACGGACGTCTGGGTGTCCATGGGCGAGCCCGCGGACGCCTGGGAGCGGCGCATCAAGCAGCTCACGCCGTTCCAGGTCAACATGGAGCTGATCAATAAGACGGGCAACCCCGGCGTTCTGTTCATGCACTGCCTGCCGGCCTTCCATGACCTCAAGACGTCTGTCGCCATGGAAATATATGAGAAATTCGGTATAAAAGAGATGGAAGTCACCGACGAGGTCTTCGAGAGCCGCCATTCCGTCGTGTTTGACGAGGCGGAAAACAGGCTGCACACCATCAAGGCCGTAATGGTGGCGACACTGGGCTAATACGATATGTATGAAAAGAACGAGGAATATGTACTGACTATCGGCGGCCTGGGCACCGACGGAATGGGCATCGGGCGCCTGGGCCGGCTGGCCGTCTTTGTCGAGGGCGCCCTGCCCGGGGAGACGGTTTCGGCCAGGCTGGTAAAGCTGGGCAAGGATTGCGCGTACGGCAAGCTACTCAATGTCATTCGGCCCTCCGCCGAGCGCGTCGCGCCTGCCTGCCCGGTTTATAAACGCTGCGGCGGCTGTACATTGCAGCACATGAGTTATGGGCAGGAGCTGATTTTTAAGCGCGAAAAGCTTGAGAACTGCCTGAGGAAAATCGGCGGCTTTAAGGACTTTAAAGCGCCGGACGCCGTCGGCTGCCACCCGCCGTATTTTTACAGGAATAAGGCGCAGTTCCCGTTCGGCCTCCGCGGCGGCAGAGCCGTTCTGGGCTTTTTTTCGCCGCGCAGCCATGTTCACGTGCCCGTTACGGCCTGCCGCATCCAGCATCCCGTCATGGAGGCCGCGCTTGACGCCGTTCAGGATTTTGCCAATGAATACCGCGTGCCGGTCTACAATGAGCAAACCCACTCCGGCATCCTGCGCCATATTATGGTGCGCGTCGGGTTCAATTCCGGCGAGGTGATGGTCTGCGTCGTCGTCAAAGGGGCCGCGCCGCCATTTTCGGATATCCTGTCAAAGGTTCTGCCGGAGCGCTTGAAGGAGATAGAGGGCTTAAAGAGCGTGTGCCTGAATTTTAACGGCCAGCGGACCAATGTGGTATTGGGTGAACACACGGAGACCCTCTGGGGGGCGCCGTATATCGTCGATACCCTCGGGGGGCTCAGATTCCGCATATCCCCCCATTCATTCTATCAGGTCAACCCCGTCCAGACCGAAAAACTATACGCCGGCGCGATTGAGGCCGCGCGGATCAAACCGGGTGAGACGGTGCTGGATATGTACTGCGGCATAGGCGCGATAAGCCTCTTTGCCGCCAAACGCGCGGGGAGGGTCATAGGCGTCGAAATCGCGCCGCAGGCCGTGGACGACGCGCGGATCAACGCGCGGATCAACGGCGTGACAAACGCCGAGTTTATATGTGAGGACGCGGAGAAAGCCCTCCCGCGCCTGTACTGTTGCGCGCAAAGACCCGCCGCCGTCATACTGGACCCGCCGCGCAAAGGCTGTGCCCCCGGCCTGATCCGGGCGCTCCTGAACGCCCCGCCGCCGAAACTCGTCTATATATCCTGCGACCCCGCCACCCTCGCGCGCGATTTAAAGCCGCTGTGCGAAGGGGCGTATGACCTGGAGTCCGCGCGGCCCTTCGACTGCTTCCCGCGCACGGCGCACGTGGAGACGATCGCCTCCCTGCGCCGCCGTGATACGTAGAAATCCTTGAATTTAAGCACTTTGTGAAGCATTGCGTTTTTATCGGAGATGATGAAAAAGGCAGAAATAAGACCTTAAAAAATTACATTATGGTAAGAGTAGTTATTGATATGGAGTGT
>Ga0209629_10003511_pt1 | contig 11255 bp, 6 predicted proteins | sample TergutCu122P5_FD_187286 | JGI IMG/M metagenome (GOLD analysis project Ga0209629, IMG submission 187286) | Cubitermes ugandensis P5 segment gut microbial communities from Kakamega Forest, Kenya - Cu122 P5 (SPAdes) (version 2) | ecosystem: Host-associated > Arthropoda: Insects > Digestive system >...
CAAGCCCCCCCCCCTTATGTCTTCATAGCCAGCACAGGGACACCTTACCTTCACTTTCACCTTTAACAAATATGAATGAAAATAAGAACACAGATTTCTCTCTGTTAGCTTTTGTTAGTTGCTTACTGACACCAGAGGAAAAGTCTCAAAGATTGTACAGGTGAAGGGCTGCCTTATAAGGTATTTCACAGTCAGAATCATAAGTTGTGTAGAATGTTCATAACATACCTAGATTAATAGTATTCTCTTAACATGTTTCATGTGCAAGAAATTAACATATATTAGGTTATGTTTGTCCGTCTGTCAGCACGTGTACTCTTTTCAACTATTCAACAAATTTCAATAAGGTATGGTACCTATGATCTACTTTAGAAATAGTGGCCCATACCACTTCAGTGTATTGCCCATACCAGTACAATATAATATTCACATTAGATGAAACTCACACAGAACTTCATCACGTTTTAAGTAACTAATCATACACAAAACTGGTAATGTAAAATACAGGTCTCATTAAAGGTTGTAATATTCACTTGCAACACATTTTAATGTGAAAAAAATTAAATAAAATAAAAGAAATGTAATTTGTGTCCCTTTGAAGTGTAATACCTGCACTGTTAATACACTTCTTATATTTTCAGCTTCCTATGAATAGGAATGGTTTACATCTATGCTTCTGATTAGCTGTATAATCAATAAATAAAGTGGTTAAAATTAAACTAATGGAAAAGAACCTGTTGAAAGCCAATAGATATAAATATTTTTGGGGGTGGTGTGACCAATTAGAAAAATCTTGTACATGAATTAACTCTCTGTAAAGAGCAATGTCCTCATTCAGAGGCTGACAGCCCCCCCAGCCAGTCATGAGTTTCCCTACCTTTTTTGAATTGTAAAGTTTAACTGTTTGCAAGAGCCAACCATTAGTCCCTAACCTTAACTAGATACACCCAGTCATACGCATGTAAAATATAACATAAAATAGTCGGAACTTAAATGGATCTTCAGACAAATTCTTGCAATTTTAGAAAAGTACATATGTTTTATACAGCCTTTGTTTCATGTGATTATATATTTTTCAACAGTTGGACCTGCTGAACAGATTTTTTATGTTAATGATGTCATTATGTTAGAATATTTTATACTTCAATGAAGACAAGTATGTTATATAAATGATAAACCACATTTTAAAATTATTTCCAATGAGCATTCTGTATTTTAGTTGGTTATTAAAGACCTGTTGGAAATTTAGTATTTATCTTTAAGTTACAGCCCATACAAAGGTCCATGATGGGTTGGAGGCTGTAATTCTCATGTAATTTTGGTGTACATGGAAGTTAAAGAATTCATCTGTCTTGGAGATATTAAATGTGCTGTGCAATCCAGGAATTTAATAGTGCAAGGTAAATGAATGTTAAAGTTTAAGGTTAGTAAAAGTACCAAGCAATTAACAGGACTTTTCTTACATGCATGTTTGTTCTGCTATTTGTTTAGTCTGTATATTAATTCCTAAATACTGCTAGTACATGTGTGAGATCAAGTTTTGTAGAGTTAATTTTAAATATAGACTTTTTTTCGTTTAAATTTAAATTTTATTTTTATCATCATAATCATCAATGTCATCATCATCACCATCATCATAATCATCTCATTGCATTTAAGATCTATCTTCTGTACTTGCACTTTGACATAAATAAAAACAATTCTTTCATATCTACTTCACAAGTCAGTACACAATACATGAGTGTAATTATAAACGTTCGGAAAATTCCTTCTGTGAAACACAAACATCTGGCACAAAGACACGATTATGTGGCAATTATTCATTTTGCAATTCCAGCAGTATGAGAAGTTGGAAAATCATGAACCATTGTACAAAATTCAGAAGACAACTAAGATGATGTAACATGAGAAGTACTTTTTTCAGTACAAGTGCATCCTCAATGTAAACCAGTAATTGTACACTTCATTAAAACGATGACACAGTTGCAGTTAGAGTTCAAAGTCCATAAATGATTTAAACTCTCCCATAAGCCTACACGTGTGTGTGTGTGTGTGTGTGTATGTGCATGCGTGCACGCACACATGTATGTGTGTCAAGACAAGTGTACTGGACATAGTAGGAATGTTAATGCTAACTTAAGCTCCTACGCACACACACCTAACATTTACTTGATTTTAAATTGTAAGCTAACCAACACATACTGCTGCTATCATTGGTTATTAAGAGAAACAAAATTTACAATGTGATATGCTTTGAATTTTCATAGATGTGAAATAAACAACCCAGTCATCTATCCACACTGGTTTACTGGCACCAGTTACGGAGCCATAAAGATTGTTTTCCACTTGCAGTAACTTGAAATTGTCAGGTAACATATTAATCATGTTAAGTTAAATGTGTTGTGAAACGAATTTTATTGTTTAATGAAATTATAAACATTTGAGGGGAAAAATAAAATTCACGCCAGACAGACTTACTCATAGCACATGGTATTACTAAACAGTGAGTTAATAAAAGACCATTTAAACAAGAGAAACCAGTTACAATGAGTTGTCTTCAAAATTTGAAGATACTCTCACCACCATATTTTAGTATTCATGCTTATTATGTGTAGTGTGGTCCTTATAGTGACTGGGCTAAAGACTAGATGACCAACAAATTACAGTGTGATTCTGAGCAGGCCTAGGAATTTTTTGCTTCTTCCTAGTATCCAGACTGGCAAAGGGCCCACACAGCCTCCTCCTGAATTTGTATTGAAAGCTCTACCCTGGGGGTTTAAGCTGACCACTCATTCTCATATTGTGCCATGGTTAAGAATGTGTGGAACCTAACTCCACTTCTCGAAATACCTTCATGATTTGCTGTCCAATTAAGCACACAGACAACTTTGCCTTTATTTGGTGGTCATCTGGCAGTGATTTTAATCAGAAGTTCTTTTATAAATCACACTAAATTTTCTCCAAAACATACATGTTATCCTGTCCTTAACTGTTTTGTATTATGATCCTGTATGCTTCTAAGATGTTTATGAAGCAATATGGCATCTTGCACCAAACCGTAAACTCCAACCACTGAAAAGAAAGCAATGAAACAATAAACAAAGATGATGATGGCTACTACTATGAAGATGACTACTACAGTGTATGTGGTGTTGGTGGTGGTTGTGGTGGTGGTGGTGGTGGTGATGATGATGATGTAGCACTGACTGAATCATGTCGCACATAAGAATTTAACTTAATTATAAATAAAGTCTGGCATAATGTGATAAATTAATGACACTTTACTCATTTACAGTCGCTGTGAGCATTTGATATAATAATTACTATATTACATTGTTTTTTGAGCGACCCGTCTTGCCCTTATTATTACAGTTATTTGGTTATTACAGATTTATTTATGTAACAATCAGGGGTATCAATGTGCTACAAAGGAACACAGCTGTGTGGGCTGGAAAGTGCCATGGAAATGGAAGTGAGAGGAAAGTTTGAAGCAAACTCAAAAGAATTCCTCAGTAAATGGTTCATAAGGAACAAGGAGGTCTGACTGCTAAAGTTCTCATAAGTGCTGTTTACAACAGTGATTGTGCTCTAGCTAAAGTAAAGTTGATACTGCTTTTTAATTCTTTTGCCCCCAGAAAATTTACTTCCAGGCAGGTAGCAGACATCAATACATTCACATATGACCATGTGCTCACTTAACAGAAGAAATTAACATACACAATTAAACATAATCAGTTTGTAGACAGTATGTCATACTTATACATATTTAATAACATTAAAGACTAAGAGCTACTTCCATTTTGGACAGAGAGTTTCTAAACACAATATTAGAGCAGCCAGCCAGCTACCTGCCAAGTCAGTTAGTGGAAAGAACAAGTAGGTCTTTAAGTCACAGTATCAACTCCACTTGAAATGAACTTCATCTGCTACATGACCTATACCACTGGATTCACGAAGAGTAACATTCGTTTTTAGTGTACAGGTTTAGTTCTGGCATTTTTTAATCCAATAAATACAACATACAAAACAAATTACAGGCTTATTTTTCTGTTTTTCTTGTTTTGGCTGCTCTACAAGACACATACAAGACAACACACCATGGTTGTTAATGTTTGGCTACCTACATTTTTAATTTCTTACATCATAATTGTAATTATTTTATTTTGGGGAAGTGCAGTTGAATATATAAATAATGGCAGAATTACTCTGCAGAACACGAGTACATGTATCTTCTTGTATGTGCACCATAAGGCATCATCTATTATAATGAAACATAAACACATTACATACGTATTTCAAGAAAGAATGAAATCTTTCCCATGAAGACTACTTAAATATATTCTCAAACTACATACTGAAGAACCAAATGTTTTGGCTGATAAAACTGCAAAAACATATTACACCTGGATTTTATGTTTGTTTTTGGCACTATTTTAATGCTGCCACATAAATTCACAATACAGACATGTGAAGGCCTATTCCATATAGTAACACATAAGGAATATGCCATTACATGTTCATATTGTAAAAGTGCATTGAAGTATTTAAACAGTACATTTGTAACATATGTGCTTTTATTATCTACCAGCACTTTTGTTTAAGGAAAGAAATGAGAAAGGATATATTAAAATTACAAAATAGGATGTACAAAAATTATTTTGGAATTATGTATTTTATCATAAATAAATTTCTGTTGTGATCTGCAGACTGCATGTCACTTACATATTCAACTGTTTAACTTTTCCAAACCTCCCAGTGTTCTTGCCCTGACATTTCCTTGTTAACAAACAAAAATCATGCACCATAACTGTTTTTACCTGTGAATGCACTAAGCATTCAAGCATAAAGAAACCTTCTGGATTAACCTTCTCCAGAAACTCTCAACTAAACAGCTATAAAATAAGAGCCCATGGAGAGACAATAGTCAGTTGTTCCAACCACATTCTTAGACTATCAACTAGTACAAAATAAATTCTCCCGTGCCTTAGCCATTACCAAATTCTTCAACTATGGCACACCGGTGGCATTCCCATATGCAATACACATTGCAAATGCTGGTGATTCTGTTCGATCAATATGGTTATGTTTGTAAAGAACTGTATCAAAAATGCCTCTAAAAGGCATACTATTATACCAGATAATTTTAATCACTAATCCATGAATATGGTACTATTATTCAGAATGTTTCATTACTTTATGAGGGACTACTATGGGGACTTACAATGTGTATGCCAAAGAATTGAAACCAACATGTAACGTCATTACCAAAGTCAATGGGAAGGATGTAGGATCACACTGCCACTGGTGACCTGTTTAAAAAACATTCTCTGGTAGCAATACATACTTTGTCAAGTGGTGTGATACTTTGCAGGTTCATTTGAAACTGCTCCACAGTACACATCCTGATTGCTTTCTACAATAGTGTTGCTCAGCTTCGTTAGGTGTATTAAAATTTAACAATGTAACTAACAAACCTGCACAAAATTGTACTTCATCAAACCCATTAAACGGTCACTACTGTGATAATTTGATAAATTATGTGCATAAATATCATATATACTTCAGGGTTACAGTGACGTTCCCATACACCCAGCCAAACATTACGTATCTGTGCAGGATTCATACTTGCAGCCACACAACACATCTGCACTGTCTTCCAACTGCATATGATTGCATATGATTGATACACCTGTGGATGCATATGCAGTTGCAAGCTCGCACCAAATCAAACACTCACTTGTGCTTTTCATAAATGTTTACATTTGTAGTTTCAGCTAAAATTACTGCAAATTCCTGCCCAACCTAGGACTTGATTCTGTCCTCACAATGCCCCAGCATGGGGACTTTCACAGAACTTAGCACCACTAACAGAACAAGATGCGCTCATGTAATGCACTTGCTTAGAAAAAGGGAGAAAATAACTGGAAGTGTGCATTTCCTTTCTGACTTTCTGCGTACCGGTATGGTCTGCAATTTGTATGATATAATGCACCAGCAGATGGGTTGGAGTCAAAATAACTGGCTTCTAGAAGTTTATATATATTCCCTTTCATTATTAATTAATATTATTTTTATTATTATTATTAATATTAATATTAGTAGTTGTAGTAACAGTAATAGTAGTAGTATTAGTATTATATTTTTAGTTCATTAGTGTTGAAATTCATCACACTTATCCATGTAGATAAACAAACTTGAGTCACGTCTTAAAATAATTTTTTGTGTTTTAGAGTAAAGCACTCCTTCCTAGGCAAATTACAACAATTGGAAAACTTTCCAAACACTCTTGTTGATCCACTTAACAACATGTTCACACACTTGCATGCCCTTAAAACACACGCTACTCAATAAAACTAGCATTCAAAAATGTTTACTGAGGTGTTGATACATTACATGGTCAAGCATTGGAAAGTGTAAAATAAAATGTGTTTTCATTTATCAAAACAATTCTATTTATTTATTTCCCTTAAACTGAAAACAGTAACGAACATCCTTGAGGTGTAAAGGCCTCTGTGTTATGGTCTTAACTAATCCAGCTTTATAAAAGCTCTGTGGGAAAAGTTTCTCTTCCACCATTAACCAGCAGTATCTTACTCGAGTATATTAATTTCACTGCCATTGAAAAAATTAAACAAAACTACACAAAAATGTATTGCTTCCAATGCTTAACAGCCAGTTGATGCATACAATCCCCAAGAAATGTGAGCTGTGTTAACTGAGTACTAGCAAATTCTAGTACCTTAGCAGGATTCTTATGGAAAACTTTACAAACCTTTGTCTCTATCAAACACAACTGCAATCCCAACAGTCTTTCATGCAATTCAGTTCTTTACCAAGTTCATTTCCTTCATGTGTGAGCTTGAGTATATTATAAACATGATTCTTTCTAGAAGGTTCTACAATACAGTTAATAAATTCCACTCTATGACCCACACATTACTGATTTGTTCATTGGTGGGATCATTCTTTGCACTTTGGATAGCTTATTATGTGCTAATAAGAATCCTCTTCTTTCAAAGTACATATCTTTTGTCCTTCCTTGAAACTTCTGTTAGTACGTAACAAATCAGTCTATTTATTTTTCAGTTTCGTGCAAGAAGCCACAAGTCCATGTGTTGTATTTTACCGCACACACTTTCACAGCTCTTACTACTATATTTTACCTCAAATATTTCTCATAACTCTTTCCACTATCAGACACTGTCAATGCTGGCAAAGCGTTCACCCAGCTCATCACACACATGTTGCCTTCTGCTGGAACCACCAGTACTGAGTTGACGTCGGCTAGATCCTACAGTGTTACGCCGGAATCGGGCTAACTGTCGCCGCCTGCGCCTATGTTTGCGATGACACCACACACATAAGCCCAGGACTAATATTCCACCCACACATAGCGCAACACCCAGAAGTTTGAATGGGTCGACTGGGACCTCCACTATACCTGGAAGTTAAATGGTATATGTGTAGAGATGTACGTAACTTTTGGCAATCATATACTTTTATTCATTACATGCTTATGAACTCTATTAAGAATGAAATAAGACCAAGCTTTTAATAATCTGCTTCCTAAGCATTTTAATGTAAATTCTGTGTTTATTCCAAGCTTCAATATATGCATAAGAATTTACATTAACGCATGAAAAATACATTTATATTATTTATGTCATTCATTTCCGTATTTTCAAGTAAATACATTTCAGAAAAAACAAATCTGTTGAAAGCAGCAGCTACATGATAAAACTGCGCTCCCTACACTGTCAGGTTAAGTTTTGACAACATATACTTAGGACTTACACTTAAAATCACAGGTTTGATAAATGCAGATAATTACAAGTTATAGGGTTAGAGTGGCAAGAAAAACACAGAACACCAAAAGTGTGGGTGCAAGCCCATCCTAAGCATGACCTACCAGTATAACATTTAGATCAATCATGCTTCTATTACACAAGTAAAAACAATATACAACACATTTAAGAAATGCTTAAGAGAAAAGAAGGGAAGAAAAACTGGTGTCTTCAGTGCATGAGAATAAGTAGATTGTGGCCTGATCAATAATAACAGTAGCAGCAGGGGAATTGTTGGACAGTCCACATCTCTACATTATTATTCATGGAAAACTTCTTAAAGGTACTGAAACAGGTGAAGGAATCAGCCAATAATTTAATTGCTTCAAGAAATTTCAATTTTAACTGTATTGTGAATCATGAATGCTTCTATGCACTTTACAGTAAAACAAATATATTCAGCAAGCAGCAAATGAGCACTCACACGTTGCCTTAGTTTCATACGTGCACGATCTCTCTCTCTCTTGTGAGCATTGCTCTTTTTCTCATCATGAGAGCAGAAGCGCAAAACACAGAGATAGGAGAAGCAAGGGGAGCGCAGACCCCATCACAAGCCCAGGGGCAAGTGCACCACCTGACAGAAACAAACAACAAGAAGGTTTCAGCAGAGAACTAGAGAGTGTCTACAGGTTGGTATAATAAAAACAGGCCTGTCAAACAGAACAGGGTTGCCAGAACAGCACAGAATTTTTATCTGGTCTCTGTAGTAGGGCATATTTCTTTATTTACTTATTTTATTTACCTATTTTCCAGTTAAAACAGTTAGTCAAAGAACTTAAATATTTGTGTTCACCGTCTTAAAAAATTACACTGGTGCACGTTCAGTTCTTGGTGTTACTTTAAACAAAACATGCCTGAAATGAGAAGATAAGTAGACAGTGGTCATAAGTCAGCAGCAGTGTAGTTTAGATTTCAATGTGAGAGCATTTGCCAGCCACCTGCTACTGTGCTGACAACATCTTAATATATGTATGTAATAAAGAATTAAAATAAAATATTGCTTTCAGGCAATGAGTTCACATTAAATTTCTCAACTTATCTTCAATGTAGTGCCAAACCTCACTTATATTCTGATATAAAGTCTTCTCAGACCTCCAAATGATAGACACACAACAGCTCTCCAGTATTCTGGATTGCTGTTCTTGACTGATGCACCAGGTAGCCTCAGTGAATTTTATCATTTTCAATCACTGTAAAAGCTTCATCCTTGTTTTTCCCATGTGCTGAGGAAGTGTGACATTAAAACACATGAAATTTATTTATTTTAAATTTGTATAGGATATAAGAGAGGAAAGGATTAAAATTAACTTCAATCAGTCTTGCAGTTAATTTAATATGGCAATAATATAACAAATTTCTTGACCTTTCATCTCCCTTGGTACTGTTGGTTTCTGGGACATCAAATGATATTAAGCGTTGAATATTTAACAGGTAGTCCTTTTGCATTCTTTACTACTGCTGTAATTTAAACTGACTGTTAATGTCATATTTGTGACGTGTATTAGAATTTTATTATTTGACTATCTTAGCGTGTACTTATTACAGACACAAATTTTAGGTACAGTGAAAGACAAATTTGCTATGTCTGGACAGTATCAGACCACTTAATAATACTTTTTCCACCCCACTTTAATTTGGTATGTTAATGCACAGCTTGAACATTAAAGTTAGATATGTTGGACACTGCGAAGGGTTATATAAATACAGTTGTCAGGCCATGTAGTGTGCTTTTGAAAGCAAGACACAGAGGGTTAACTGCTTCAGAATTACTTGTAGTTCTGTGCACAAGGATATTTCAGTAACACACAGTTCTTAAACACTGAAGTAGGTGCATGCAGATGAAGATGTGATACATGACAGTGAAATCACAAAATACAACCAACTGCAAGAAGAAAGCTGTGTTTTAGCCACTGGAAGAGAAAACATAAATGAACTAGTTCACAGACACCTATTTATACATCACATCTATCTGAATATTGAAGACTTGGAACAAAGAACGCATCACAATTGATAACTATTTTTCAACTTTCTCATGAACTGAATAACAGTCATTTTTAAGTGATTCTTCATGTAATTTTAAAATACTGATTCACATCTAAGGATGTGCAGCTTTTACCAGGTTGAGTAAAGTTTGTCACTTTCTGGGAAGAAAATAGGTTCAAGATTTTGTAGAGTAGGGTATAGAGGAAGACATATGGGGCAAAGAGAAAAGTAATTAACATGAAGATGGGGAATGGGGAACTGCATAATGAGGAGCTTCATAATTTGTACTCTTCACCACATATTATTTGTTGAACTTGGTTCAGCCCGAATGATCATAGACATTCTACAAAAAGAGTTACTCACATTGACAACTACATTGAACACTCAAGACAATAATCTGGCCTTGACTGAAGGATTCGTAAACTCCAATCCTAGATGAAAGAAAAAGAAATCCCTCACATGCGTAAATGGTAACCTGCTGATGCTGCAACAGTTCCAGCCCATTCCAGTAGCTACAAACAGGTATGCACTACTAGATAAACTACAAGAAGTAACGGAGACATCCCATAAACACAACAAAACCAGTGAAGGAGCCTCAACAAAGAACTTAAAGAAATCCCTCCCCAAAACAAAGAAAAAGAAAGTAGTTATCATGGGCGACAGCCATGCCAGAGGTTATGCGGCCGAAATCTCGAGCATCCTAGGTAATGACTTTGAGGTTACCGGTACAGTGATACCTGGAGCACGACTCGAAAACATCACAAACTTAGCTGATAGTGAAATAAGCACATTAGGGAAAAGTGACATTGTGATTGTGATAGGAGGAGCTAATGACATAAATAAAAACGAAACTAATACCGGACTCACACACCTAAAACAATTTGTAGACAACAGGAGAAATACAAACATCATGGTTATGACTGCCTCTCATAGACATGACCTTCACGGATCATGTGTGAATAAATAAATAGTGACATACAATAGAAAGCTGCATAAAGTGGTTAAAACTGCAGGAAATGTGAAAATAATACAGGCAACCTTAAATAGGAATGACTTCACGTGCCACAGAATGCACCTAAACATCCTTGGGAAAGAGAAAATGGCTAAACTGATTGGGGATAGCATTAAAACACCCATGACAAGGGAAAAAGAAACCCCCTTCATCTTGAAATGGAAAGAAGAACAAGAAGACCCTCATCAGAGAGAAACTAAGAACACACCAACCAATGTCGTCAACAAGGGAACACAGCTGAAGGCAGCTGGATCAACAAAGAGACATGAAGAGACCCAAGACCAAATCGGAAAACCACTACCCATGACCACTACAGATCAAAACAACGTTCCCCCCAGAACATCGAACCGGATAAAGAAAACTCCAACAACAATGAACAAGGATTTTTTATGGATAAAAGGCCCCCCAACTCGAGT
>Ga0209629_10003514_pt1 | contig 11247 bp, 5 predicted proteins | sample TergutCu122P5_FD_187286 | JGI IMG/M metagenome (GOLD analysis project Ga0209629, IMG submission 187286) | Cubitermes ugandensis P5 segment gut microbial communities from Kakamega Forest, Kenya - Cu122 P5 (SPAdes) (version 2) | ecosystem: Host-associated > Arthropoda: Insects > Digestive system >...
GCCTATTAGGAACTTCGTCGCGTATGTCTTGCCGAAAAGTGACAAAGTGTGTGACGTGACGACAGTTATATAGAAAATAATTAACAGCTCATTACATTCTTGATAGCATAACGAAATCTGACGGCACTGCCGGGTTGAAAGTACTAGGGCGAGTGTAATAAATTGTAGGTATTTGCTGAACTCTAAAGAATTTACGGTTACAGCTCTTGTAGGTGAAGCAACTTCTATGGTTTTAAAAAATTGAGTGTATAACCAATGTACCGTATATTCATAATTTTGGGTGTTTTACACTCATTACATTACATTCATTCATTACACTGATACTGGGTGAAAATTAACACGTTCCGCTACTAAATGCTAATTGATAGGTTCCTGATACATGGTGGATTAGTCACACTTGAGCAACAAAACTGTCCAAAGCGTACAGTCTAATTTACCAATAACTGATAGAAAACCTCATAATAGTAATTTATGATCTGCCGGCACAGGAGGGGCATAACGAATTAAGGACCGTAATTTATGAAGGCTAATTCTAAGTGCTTACTTGCATACTTGCATAAAGTTTGTAAGTTCGACTCTAGTAAACAATGCACAAAGGTCCGCAAAATTACCAGCCACTCAGAATGTACACTCTTTTTCTAAGCCCCGAACAGGAAGTTACGTGACGTACAGTTGCCATCATAATTCGAGTCGTTTTACTTTCCCCATATTTGTGAATTCGTTGTTTTTTTCTGTCTTCCATTCATTAAAATCAATCACGTCGCGTATATATTAACAGAAGACACCAAGGTATTTGATTAATTTGAAATTAAAACATGAATTTAATTTCATTAATTTTTCCCGGCATACGGCTAGCAAGATCTGCGGGCAGGGATGACTGAAGCGAAAGAACTGTTCTTGCGCGTGGCCGAGACAGTTAACGCGTGATAGCAATACTATTCGGAAACACACTATGTTGGTTCGAGTCCCACTATATATATATATATATATGTATATATATATATATACACACACACACAGGGTGTTTCACGACTTGTGGACATTACTGCAGGACGTGATTTTCTAGGTCTTTGTAATCAAAAAAGTTCATATTAACATGTGTGACGGATACGGAGATATGACCGCTTGAATGTTAGAAAAGAAGGTAACGATTATTGAAAATAAACGGAACAAAACAATAAACCAGCATAATACATGATACATTTCAAGTATAAATGTAAAGTTAACTTCATGAAATTACCTTTAATTTGAATTGATCTGTGCTTACAGCTGGTTTTCGAAAATGCCACCGCCGGCCGTAACAAGGCTGCCGCTCGATTGTGAACTGCGCGAGTTGCTCGTCGAAGCTTCCGCAAACTTTACGCCACCAATTTGAGTACATAACCCGCCAGCTGGTTCCGTAAGACGCGGTTTACAAGAGGGCGTGAACGGGAATTAAAAAATGCCCATAACTCAGTAACCGCCCAAACACATGTTTATATGAACTTTTTTGATCACAAACACCTAGAAAATCACCTCCTGCAGTGATTTCCACAAGTCGTGAAACACCCTGTATATTGGATGAGTTTTAAACTCATAAACACTCAAAACGTGCAGTAACACATCCATTATTTAATTATACGTTTCAATATTTATCTTGTTCCTTGGCGGGGCTAGAAATGCTACTGACGTAGATATTTCTCTAATTTTTCCGCAATTCTTTTCTCTTTGATTACCGACATTCTGATTTAGAGGGTTCGTGATCGAATTGGACTTCAGCTACGCATGTGAATCTCGTTGGTGCTTGTGGGCTGTGGGGCGTCACGATATCTCTCCGACATTGGGCTGCACGATTTGAAACATTTACGGAAGGGAATTGTTGAACGTATGATGGGTGTGCTTGGGAGTTATATAGACCGAGGATGGTTTTACACCCGTCTTGTTTCAGGGGTGGTTGGGGGGGAGTGAATTACTGCTGGAACAGGTGAAGATCTAGTTTTGGCTGTCGAAACAAGTTCAAAATTGTTCTTCCGTGTGGCCTTTTAATAGACAACAAAATTTTAAAAAAATAAGCATTTTTAAAAGTCTTATTGGCTACACTTATTATGGTGGTTATGGAAACCGAAATGCGCATTTTTTAATAACAATAAAAGCTAGGGTAATGAAGAGCTTATTTTGGTTATTTTAAACTGTACTTTGCTGAATAATCAAAATTATGGATGGACTGTGCCTTAACATTATTTAATGGTTTGTTTAAGAATGTTATTTGAAAAGCCTATAATGCTGAATAAAATTTGTTATATGATTTTGGAACACTTTTACTAAAGTATTTCTCATTAAATTAAGTAGTTTCCTTCAATTTCCTGCCACCCGAATCAAAAGTCTTCCGCAAATGCATTATGGTAACTCACAATGTTCAAGCCGTGGACCAAAAAGGATATTATACCTGCTACTGATCACGGATGAAAACGGAGGATAGGAGACTATCCATGGACGAAAACTGACCTGACGGAGACTATATTTTATGAACTTATCAAATCGAAACTTTCTGTTCATAAACTGTAGTCTTTGTGTCGTATGCAGTTTGTTTCGCATATTTTCGTGTGTTGTCAAAACTGAAACGGGCCCCATGCGGCCCATTTCATCCCTACTTTAATGCGCTTGCTGCAGACAAAAAATTATATGCAAAACATGCACAGTTTATAGACGTTTTGTTTCTCGAAATATTCACTTACGCATACAAACAGGCTGTTTTCAGAATATGCCCCCTTTAATCAGAAGTCCAGAACTCCTGCGCTTCGACCACTGATTTCATTCGTCGTGTCGGTGATGGAACGTAACGCTGAGACTAGGCAAATTCATTTCTTTATTTAGGGAAATTTTTTATGTGGAATTTGAGAGATAAGTAAAAAGCCCTTTAAAAGGGCAGCTCTTCATAGGGGCCCTGTTTTGGAGCCTGGGGGATGTTCGTTTACTGGGATTTTCGACAGAAAAAAAGAGCATATCTGGGTTATTTTTTAACCCAGAGAATATTAAAAATTAAGTCTGTGTGCAAAATGGGACTGTAGCAAGGAAAAGGGCTCCCCTGAGATGATATCAGATTATGTGGCACAAAGGAACCGTTTATAAGGATTCCATAAATCGGGACTGTAAGTTCTCAAACCCAAATATTAATCTCAACTACGGGCAAATGAGAAATACATAGAGAATTTTTAATGGGAAGAGAAAAAGACTATTTGAAAACGTAGACGTATATGAGAATGTAACTTGCAAAAGCAGCTTAAGAAGAAGGATGTCAGGGTGTGGACCGGAAGATTCTGCTTCAATACAGATTGCAGTTCTACATTACTGTAAACAGGCACATAAATGTATCTCTTGCATACGAGATATTTTTCATCATATGAGAAAAAATTCAATGATCCGTCTCTAAAGAGTTTCGTTGTCATAAAAATCAGTATTTGTTAAAATAAACGTCTTAAACTTTTAATTTATATACACGCATAATTATTTTTCGACAGCTGCAAATATTTTCCTTTGTCAGTTTTTAACCTTTGCTCTTAAACACCATGTATTTCATTTTTGTCCACAGATTATAAGTCAGTCAGTGTCATTCTTCATGTTCCTTCTCCAAATGAAGGACAAGAATAACAACACAAAACCGGGAATGTAATATATATTACTAATCTTTCACCAGCCATGTAAAACTAATTGTTATTGTTTATATAATTGGTGTTCCACGCCATTCAAATAAAATTAGTGTTTTATAGCAGACAAGTTCATTTTTTCATGAGGTGCGAGCCATAAATTTCAATACTGGTGCAAGAAGACATAACTTAATAAAATGTAACTGTGTGCCTGGTTGATTAATTTAAAATTATTGTGGTACGTGGCCCTGTACAGAGCGCGGAATATTTTGTCGCGCTGATGTTTCTATGTAAGTGTGCTTGTTTTGACTGCGTTTTACGATCGCCGAAGACAAGCGAAGTGGGATAACTTAAGAAACAAATGATTTTCAACAAATCCTGTTCAACAATTCAAAAGCTGCCTCTCAAGCTCACGACATGTTAAAAATATTTCGAAAAGTCCATAAGTATACAATACGCAAACTCTTCGTGGAAATTCAGGTTTCAGAGAGGAGGCTGATCACCGGGGGAGAATTTTTAGAATCCTGGTCCCCCGTCGCCAAGTCGGACTGACCAAAATGTAGAGAAAGTGTGTCAAGCAATCCGCGAGACAGGCTCCATATGATAAAGGATGCCCTAACGCATTTTTTGCAGAATGACAGGGGAAACGCCCACAAATATGGTGCAATCAGGACTTTCTTCTGCATCACAAGGTAACAGCAGGAACGGCTTGTTGCCTTCAGCAGTTCGTAAATAAAAGCAACTTTGGGGAGGTCTTATACACTCCACCCAATCTACTTCTGACTTTTTATTGTTCCCAAATATGAAAATACAGCTAACCGGAAGATTGTGGTTTATTGTAAAGATCAAAACCTAATCGCAAGCGATGTTTAGAAAGCGCCACGAAACCAGAGATCCGTAGATGGTTCTAGCAGTAGGACAGGTGGTAGGCCCGGAGTGTTAGCTGTACAGGGAAATATTTTGAAGGGAGGATTTTCAGGCCGGCAACAAAAATATGCCGTTAATTTCGTATTTTTGGCTCGCACCTCTTGTCTCTCCTTACTTACGGAAAGTACAAACTACCTGCCACATTCCTCATTTGTTTCAGGAAGTACAAGAGTATATGAAATCACAACACTAAACCAACAAAATATCAGCCACCTTCCTCCCTTTACAAAATTCTTTAAAATTTATAAAAAATATCCTGTAAAAATTCTACATGTAGTAACACTTTTTCTAGTTTGTAGGTGGCAAAACTTAATCCACGACAAAAAGTGAAACACATTCAATTTCTTGAAGTTTCTTCCAAAACAGCCATTTTTGCGCTGAAATTAACTTTAAGCACCGTTTCCACCGAGTTTTTAAACGCACAAGCCAAAGAAGCAAACACGTTTATTCAGTATTTCACTGAACTGCAGAAAGAAAAACTAATGACATTTTTAAGCCCCACATCCCAAAATATTCAGCCAGGTACATTACAAATCGTCCGACGGATATCAACACCAGAAAATGGTGTCGAGGTTTTGAAACGATAATTTGTTGCATAGAAAATATCTAAAAAAGATCACAAGGGCTATATATACAGGAAATCAAAAATAAAATGGAAGATCAACCTCTTTATAGTAAGAAGAGTAAGGACTGTATTCACCTGAGAGATCGATCTTTATTTCACATTGGAGATATTCTAATTAATAAGCAGTCAATATTTATAAATATTCAATTATTAGTGTTATAATTTACCATTACGTATTGTTATGTTAATACTTCACGTATCCTTAAAAATACCTTTGTTTGGAGACATGACTCGATGAAACCCATGAAGAACACTGCATATTAAACGAAAAGCAAAACGCCTTATTGAACAGTTACAATTTGTGGTATGACACATTAGAAACCGCGAAATGCAAAAGATGTTGTTAGGATAAAGGCGAATTGAAATTTCTCGACTGAGCAGAAGCACAATGCACAATAATAGGACTGTCAACAGTAATAGAGTAATACGTAATGTAACGGATGAACCATAGCATTTTTAAAGCTTGCTTAACAATATGGTCTACATGATTATGAAATGTATCTACGGTCTTTAAAATAAACCGATGTCCTTCACACACTGCTAGCGAGAAATTTGTACAATCTAATTTACAAGCGTAGTGCCGTTTATTTTGAGAGAAAAAGTGTAAAATTACTTTTCTTTACATTCTGTCTCATGCCTTTCTCCAAGCCCCAATTTTGAACAGCGACAAAATGGAACTTCAGTAGTTTCCAGTCCTCAACATTCCTAGTGTTACGGAAGAATTTCAAATGAACCGCAAACAGGAAGAGACTGGAGTTTAATACGGAAATGCAGACAGAATTAAAATCTATAGTAATGACCCCAAGATACTGCCACGAGGGCACCCAGGTTTCGTAGTGTAATAATGGAAAGAGAAAATTCCAAATTCCAAAAACCTGAAAGAGGCTTGTCCGTGGGTAAATTATTTGCGAAACACAATAACATAATTAAAGGGCAGGAAATAAGTAAATGAGTCAAAAGCATTCAGTAAGTCAACAAAAACAGATTCAATGCACTCGGCTGCCATTCTTACAACAACAAGCACAGATACCTGCAGCCTGATAACGAAGTTCTTATATCTCTGGGGTATAACAACAGACAACTTCATGTTTCCCATTTCACTTTATCGGGTGGCGACACTACACAACACCACTTTTTTAATTATTCTTTTAACTAGAATTTTAACACATAATGTAATAATGTAATAAATTTGTTGACTCAGATCTCAGTATTCACAGAAAGCAATGTACTTTGCCATTCAAGTGTTTTACATGTATTTTGCCTGAAGCTGAGACATGCGGGTCAAAAAATGTAGCTTTAAGAGCACAAAAATTTATTCGCTTTATACAGGAATACGGCACACAAAGGAATGGCCACATTAGACTTTGTCAATTTAACTTACATTTAAATGGATGCTGTGGAACATATTTCACATCGGTTCTCTCTTTTCCTATCTCCCTTAAACACACACTTCAAGTAGCTGGGTTAGCACCGAACATCCACTGTAAGTATTTTAGCAAATACCGTATACAACTTGTATATAACACAAGGTAATAATTTTACGAAAAAAAAACATTTACGGGATCTCTACCTTAAAATACAGGAAAGAAGTAATTTTCCCCGTTTAAGTGTATACCGGAGTTATACTAGATGTACCGGCAAATTCACCATTCATTCAGTTCACCAACCTTTCAAACAGAAAGTGCTGTACGTCGGTATCTTCACACCATCACATTATCTCACTTCCTGAATATAAAGTATCGCTGAGAAAAGCATTTGACAGTCATATTGCAAAGGTAAATTATGAACATGTTTATTACAGTTGGAGGCGACCATCCTCCCGCAGTATTGGTAGGGTCATCAAAATCTGTATGTCACGTGACCAAAACATATCTCATATTCAAATAAATTTTCTGCGGCTTCGTAACAATGTGAGGTCACCAAACTGTATTGTAACAGACAGGCCCTTTCGGTCTAACAAATAAAAACGTTTATTTACATTACAGATACAATAAGAAAAAGCAGTAATTAATACAGAACAATTCAGCAGAATTTTAAGAAAAATCGTAACAAATAAGTCTGTTCTTATACATTCAGTACTTCGGCTCATAGCCCTGACGCCGCTCGAACCCAATACATCACTCAACCCGCACTACCCAGTTCCAACATTCACTCTGTCGTTGAACGCTCGCCCGATGCTACGCCGCTCCACTACAAGGTCTGTCGCTTGTGAGCACAAGAATCGGCCGCTGATGAACACCAGAATCACTCGCTATCCTACCGCTGTCTCGCCGTGACATGGCTCCCTCGTCACCTGCTAGCTGTATCGCCGTGAGAATATTCCATCCTTATCCGCTAGCTGTCTCGCCGTGGGATGGCTCCCTCGCCATCCACTGTCTCGCCGTGAGAAGACTCCCTCACTCTCCGCTCGCTCGATATCGCCTTGGTACGAGTCTCCACGGATTGGTAAACTGCCCGTGGGTAAATTTTATACACATGAAGAACTGTTCAAGTAAGTTGCACGAAATCGCTTAGGACAAAAATGGCGGTAAACCTACAGTGCACTGCACTGCACTCAACATTACATTATCCGAAGTTCACAAAAAATTCACTAATCTAACATTCCATATTTTTTAAACATAAATTTACAGCTGCCAATTTATTGCAATTAAGCTATTTATATTGCACTGTACCTAATTGGTATTAATCAATTCTAGTAGAAGCAATAGGAATTTTGGTGAACTGACACAACGGTCTATACAGTTCAGGCTTCGCATTGAATATAATAAAAACATCAACAATCCACGATAAGGATATTAACACAATTTCATGTTCAACAAATTGGGCTGTTAAAATTGTTTCATTTAGGAGGCAATAATTTATTTTGATACACCTGTGTTAATGTGTATATTTTTGTACATTAAAATACAACCCGAAATAACGTGTATTGTAGACTGTTATACACAGGACACGTGTGAGCGTAATGAAGCGCAAAGAATGCCTTTTGTATTCCGGTGTTTTCTTTTTCTGAGTACACATGTTTCATTTTGCGGGTTTGGAAGGATCACAAAGATATTTCACATCCTCTAGTCGTGTATGATGCAGTGACGGACTGTGTGAATGTGTCCTGCCAGCTTGGAAATGAGTTGTCAGAGCAGGTACGAAAAGCTAGTCCCTTTCAATGCTGTTTTAAAATTTAATATTCTTCCTATATATTTTCAATGTAAAATTCTTGTGGGCTTTAGTACAAGTAATTTCAAAGACAATTCAACAAATATTTAACACAATTTTCTTTCCAACCCTATAGTTCTGAGGAAATTAACATGAAATATCTGATGTCCTAAGCTACTTTTGACATTTCAGTGAAGTTTGTAGTATAACTACACACAACAATGTGCCTTGAAATAAGCTTAAAATATATTACGAATAATTCTTGTACCAATGCACATCTCTCCCAAGGATCTCTATGTAAAGAAGCATCGAGCCTCTGCAATAAGCTTCTGAAATAAATTACTGCTTTTTGGAATTCATTGTTTCAAGTTTCTTCTATTTTCAAAACTTTCCTTTGCAAAACAGTACACACTGGACGACATTAACTACAGTTCTTTAAACGTTAGAGCAAAGTATTCCAAACAATTAATTCCACTGCTGTTCTGCAATGACTCCTGCATTATTTCAGACAGAATTTGTAAGAAATGGCAGCCTAGAGTTGCAACTAGGTAGGATCTCCTGTCTCATTTCAAAACTGTCTGCTCTTGAACGCTGCCACAGCTATTAAGTGGTCAAAACTGACAGCTGTAGAATTGGTTCCGATGTGCAACCCGACCATGAAGAATTGACGAATTCTAAACGCCCGCTGTAGGCTTAAAAAAAGAAGCGTGAGCGAGAGAGAGAGTGAGGAAGACTACTAGGAGAGACACGTCAGAAATTGTCAGACGACTTAAGACAGTAAAACATTCCATTTCTCCTGTCTTTACTCGTTTCTATTGAATTAATTATATAAAGTGCGCAGCGGATTTCGCAATCCATATTTCCGTTTATCATAGTTTGGTTGATGAAAAATTTTTTTCTTAGGGAGTGTTTTGTTGTGTCATTTGAAACACGTAGAAATTCTTAACACTGAAAATCGAGGTACCTTCATCCTTCAAAACCTCTAAAAATCAAGAAGGATTAACAAACCACGAGACTTTAATTTTCAAATCTGAGTCCTTTGGCGATGACGTCCGTATTCAAAATAATATTTCAGTACATTTCATTCTTTCTATATCTGACATAATGTAAAACTCTTTTTCTACCTGCACAGTGGAAGTTTACCATACGGAATTTTTTTTAAAAAGCAACGTGTCTGATAAGATTCGTAACTGAAATAAAATCGAAAAAAGGATGATGCAAATTGGCTTCCAATAACTTGAATATGAGTGGAACTTTTGTTTTCTGGCTTCTTTTATTCTTTGATTTACACACTACAAAAAATCTGAAACCGAAAACACAAAACTGATTTTTCGAGTCCAACATTGAGCGTTATTCAGTGAATGACACAACAGAGACAATAATAGGCACAAATCTCGGACTTGTCAATTTGCAATTTTGCAACATCAGTAAAATAATTGAAGATAACACAAATCATAGCTTTTTAATTTACAGACTTTATACAGGAAAGGCTCTTTTTAAAGACCTAAATGCCACATAATTTTCATCTTAGTTCTTACCGTCATTAAAATATTACTCTTGTAACCGTACGAACAGTTTTTGAGTCTAGAGGAACGAGAATGCATAGAATATATAAAATGATCAAACTACGTATATTTATATAGATATTTATATTTTATTAAGGGTGATTAGATAAACCGAACCACAGGCCCCGCATAATGTTTTACAGAGAGAGAGAGAGAGAATACGTGACTAGCAGCTACTGACCGGACAGGAAATGGGGGTAGAAAGACATTAATGAGCGTGTGGTAAAACAGATCATTTGGAAACAGCAGGAGGATGTAACTTCAGAACTTGACAGGTCAGGAAGCCGTGACTCTTAGTGTAGGAGCGTGTGTGCTAACGTTGGTCTGTTTGTAACGACCTATGAGGGATTGTTGAAATCAAAATTTTAACCAATTGGAACATTTAGATTTTGCTCAAAATTCGAAATTTTAGGGAAACCAACGGATGCTGCATCTAGTCAGTGAGCGTTCATCGGTCAGAGCGGAAGCCCAAACTGCATATGTCACCCAGATTATTAATTAACTGTAGTCATAATTAGAAATTGTTTGGTGTTGAAACGTGACCGCAAGAAAATGACGTGTGGTGTATGAAAACGGCCTTGTACCTGATGTGTTAATTAGTCCGCGAAATTTACAACAATCCTAAAAGATAAATTATATGTGTCGGTTGGACTTACTTATAAGCGGAAGCGTCGGTTTTGTGATAAAGTGTGTTTCAGCGTCACGAGACAACAGTTATCGTCAAAGAATTATAATTCATAACTTTGTGTGGCAACTAACATTTGTTTATCCCAGTAAATATCTGTAAAACTTATTTCTTCCGGCTGTTCAATTAAAACCAAGGAATGGGTACAAACGCCCCACAGATTCCCTCGAGTGGAAATCATGACTTGACCACTGTAACTAGTAACATGTCCTACGCATCTGTATCCTCCTAATTATCATAACATTTACACGAAAAAGGAGAGGTGAACGGGACATAACCGGCGTACTGCAATAGGAAAAGAAGAAGACAACATATCAAGAGTTAGGTCGGTTGTACTGTCTGTAAATCAGAGGACTACAGGTACATACATTTTAAATAGCACGTTTTAACCGTTACATTATAAAGAATATTTAAAGAAAGTAACAATTATCAATTCTAACCAAGTGTAGTTAACTTATTAAATATCTTCTTTGATTATCATAAAATAAAGGCTTTTTTTAAAGGTTGAAGTTAGGAGGAACGGACACGCTGAATACATCCCTCCAGAAACTTCCCTCCAGGATCCACCATTGGCCGACAGCGGACACACTGCATGTCCTCTTACCATTGAGTTCAAGACCAGTGCTCCGACATTGAATATGAAGTGTTGAGTTTAGAAAAACTTTACGTTAG
>Ga0209629_10003515_pt1 | contig 11246 bp, 9 predicted proteins | sample TergutCu122P5_FD_187286 | JGI IMG/M metagenome (GOLD analysis project Ga0209629, IMG submission 187286) | Cubitermes ugandensis P5 segment gut microbial communities from Kakamega Forest, Kenya - Cu122 P5 (SPAdes) (version 2) | ecosystem: Host-associated > Arthropoda: Insects > Digestive system >...
GGGGGGGGGGGGGGGGGGAGAGGTGCAAAATTCGCATCCTTGCTTTGGGGCCACCCAACCTCATGTTCACTGGGTTCATTTGTAGGGTAAATCAGACAGAATGTGAAACTGACTTCTCCCATCCATGTTTTCCTTGTCTGTCAGTTGATAACCCAGAATGATTGCAAGGTATTTCCTGTTCTCATCTACATTACACTTCCTTTTAACTACACATTTTTTAAATTTACTAAAATATTACATTAATAACCCATAATCTCTGTACATGTACAGTGATTATGGAATTTCAGAGAACAGGCTGTTACAATTTGATGTACATGAAGGCAAAAGAACTAGGTTGGAAGGAGACCCAAGGGATTCAAAATATTGGCATTGAAGACTCCCAGGCAATAGAATAGTAGATCAGAAGCAAGTGCTGAAAATTTGGGAGAATTATGTTACAGAACTATATGATCGACCTAATTGACCAGAAACCCTAGAAGTTGAACCTGAAGAAGAAATAGATACAGACGAGAAAGGCCCATATATTTTACAAAGTGAGGTGGAGAAAGCTATTAAGGAAATGAGGAATAGAAAGGCTACAGGAGATGATGGTGTACCTGGAGATGTGCTCAATTTATTGGGAGAAGGTGGTTTGAAAATACTGACAAAACTAATCAACACCATATATGAAACTGGAGAGTGGCCCAAGGAATTCACAGAAGTTACGATTGCCTTAAAGAAGAAGACACGAGCTACAAAATGCAGTGACCATTGCACAATCAAACTTTATGTTCGAACTTTATGTTACGTCACTTACATCACACAATCAGCCTTATTGCACATATAGCAAAGATAATTGCAAAGATACTTAGAAGAAGGATTGAAAGGCAAATTGAGGATGTACTTGGAGAATATCAGTTTGGATTTATAAGAGGAAAAGGAACGAGGGATGCAATTGGGATGATGAGAATAATAACAGAACGAACTTTGGAGATAGATGAAGAACTGTGTATTTGCTTCATAGACTGGCAGAAGGCATTTGACCATGTAAACTGGACCAAAATAATGCAGATCCTAAAGAGAACTGGTATCGACTGGCGTGAAAGAAGATTGATTAGCAAATTGTACATGGACCAGAAGGTTAAAGTATGACTGGACTGAGGGGAGACAAGAAGTGTGCAGACTGGAAGAGGAGTTCGACAAGGATGCTGTTTGTCACCAGTTCTGTTCGACTTGTACAGCAAATGCCTTGCCAAGGAAGCTCTGGATGGGCTTGGAGACTTCAACTTCGGAGGACAAATCATTCAGACTGTGAAATACGCAGCTGACCTTGTACTAATGGCTAAGGAAGAAAGGGTGCTACAGGGCATGTTTGATAAACTAATTGAAATTGGAAGATGCTATGGCATAGAAATGAATGTGGAAAAAACAAAAGTAATGAGAATTTCAAGACAACCATCCCCAGTAGCAATTATGATAGACCAAAAACAACTGGAGAATATGGAATGTTTTAAATATTTGGGTAGCATGTTAACAAATGATGGGAGATGTACATGTGAAATTACATCCAGGATAGCCATGGCAAAAGCTGCACTCAGCAAGAAGAAGACTCTTATTACCAGAAAATTGAACTTAAATTTGAGGAATAAACTAGTAATATGCTACATTTGGAGCATGGCTTTGTATGATGCTGAAACTTGGACGCTTCGGGCAACAGATCAGATATACCTGGAAAGTTTTGAAATGTGGTGCTGGAGGAGGATGGAGAAGATCAGTGGGACCGATCATGTGAGAAATGAAGAAGTATTACTTAGAGTCAATGAGCAGAGGAATATCCTACATGAAATAAGAAAATGGAAGGCTAACTGGATTTGGCACATCTTACGTAGAAACTGCCTTCTAAAACAAGTTATCGAAGGAAAGATAAAGGGAGAGATGGAAGTGACAAGAAGATGAGGAAGAAGATGTAAGAAGGTACTGGATGAATTTAAGGACAGGAGAGAATACTCTCATTTGAAGGAAGAAGCTCTAGATCGCCCTATGTGGAGGAATCGTTTTGGAGGACGCTTTGGACCTGTCGTCAGACAGAATTCTGAATGCATGAATGAATTACATTAATGCAAATTGTTACTGTTCCTTTGTGCCTTGCTGCCAGCAGTACATTTATGTTTATTTCAAGTGCTTAGAAGTAACTCAGTTATAAGAACTAAATAGGGGGGGGGAATCTGTATGCTGAACATACAAGAATCTCATGATTCACTTAAGATCTGTGATAATGATTGATTTGTTGTATTGTTAATATTTTTTATATTGTCCTTTGTCTGAAATATAATTAATATACACATTTCTGGAACTAAGTCTGCTTCCATATTTAGGCAGTCATTTGTCATGTTGCCAGGTTTTTTATGTTGAGCTAAATGGCCAACCATTACTATTAATCTGAAAATAAAAGGTTATAAAAAATGACAATCATCTACCTGATGATGGGAGGACATCATACCCCCTAGAATATAGTGTATATCATATGTGAAGATTATCATGTTCTGGAGTGTAATACCATGTAGTTTGCTTCTTTAGAAGTGTTGGTACCAATCTTCTATACTACATGGTGGCACATTGTAGAGGAGTGTAATTTGCATAATTAACACCCTGAGAACTTCTGTCTCATATATAATGTATGCCTCAGACAGTGTAGTGCTGAGCATAATATTGGTGGAATACAAGAATCTACATGAAGACAAGTGGTGCTTCAACATGCACATCTTGCCCTTCATCTTTGTTACCATGATAGAGGGTTAGTCAGCATTCTCCAGAAAATAAAGTATGTTATATTTAACACAATGGCGGCTGGGATAACGTAGTTGGTATCATGACTTGCAATGGCTGGACAGTCCAGGGATTGAATCACTGTGGGGGGCAAGATTTTCCATTCTCTCCAGACCAGCCCTGAGTTCCACTCAGCCTTCTGTACAGTGGGTACTGAATCTTTTCTGGGGGTAAAATGGCCGAAGAGTGATGCTGACCATCTACCTTTTAGTGCTGGGTTGTGACTGGATTGGAGTTATACCTGTACCTACTCTCTGTGTCTGCGGAGGTGTGTCATGGGGTGATCTTTACCTTTATACATAACGCTGTATGGTAACGGGTTAATTGGCTTTGAAAGACATAAGCTGGTTGTCAGACTTTGATAGCTCCTCTCTTTTACTGAAAGGTTGTATACAATTATACATTTTCTTGTTACAGGGCTTCAAAGCAGTGTGTGCGGAGAACTATACAGGGTGGCGAGAGAAAGTGTCAGTGATTCAACTTTGGATCCTCTTGCTCATATCACCTCAAAGTCACATTCTGTGGAACATAATGGTGCACAAGAATTTATTAGTACTGGCAACTCCAATACTCATGAAAATTCAGTTTGTGGTGTGGATTATGGTGACATTTCTCCTCCAGCACTCTTAAATGGAAGTTTCAAAAACCAGACTGATCACTGTGTGGTTGAGAATTCTCAAGTTACATGTCCTCAAACCAATAAACTGATCATGAACAGTGCTCACAGTGAACTGCCAGCACTTGACAGTATTCCAAGATCAGATATGCAGTATTTTGAAGGGACTCTGGGTACAAGTGATACTTTGTCACATAGTTTTGATGTGATTGAATCAGCATGTGATGAACAGAATGAACGTTTCAGAGTATGTATCGTAAATAATACTCAGAGGAGTGAAAAAATTTCAGATTCAGTTGCAGATGATATTTGGTCCATCACTCCCACCTCTCCCTCTCACACTCCTTCAACGATAGTTTCCTTAGGTTTGGATCTCACTTTAGAAACCATTACACGATATCAGTCAAAACCTAACGATATGTATACCTTCCTTTGTGGCCAAGAATTTCGTCGGGATGAATATTCTTGGCATTACAAGAATGTTCATAATGACATTCATGGTGGTTTGAATGGCTGGTTAGAACATCGTTGTCCACTGGCACATTATGGTTGTATGTATAGTTTGCGTAGATTTTATCCAACAGTGAAGGGAGCTACTGTGATTCATAATGATACTCTGGAGAGTTTTGGAGTGAAGCCATTTGTTCCTTATGACATTCCAGTGTTAAACCACTGTACCAAAGTGACTCAAAGTATTGCCCAATCAACAAGTCATAACAAGCCCAACAGTTTCTCTGGATTACATGTACAAAATACAGAGCATAGCCGAGATTGGTCTGTGATATCATCGCAGCCCCTTACATTATGTCAGCTTCCATTTGAAGTACTCAGGTATATCTGCCGTTTCTTGGACTCATTCAGGTACGTACGAGTATATTGAGGTTGTATCATTAATATCTATATAATGTGTTTTTAGTGACAAGGAGAGGTAATCAGACTGTGGTTGGGGATTTCTATGACAAGATGGGCTGTATACATATAATGTAACACTGTGGCATCTTTATATAATATTTATACCTCCTCAGCTATCCTAACAGCCTAGTACATTCATAAAGATAGGTAGAGTAAGTCAAACACAACTGTGAATATATTATTGCTAAGGAGCTTTATTCACATAGCATATCTAAGGAACAACTACATGTTTCGGATTTTTTTCTATGCCATCATCAGGTTGATCATACAATCAACCTGATGATGGCCTAGAAAAATGCCTGAAACATGTAGTTGTTCCTAAGATACGTTATGTGAATAAAGCTCCTTAGCAATAATATATTCACAGTTGTGTTTGACTTACTGTACCTATCTTTATGATTGTATGCAACACAACGGGGAAGGCTCACTTAAAAGCCTGGTACATATTCACTCAAAGAGACTGCTTTTATGGTAACTTTATGTCACCAAAAACAATAAAATTTTCTTGTGTCTTAATCTAAAGTGCTCAATATTTTTTCTCACTTTTAACCAAATTTGGAACTCCTAGATAGACAGATTATTAAAGCTCAAAGACTAAGCTGGTTTGGTCACGTACAAAGAATGCCAGATACCAGCAGTTAATTAGATATTTAAATGAAAACCCCTAACCAAAAGATCACAAGGAAGACCCAAATATAAATGGGAGGGTAATATCAAACAGGATATTTGCCAAATGAAGATTAAAAACTGGATAGCCTGCGTCCAGGATCGAGGGAAATGGAAAGATGTGATTGAGAAGGCCAAAACTTTCAACCATTAAAGGGAGTTTAGTGCCTAGAAGAAGATAGCCAGATTTTCATAAAATCCACCAGTATCAAATTTCATGTATATCTGACCAGTGGGAAGCACATTGATACATGCAGACAAATGGACAGAAAGATGGATGGACAGACTTAACTGCTTGCCATCATTTCAGTTGAAGATAGTACTTTTACAGTGATTTAATGATGCTGGCAAAAATAGAATATACTTAGGTCTTCACATAAAGTGCCCAATATTTTTGTCTGATTTTAACCAAGTTTGGATTTTGTCGACACATATTCATAAAAGCCCACAGTATCAAATTTTACAGAAGTACATTCAATGGGAGCCACACAAATATATCTTGACAGATGGATAGACAGACTGACATATAAGATGAAGGTAATGGGCTCTTTTTGCTACTATGTGAATGTGCCTGAAAATTGTATCAATTGAAAGCAGACTGAAAGTGAGAGACACGTCTCTCCCATTTATCTAGAACATCTTTCAAGAGTGCACACATTTTCCAAAAATCTAGAAGCTGCCGGAAAATTCTAGGTATTAGAAGGGTGATGTGCAGCAAGTTCAGTTCTGCAGGGCCCACAAAATTAGGCATTCCATTTGCGTTCATTCTTTGGCATGTGCAGAATGTGACGATTCCTTGCCATTCTCAGGAGTTTCTTCCTTTCCTTTCTGTCATATACCCGTTCCTTCCACCCTTTTCCACCATCTAGTCTTCCATCTTCCCTTACTTCATCTTGCCATCGATTTCTTGGTCTACCTCTCAGCCTTGTTGCTTCCAAATTCATATATAATATTTTTGGGGGGAATTCTGTTTTCTTCCATTCTCTGTACTTGTCCAAACCAATGTAATCTATTTAACCTTATTGTCTCTGTTATAGTGGGTTTTTTAACCATTGCATAAATTTCTTTATTGGTTAGTATTCTCCAATTTTCTTTTTCATTGTCATATACTGGGCCTAAAATTCTTCTAGGCACCAAGGTTCAAAATTTAGTTGCCTCAGAGTTACACAGCACTTCTTGAAGGTGATATGTGTATTTTAAAAGCAGTCAAAACATAAGTGATTTGTACACCAAGCACATTTTGTAATGTTGAATTTTCATTTGCTTTTTATATTCTTAAATCCTCAGGGATATATTTGCTATACTTTCCAAATACACCTCTCTCTTTTATCATTTTAAAGCACAGTATGCAGATCTGAGATCCCCAAATACCAGAGTTGACAACTGATAAATGAGTGGATTTTAATTTTTTAACTTTTATTTTATTTCCTGTCCTTGTCCTAAGGAAACATACACTGCTTTACAGTTTGCCTGCATGTCTAATCTGATTGCTGAAGCTGAAGGTAGTACTGCCATGTGATATAAAACCAGAAATGGGATCAGCATTATAATGAATCTATTAAAGCTCAAACTAATTTTTTGTACAGAATTTTATTGAAGAAATAATCTGTTGTAAATCATTTTTAAACCACTGAAGATGGCAGCAGCATGTTCCTTTGAAATGTCAGGATATGATTAGCCTGTGACACAGCATTATATCCAGAAGAGCAGATACCTCAGCTGCCTCACTGCAAAAACCTCAAAACTTGGTGTGTTTGTCATTTAACGTCATGTGAACATTAGGCACAGAACAATTTTAAACATGTGACAGTTTTTAAATATTTACTGACAAGAAACCAAACTATCTCAATACAGGATATCCATATTATGATCTTCAGGCTTAAATTAATCCCTTGGCTACCAACTCCTGTCACTATGAGGAAATGTGCTGTAGCTAAACCAAAATGAAAAATTTTGAAACTTACATTTTGGAAACATAATGCCCATTGGACAAAAGAGTGAGGCATATGAGCCTCTTTATTTTCTTTACACTTTCAATCGATTCCATTTTTGTTGAAATCCCTGACTAATGGCACAGATAACTAGTCAACCACTCCCCACAAATTTGATAATTAGGGGCTCCTGTATAGTTGTAAGCAAAGTTATCCCAGATGTCTCCGAGTACTGCCTTGAGTTGGATGAGTGGAATCCAGTCAGAAAGAACACACAACCTATTTTGTATGTTTGGGGATGCTTCTTCTATGCTGGGGGTCTGTGGGTTCTTATGTAGATCACTGGCTTTGGGCTAAGTCTGATTTCGCTTTCATGTGAGGTTACACTTCACACCTAAAAGACAGATAACAACCACACATGTGTGACTGTAGAAACTTAACAAAGCTACTTCAAGGAAATGTAACGTGCACATGGGTATCAAACAAATCAACACTATGAGACATTTAAGAAGATAATGAATTTTAAATGATCCTCAGAACTCTGTCTCTCTCTGAATGAAGTCTGATGGAGTGAAATGCCAATAACAGGCCATTTGCCTTGTTATTTTAGCTTGTGTAACTTGGCTTTGACCTGCCGTCGTTTGCGTGAGGTATGCTGTTCTTTGCTGGAGGAGAGGGGTCTTGTGGTTCAGCAGTGGAAGAAAAGGCATATTGGATCTCGAGTTACATGGTCAATTGCTTATAAGGTAACCACTCTTATTTTACTTTGAAAATTTAATGTTTATTAACTAAATGATACCTCAATAAAAATATTACATAACTTAATAAGAAAGTAAATTACTTTGGAGTTGAAATTCATGTGTTTTTCAGAACAGACTGCAGTGTAGTGGGTAGATCATTGGCCCATTGTTTACCACATTTTTAACTAATTTCAGTGTATGCATGATCTTAGGCTTCTGCCACAGTGTGAAAGAGATCTGTGCTCTTTTGTGATTTTATGACGCGTGGAATGGTAGTTTCTTCTGGATGCCTCGGGACAACCTATTGAATTCCAACTGCAAGGGTCAAGCAGGCCAAGAAGAATGCCAGGAACACTAAGGTGCACAGTCTATATAGGGAATAGTGTGGGAGTACACAAGTGCTACTGGCATTCGTTTTAGTTTGCTTGGTGCTTGAAGATGGGACCAACAGGTTGTCCCAAAATGTTGGTAAGACATTACCATTTTGTGCTGTGTAAAATCCCAAAAAGTGCAGATCTAATTTCAGTTCAGTTCAAAAGTCTGCATCTCTTATTTTGATCATTGTATTTTACACTTTGCACTGTTTGTTGCTTTGCCTGCTCTGATGTGAAGGAATATAGTATGAAATTTGAACGGCCTTCCCCATTGTAATGCACATGATACCTCAGTGTCCCTGAGTGTAGGAGAATGTGTCAGCTTGTGTAAGGGACCTATTCCATGTGATGTGCCTTGTAGCAGTGCTAGAAGGTGAGATGGGCACTGAGGCATGTGTTGAATTATAAACTGGGTGCACAGAGTGTGTGAGAAATGTAGTCCTTTGAACAAAGAGTGTTCATTTGCAATACTTGTGCAAAGTATGTTTATGGAAAAAATGTTATCAAAAGTCTCCTGAAAGATACTCTGCATTTTAAGTGCCATGTGAAAGAATATATACAGATTGTTGGGAAAATTATGAACAAGTTCAGTGATGGTTGAAAGCAGATTTGAAAGTGTATTGTTATAGCTGAAGAAAAAATTGAATGATATTGCACCCAAATGGAAGCAAGCCTCAGAAAATCTTTGTTTTTAGTGGCTGTTCAAACTGGAGTGCCAAACTTTAAGGAGCGTCATCCCCGTTGTGTAGGCAAACTAGATAGGTGGGAGGGTAGTCAAAAACACAACGTGTATAATATATAAAAGATGTATATTCTTAGGAGTTAAATCAAAACAACGGGTATCGGCTGTTTATGGCCATCATCAGGTTTTGTCAATTAGATTTCACTATACAAATTGCGTGAAATACAGTATGATGTGGAGATCTCCCATCAGATTATAGTGCCAATGTACCCATGTATTGGCGGATACTATGCTACACTGATATATAGTGTCCCTCCGGTGGTACAGGGGTCTCATCCTGGGGGTGTCTGACTGGATGTCAACATCCCTTTCTACTAGGACAGGGGTCTTCAACGCATGGCCCGCAGCGCTCTTTGCTGTGGCCCGCCGGCCATTTTGAAAAAATAACTACAAACGCGATGATATAAAAATTAATTTAAATAATGCCCGCTGGCCACTAAGCTATACTGCAGTATTTTGAATTGTAAGAAGCTTTCTAAATTTACAAAGAACGCTGTGAATTTGATACTTTACAAATATATAAAATCCCTATAATAATAAACAAACTCATCTTTAAGAGCGTAGGTAGGAGTCGGGCTCGTGATAAGTAAAAACAATCAATACTTTAAAAAAATTCATGAAGAAAACATTAATATTTTACTTTACTACTTTAGTATCGCCTGAGGCTGGTAGATGGCCAAAGGAGTGTGTCTAGTTAATATTTATTTTTATAGGATTCTTTGTAAAACATGTAAAGTTTATATGTTTTACATAAAATCCTATAAAAATAAATACTTTCCATTGTAAAGAATCATATGCATGGCGTTCTTTGTGAATCTGGAAAGCAACTTACAATTCTAAATTCCGCAATATAGCTTTGTGGCCCGCACTGTCTGAAAGGTTGAAGACCCCTGTTCTAGGAGGTTGCTGTGAGGCTGACAGCCTCACAGCAACCTCCTAGAAGAAAGGGATGTTGACATCCAGTTAGACACCCCCAGGATGAGACCCCTGTACCACCAGAGGGACACTATATATCAGTGTAGCATAGTATCTACCTATACATAGGTACATTGGAACTATAATCTGATGGGAGATCTCCACATCATACCGCATTTCACGCAATTTGTGTAGTGAAATCTAATTGACAAAACCTGATGATGGCCATATACGACTGAAACATGTTGTTTTGATTTAAATCTTAAGAATATACATCTTTTATATATTATACAAGTTGTGTTTTTGACTACCCTGCCACCTATCTGGAGTGCCAAAACTGCAGTTCTCAGGGTGACAAAACTTTTAAAGCTATGCCCAATTAAAATTTTAGAGCTGTACAAGTCATTCATGTTATAAAACCAACAGTCTGCACATACAAGTCATGTGCAGTGATACACTGAGGGATGTTACAGTATCATTCTGTATGTTTTGTGTGTGCAAATTTTTGGTTTTAAAATACGGATTGTTTTTCATTGCACAATATGAGTAACATCAAAACAAATCATCCTGTAGACTGGGAAGCAAGAATCCCGTACTATAGATGGTATCAAAAATTGGTAGCCATTGGATATCTTGATCCAGAGCTTATGTTTTTACCACATGAGGCATGATGTACATTTAATGACAGTATGAAAAGCCAGAATATCAGATTTTTATGTTCTAAAAATCTCTCATGCAGTATGAAGTACTTTTGAATGACCTTAAGTCAGAATATGATGTGCGGTCATTGCATGCAAATTCTTAAGCCCTTTTTTTAAGGAACTGTAAATTCCTAGCACTATTTTTTGTTAAACACCCACTTGTATTATTTGGGAATAATAAAGGTTTAAATACCATCAGCACAATAATATGTACTATTATTGGTTTATTATAAGGCACCATGTTTCCACCAGTGTTGGTCATTGTCAGGCCATCAGAATCGTAACAGGTGTAGTATAGAATTGTGTTCGAGTCCAGTTGAAATGTAATGGCACATGGTGACGCACAAGAGGGGAAGTGAAGGGGAAACTGGCGAATGGATTGGGTAGCCAGTACTCTTCACACTACCTCAGAACATGGTGTATCCAGCATTACTACCTCTGATGCATACACCTCAGCTGCCAGTAGTCAACTGAACTGACTCCCCCGCTGATTTAAATGGACTCATCCATTTCGTCGAAAGATGAAATCTGGTTTCTGCACGTGTGCCATCACATTTCAAACGCAGTCTACTTAGTGCTGATACACTAACAGTGACGAAGGATAGTGGGGCTGGAAATAGATCCAGTGTTTCCTTAACAGTGAAAAAAGTTAATGTTCTTACACTAGAACTAAACAAGTAAACACAGAAATATCAAACTCAATTGGAACAACACTAAACCTAGACAAAGAAATCAGCCATATACTAGTAGGTTTCACCCTTTCACAGGCCACAAAGGCCCTTAGGGAGAGTAGAGGTATAGCTCTACTCTATTTTAGACCTCTGCACTAGAAGGGGGTGAGGGG
>Ga0209629_10003516_pt1 | contig 11243 bp, 8 predicted proteins | sample TergutCu122P5_FD_187286 | JGI IMG/M metagenome (GOLD analysis project Ga0209629, IMG submission 187286) | Cubitermes ugandensis P5 segment gut microbial communities from Kakamega Forest, Kenya - Cu122 P5 (SPAdes) (version 2) | ecosystem: Host-associated > Arthropoda: Insects > Digestive system >...
CCCCCCCAAATTTAATTTCATTTTGTTGGTGAAAAGAATCTTCTTCTTGTTGAATGTTGCCTTTGCCTTGGCAGTCCTGACTTTCTAGTTGTTTTCGATTTGCCATAATCTCTACTGGGGCGGTTGCTTTGATATTCTCATTAGTTTAGTTTTTGCCACATTAATTTCCGTTCCATAATATCATTCAGTTTCAGTTAGTCTGTCAATCATGCCTTGTACCGTTTCTTTCGCAGCCAGTAACACCAGGTCATCTGCATTACTTGTCATATAGGAAGTCACTAAACCCTCGGAGACCTTCCTTGGTAAAGTACATGCTGTATAAGTTGAATATAATTGGTGACAGACATATCAGTGTCTGCCTTCTCTTCTAATCTGCACACTTCTTGGCTCTTCTTGGTCCAGTCATATTTTGACAAGGTGATCCATGTACAGTTTGCTAATCATTCTTCTTTCGCGCCAGTCAGTACCAGTTTCCTTTAGGGTCTGCATTAATTTGGTTCATTTTACACGGTCAAATGTCAGAGTTCATGTAGGAAGGGAAAAAATGTTCGGAGACACAAAGGTGTGTGTGTGTGCAGTTTTGTCGTGCATTCCTTTGGAAGGAAATAATGAAAAATGGTCACATATAAAAGCAGAAGTTTGATAACGTGGACGTTATTTCTTTGAGCAATAGCTCTAGGATTATATGCAACGCACCGAAGATTAAAACATGAAGAAATAAACAGAGATTAGACAAGGTGGACTTACTGTGAATGACAACCCAAACGTCAGTGGATTTCCTGTCTTAAGTTCCCGTCTTCAGGAGGAAAGGGTAAGGAATTATCTTTCTCAGCTGGGCCTAGCCCAGTGGTTTAGAATACCTTGTCCTCTGGGGCGCAGCTGATTAGGTGTTGCTTTTGCGGTCTTGGCTGTGAACGGGACTGATCCGCTCCTCGAAACGTTGTGTTAACGTTCATGATAAACACCGATCGATGGACAAAGCCTAAAAGAATAAATAATCCTGAAAATAACGCTTCTAATTTTATTCGGAAAGTGCTTTGTTTGAATACTGGCAAATACTGAGACCAACCATCGACTTCTGGCTGATGATTCTGCCTTTCTTTTTCAGTCCCTTTAGTTATGTACGGGGACAGTACCTTGCAATTAGACCATGATCGCTTACACACACTTTTCGTTTCATTATTAACTCTCATTTCAGCATTCGATCAAGTATTCTGAGTTAGAGCTGTTGACAGCATTGTTAAATCAAATACAATAAATGCATTATGATTTATTGTCGTCGTCGTGAATTTTTATAGGGTTTTGACATTAAGACATATTTATGTGTTTCTCATTATGGCACTTGTCTCGTTGTTTTAGTCGTTCGAAAATGCTGAGTTCTCATCGGATGGTTGTGACAGGCCGCCTCTTTTCGTTTTTTTCAGAAGACTGTTTTTAAATTTGTTGGTATCTGTGTTTCGGTTGCATTGTATTTTTTTTTTGACCTTTCAGTGTTACCAAAACTCCTGGGGTAATCTGGTCTAGTAAATCCCAGAATAGGCGTAAGTGTCTAAACAATATCATCTGGGATTCTTTGTGGTTTAAAATATAAAATCTGCTTCCACATAAATAAGTGTTGTTTTTGATATGATGTTACCTAGGGGAAGTTTTTTTTTTTCAGTTGACAAATGTACTACAGTTTGTTTCACACTTAATGCATTTTTGTAACTATGTAAACATTTATTTATTCCAGTTCCTGAAATCGCCGTTCCTAAATTATTAATGTATTATTACCGTATGTGATTGTTCATGTGTGTGTCCATTCGTAACATTTCAGGTGAGTCTTTCTACGCATAAAATATATAGGCTACTGAATTATATTACATTAGAATAAAACTCGTTGAAATTTTAATGGGAGAGTGTTGCCACCTTATTACAATCATCAACAAGTCTGGAGCGTAACATACGCTGGAAAACAGTTGCCTTCACAAGAAACTTTTGCCTGTAAAATAACCTGTTAACATCACCTAAACTGAGTAAAGCAGTTTTTATTAGAGCTTTACGTAAGTAGGAGAGACGCCATTCCTGCCTGGGCATCTCTCGTACCTTGCAACGTTCTGCATGAAGTGCCATAGTGAAGTTTCTTATGTTTGTGATGTACCCTTGTCAAACAAGAATTGTACAAAATTCTTTTATATTTACGTTCATCCACACAATTCAGGAAGCCCTTGAGGAAGGCTTTTAAATTACTATTTCACCGAATGTGCATGCTGGTGGACTTAAAAATTTCTTGAAAAACGGCCGTATTTTTGTAGAATGACCATACACGCCAAGGTTGATCCACAGACATGCTGTGAACTGTATCGGCAAAGGTATGTACTGCAGTACCGACTCGGCATACCTTCCGTTGTAGCTTGTTGCTGCCCTCTTCGGCTCCTATTCGTAACTATTTGAAAGACATTAACACCCCCCAACGGATTGCTAATTTGAAGAAAAGGTGATTTATCGGTGTGCCTGCAGTTAGAATTATCATGTGAGCAGGCCGTGTGTTTCCGCTTGTGCGTCATCAGCACAGATGACAGTGGGATTCCGGCGTTCACGCACGATGTGTTGTCCTTGGCATCCCCCCTCCCGGCGGTAGATAGGTCTGTGTCTGGCGCCCGAAGCACATGTCCAAACGGTAGTGTTCTGCGGACGACGACGATACACAGTGCAACTCTAGTATTCACGTTTGGTAGCATCGAGGCTTTCAAAGTGCTTGCTGAGGGATGCTGGTTTGGATGAGTGAGCAAGCGAAAGTGTGTGAGAGAGAAAGAAAGTGAAGTGAGTTTTCCAAGTTGCTTCCAGTTGGAAATCGTATAATGCTGTTGGAACAGTGAGAATTTTCTTTGTTTACTTTTGCAAAGTAAGGGATTTTATTATTCCAACATTGGTTACAGTAGTGAGCAAATTATTTGGGAAACTAATGGAATTAAATTGAAGGGCAAACGCGCTTGCGCGCGCGCGCGCGCACACACACACACACACACACACACTAAACACTGGAAATGTGAGGGAACCGATAACTAGATTTGCTGAATTGTGTTGTGCGTGCACATTTACCGTTGGTCATCTTCACTGGAATGTCTGCTGCAGTAACGTATATTAATACGTGTGATTGTGGGTGGTGGTCGGATTTATTATTGACATTCCGTCACCATATACTGTTAGCATGATCAGAACAGAGTGATCGGGACATTTATTCGGCTGAAAAATAAGAAATGCGCACACAATTTTAGTTGGAAAATGTGAAGGGAACAGACTACTTCCGAGACCTTAGCATAAAAGAAGGTAATGCTCAAATTGATGTTCAAGAAATGCCTTGTTTGTGTGGACTGGATTGTTCTAGATCGGTATACTGTATGTATCCGTTGCAGACACGAACGCGGTACTGAACTTGTAGGTTACATAAAAGTAATTAATGTTATTGACAAGCTGAGCAGCTACTAGCTTCTTAGGAAGGACTCTGTCCATTTAGTTAATAGTTACGTTAATGCGTTATAGTACGAACATCGCTAATTACTTAGTACTCATATGGGTTATTGTGTCACACTACACGAAGACCAATGTAGGTTTGTAGTCTTAATAATTGTGACAGTGTTTTTTAAAATACGCATTGAGGCAGAAGAAGCAGTCATGTTATTGAGAGAAACTATTTTTTCCGCGAGGTGCGCGCTGAGCCTGAAGAAGAGAGGAGCAGCGAGCATGATCAATCGCAAACCCAGAGTACTGACCATGACAGACCGACTGTAAATCTCCTTTATTACGATATCTCGATGTACATCTATTGCTAAGATATGGAGCGTGTGTTGAAAAGAATCTTCGTTGTCTGCAAAATATTCAGGAACCTAACATCTCGGGACATTAAATGGTGCAGATGCGCCATAAGTGTTGCGTACTGCGGACGTGTCCTAACTTGTTTTATACGGAACGTCGTGGTATACATAGTAATAACCACATAGCTCGGTAAAGAAAGTGATTTTAAACTTACCGTGTTGTACAGAAATTCACGTAAATTCGATTTGTAAGTTATAAGTATCAACAAACGGAAGCCTCTTCTGAACTCGCCTGCTACTTCCGCTGTCATTAACAACACAAAATTCCATTTCGATCAAGGGTTGGCGGAGGACCATACAGGTGGCAAGTTGTGAAACAGAGAGGGGGGCTTACTAGAAGCCTGCAGGCAAGACAGAACGATGTACATCTCTGTAGAGAATCAAGTGTACCGTGTGCCTGCGAAACTCATCTCGCAATCTGAGGTTGATTGACGATGTTCTGAAAACAAGTGCCGAGAACATTATACGTAGTATCTCTGGATTGCCCGTGTAAGGCAGGAAGTGGAATTCATAGCCAGTAGTATCGTTGATTAATATTAGGTTATTTACAACCTCTTCTTGAACTGTACACGTCGAAAACCTCCTGGTCTTGGGGTGTGCAAGAGGCTGTGGTCATCGTTATGTAGGAATTCTACCCGTGAATTCTAACCGCACGACTTTATTTCATGAATAAATTATATGGCAACAGTTCCTTCATTCCATTGTTAGGCCCCGTCTTATTAATTTACTAACGACGTGCCTGTCATATGACGGACTGCTATAATTTTCACTGTGCCTCAGGTTGTGCTGTGTTGCATTATGTACTCGATGCCGTTTTTTTCCCTGCCTCGTACCCCACAGAGAACATTGCTTCGTTGTAGAGGGTGATGCATGAATAATGGAAATTACTGTAGGGGATGATTTCATAGGTATTTTTGATAAACAAGCTTTTATCAACATGGGTTCTATTCTCAGTTGTGGTTATACTATAGGTGGTTTTACTTTCGTAAACGCACTCTTGTGAACCGCGTGTCACACCGCGTGGAGTTATTTACGACCGAGCGGCGAGGCGCGTTGCGGCTGAGGGTGGGATTTCTGAATACCTGCTTTAAACAGAGGTCTGTAAATTAAGGGTGGTTTCTTTCATAAAGTTACATATAGACGTTATATTTGTTAAACATTGTGTTTATTGTTTTATTCCACATCTTTTACATAATCTTTACCACTTATTCTTAGTTCCAGCCCGTAACCGTTCGAAATCGGAAACATGTTAATGCTGTATTAAGTCTTTTGATCACAGACACATAGGAAATCATCTGCAACAATAACGTCCGCAAAGCATAAATCACTCTGTATCAAGCGAATGTATTTTCAGTGCGCCCCGATTTTCGAAAGAACTGTGCTTGTTAAAGGCTCCCAGGCTTTGCCAGTTTCTCCTTCTTGCAAGAGCAGTATGTAATTGAAGATGCATTGTTATGCATTGTGGTTTGAGGTTGTAAGTGGAATGGAGGTAAAGCTGTGTGTGATTAATTGGAAAGGATTAAAGAAGAAGCGATTTAATTGTTTTGTATATACTATCCGCTTGTTGACCTGAAATGATCGACGAGAAATCTCAGGATGAGAGGTGCCACGTCTAAGATTCAAGCCGGGAGCCTCCCGGATATAATTATTGTGCCATTGCCCCATCCGACCTGCCATTTTCTGGTACAATAGGCCTACCGTACGAATACTGTCGTTCTAATTGCGTCTGTTGTGAATTGTAAACACTGGAGCTACTAAGGGACTGGCGACAGTGGTTGGCTCTGCATTATTGTGACTGAGTTCAAGTGTCTGTGTTTTGTGAGTTTCGTCTTGTTGGGGAAGAAAATAAAACAAATATGGAGTATGAAATAATTACTTCTAATTAGCAATAATTTGCGAAGTTTCCATAGACAGACAGTTGCATTCAAAAGAACCACAACGTTCTGACGTTCGTAGAAATGCCCCCCGCAGTGAACCCGGTAGTGTCGCGGACAAGAGCCGTTCAGTGGAGGAAGCGTCCTGGACGACGTGAACCCCTGCTTGCGCCCACCGGTGGTGGTACCAGGAAACGTTCTAGGGGAAACCTTTGCACGCGACGATGGATCAGTTGCCTGGGCTGTACGTCGCGACGCCTTTATGAGGTGCCATCCGATCCCATCACCAAGTTTAGATTCGACGCTATCCGTCCTGCGAATTCAAACAGGTAATGTACTGAACACTGTGTACGCTATGTATGCTTGTCACCTCGTAGCGAGCACCTGTAGCAGTAGCTGGGGGAACCAAATATTTGAAGTTTGCTTTCTGATGTGTTGGAAACAAAAGCTGTCGCTGTTAGCATGGTGGTTTTAAGGATTTTAAATGCTAGTACACAGAATTGTTTTCTCTTTTAGTATTAGGATGTTACTTCTGGCTTGCTAAAAAGACCTTGCAGATAGTAATGATCAAAAAAGAAATTGTAGTGACACATGGTCAGTTTTTGGCCGAAGAAGATGGCGTCTATTTACTGAGAGCAGTTGCGAGTAGAGAATGAGCCATTGCGCACAGCCGACAAGGGATGTATACTTAGGGTTCGGGGTTTGACGCAGAGCGTACCACTATTTACCATAGAAAACCATGTTAAGAAATGTCACACAGGGTCTCTGGGTGCGTAGTTTAGGACGATAACAGCAACGAAAGAATGCGATGTGGGTTAGGTTTATCTGTCTCAGGATAGCATTGTTGAGGGATCTTGTGAACACAGTAATGAACAATTGACTTCCACAAAATATGGAACATTTCTGGGCCACATGAGTGACTGTTAGCTTTTCACGAAGGACTTTGCTTCATGGACTCCTGTTGTTAACAGTCCTGTCGGAGCAAATTGTTATTATTATTATTATTACTATGTTGAGTCAGAAACAAGAACTGAAATAGTAGTACGTACGGTAACAGTTTTGTCACGTTGAATACATGGATAGACCTATCTAAACGATTCTACCCGTCGTCTGTAGGCCTACTATACGAGTTGACCACCTCATACAGTGGGTAACGTCCAACGTAACGTGGGCACAGTGAATTAATCACTTTTACACTTGTGTATAATTATTTTTTATTAGTGGCTAGTAGGGAGCCTGAATGGTAGTAAATGCTGAGGAAGCAAAGTATATGTTCATGTCTCGTTAACAGAATGTAAAACAAAATCACAACGAAAAGGTAGGTAATAAGTCCTTTGAATGTGCGACAGAGTTAAATATTTGACAAAAACAGTAACAAATCAAAACTGCGTGCTTGAAGAAATTAAGAGCAGATTGGACTTTGGGAATGCCGACTACCATTTAGTCCAGGATCTTTTCTTGTCCACCTTGTTATCCCAAAATATAAAGATTAAAATGTACGGAAGTATAATTGTGCCTCTTGTTTGATATGGGTGTGAAAATTGATTTCTCACGTTGAGGGTAGAGCATAGGCTGTGTCCATAAAAGGCACGAGGTAAGACAATACCGTAGGTACTGCATGAGGAGCTCCGTAATATATAATATCCTCACCATTTATTCGGGTGGTCAAATCAAGCATAATGGATGGGCGGAACATGTGGCACGTACGGGGTAGAGGAGAGATGCATACAGGGTTTTGGTAGGAAAACACGAGGAAAGGAAACTTGGAAGGCAATAATCGTAGATGGGAGGATAATATTAAAATGGATCTCAAAGAAATTGGATGCGAGAGCGTGTACTGGTTCGATGTGGCTCAAGTTAGGGGCTACTGGTAGGCTAATGTGAATACGGTAATTGACCTTCGTGTTACATAGACAGCTGAGGAACTCTTGACTTCTGAAGGAGGACTCCGGTCCATGGACTTTGTTTGTCAGTAAGTAGCTCGCATTGTATAGTTTCGAATGATCGTTGATTAATGAGCAATTAATTGGAATGGTGCAGAAGGAGGCTATGTTGGCCTAATCTTGTGTACTATCCAGTGTGCTGCTTTCGGGACTGAGGAGAAGCACGTAAAACTATAATATACGAACCTGGTGCATTCCGAACGTGAGGCATGAGTCTACCCTTCCAGAAACGACATTTTATAGAGTCGGTTTGATAAGTAAGTTAGGTAAGCAAGTTGTCAGCCGAAGACGGTCGATCAGGCTTGCACGTCGATGGATACTTAATGGCGTGTGTTAAGTGATGCAGTGTGAATTCCTTGGTTTCTTCATATCAAAAGTCAGAGTTACTAAAGCTGCTTCCTTGCTGTGCAACTCAGGTGTTTTCCCCGTCTGAGGCACATGTGTTTGTATGCATACATCGAATGTGCTGCGTGGCATACCGAAGTGAGACGGATCTAAATCAAATATCCAGCTGAAAGTGAAGACACTTGGCTGCCCTTGTTACTAACACTGGCTGCTCGCTTTGCAGCAGTGACGCACAGCAATGTTCGCCGCACCCTGTCTTGCATTGAAATTCTGTTCGTGTTTTCAGGAGCTTCAATTCTCTGAATATTGAACATGATATACAGCAGACAGGGTTCAGTGAATGGCAGTGTGGCTTGTCTCACGTTCAAGAAAGTAAGAAAGAAGAAAGAAGTAGGTAGTTTTATTTGCGGTTTGTTTAACGACTCTCTCAGTAGCTCAAACTATAGAGTCGATGGTAGAAGAAATGTGCATAAGGCGCTGTCCTGCGTGCCAGCGACCAGCGTGCACGCGCGTTTCCCGCCCACAGCGGACAAAATGTATGTAAGTGGGGGCTGTCCTGCGTCGCAGCGTGTAGCGAGTGAGCGTGCAAAAAGGACGCTCTGGCTGGTAGCAGAGAACAAGCTTGTTTGTTCGCTGCTCCCTGGTCGCTCGTGTGGGCCGCAGCGATAAGGAGTTATGCTGAGATACTCGGGAATGAAGACAACAATAATCCTCAAAGTCTATGATAATGTTGTGCAGTAAAGATATGCGTTTCACAATATCCACGCCTGTGTCTACTATTGTTTCAATGGCTTTGTCCAGAATCCTCCACTTTGAAACACAAATTCCAGAAGCACTTTCTACAAACACGTCGTGCACGCGACAGTATGTGATTAAATATTGCTTTACTTGTGTCTAATGTTCTTCTGCTGCACAGCCGTAGTTGTTAGAAGATCCACTTCGTCACCAACAAAAATGTGTGGTAGTGTAATTTCGCTATGTGGCAAAACTGTTTCCTCAGGCACCTGCAAACTTCGTGTTTCCGAGCTCTGATACAGAGCCGAGTTTCGGAAAACTCCACCATCGCTTTGTTTACCATAGGCTCTTACGTCCATAGTTACAAATTTAAGATTTGCGTCCACAACAGCCTGCAGAACAATGGAATGGTACTGTTTGTAGTTAAAATATTGGCTGCCGGGGTTTGGCGGGCAGTGAATTCTGATGTGTTTGCATCTATACTTCCAATGCAATTTGGAAAATTCCAGCGAATATTGAAGTCTTTCGAAATTTCTGTAAATATTTAATCTTTTTTAGAAGATAATTTGTGCCTGTAGTGCGGTTCATATGGTCCAGGTTGTCTAGATATTCGTTCATTCGTATTGCAGCTACTATTAATAGTGTAATCATGATAATGTATTTACATTACTACTACTACTACTACAACTACTACTACTTTATGTGCCAGTGTGCTTGATTCATTAAAAATGTAGCAGACTTCCAGTGAACCAAACGGCTCTATCACGGAACTGAAGAAAGTGTGTTAAAATGTGTAGCATGTCGGACTTAACGCAGTGTCACTAACAGTCTTACTTCCAAAGACATTGTTTTCTGAAAATTTGTTGAGCTGTGTAGCCTGCTGTATATAATCAAATGTTGAATGCAACGTTCTGCAGTACTCAGAACATTGGGTGGGATTTTTCCTTAGCTCAATATGGAGGTGATAAAATTCATCTTAATTGATACCGGCTTTGAAATATGTCATGCGTGCTTCGCCTCCCCACACCACTTCCATCAACTTTTAAGGCACTATTCTCAAGCAGAAACATTCTGAGCGCTCTCAATGACGCCATTGTGCCACTAGCAGGTCGCTGTCACGTAGGACACAAAAACGCCAATCGCCTGCACGCGGCTGGTCGCTGCCACGCAGAACATAGCCTCAGTTGGACAGGATGCGGAAGGTAGCGGCCATGGCTTGGTTTGATTAGCGCAGTCACGACCGCGAGATTTGAAGCTCTCACGTCGGTGTTTATGTAGACGGCCGTCTTTTGGCATGCAGCCCCTTGTACTGTGGTGGATATATATCGGCATTTTAGAAGAATCTGCTGGTGCAATCAGTGTCAGCCTGTCAGATGATTGTGGCAGCAGAGTTATCTGAAACGTCGGTATGTATCTAAAAGACTACAACCTGTCACATCCGAGAGGTTGGTTGTTTGCATAGTCGACAACCCGGAAGATTGACGGTTTTTTCTCCGTCATGATAGTGTTTTGGCGGAGATTCGAACTGGGCACCTTCCGAAAACAAATAGAAACGTTGCCACGTGAGCTAACGTGCGTCGTAGGAGGAGAGAGTGGAAGTGACTGACACAGGCGGAAGAAAAATAGAAACACACGAATACGGACGAATTGAGTGAGGAGAGGAAGTGAGAAAAGAAAACAGAAAGAAAGGAATGAAAAACAAATGAATAATAAAGCACAAAAATAATAACTGGATTGACCAGAAAACAGTATGTAAATAGACAAAGACGTACAGAAGAAAGAGTGCTGATAGGAAACTGAGAAAGGAATAGAGACAAAAACGAAGGAAGCGATAAAATACATACAGACGACAGAACTGGTGTATAGAGATCAGTAAGAACAGAAGGGAGGGAGGAAGATGGAACCAAGAAGGCAGGGATATAAGACAGAAGAAAGAGGGTAAGAAGGATTCGTAGTAAGGAAAATAGATGGTATAAGGAAGGAATAAAGAAACATTTGAAACAGGTGTTACAAACTGTATACAGACATGAACTAGAGACAAAGTTGTCCCAAAAGCCATGGAAACAAGAAATAGCCAAAATACCAGACTGGCCAAGAAGAAAGGCAGTTGCAGAATTTCGATTGTGCGTTGGGCATTACTGGGTACACATCGTCACCGCATTGGAATCCGCCCCGACCCCTACTGCATGCTATGCAGCCTCCACGAACCCATGGACAGAAACCATCTAGGACTATGTACCGCATTATCTAATAGGACAGAATGTGAGTGATATTGGGAGGCCAGGACAAAAATTATGGAAAACTGACTTCGTTCCTTCTCTATTACTATCTGTGTGACTGCCCCTTATCATCAGGACTTTTGTATTTACTTTGAATGCTCTTTTTTATGTTTTTTTCTCTTTTAATGTAGTATTTGTAGTGTAATTTTAATTTTTTATTTTTATTGGTCGCATAGGTCAATGATAAACAATCAATGTACCTGCCATTGGGGG
>Ga0209629_10003517_pt1 | contig 11242 bp, 6 predicted proteins | sample TergutCu122P5_FD_187286 | JGI IMG/M metagenome (GOLD analysis project Ga0209629, IMG submission 187286) | Cubitermes ugandensis P5 segment gut microbial communities from Kakamega Forest, Kenya - Cu122 P5 (SPAdes) (version 2) | ecosystem: Host-associated > Arthropoda: Insects > Digestive system >...
GGCGTGCGCAACCTGTTGCCGCGCCCGATTCTGGACATACGCTTTCTCGGTTACGGCAGCAAAGAGGACATGCCGGAAACCCGCTGGATCGATCGGCTGGTGTGCGAGGAGAACATTCTCCAGTCTTGGCAGCAACTGTTGGCGAAATATTTGTTTTTTATGCCGAAATCGTTTCGGGACATCGACCCGAAGACATTGGAGCGGCGCGATGCGCCCGCCGGTTTCCGTGTCTTCCGAGAGGCAGCGGTGAATTTGCTGATCCATCAGGATTATGGCGACCATTCACGCAAAGCGGTCATCCAGTTTTTCACCGATGGCATCCAACTCTGGAACCCAGGCGACAGCTTCAGCGGGGAGGAGGGCCTGCTGGAACCGGGCGAAAAGGAGGTGCGCAACCCGGCCATTGCCATGGCTTTGCGCCGCATCGACATGTGCGAGCAGGCGGGTACCGGATTGCGTATGATGCGCCGTGAATGGCAAGCGCTGGGTCACGCCGCGCCCATGTACGACAACGACCAGGCACGCAAGGCTTTCCAATTGTTTTTGCCGGATGTGCTGTCCAGGGCATGGATGGCGACTGGAGAGGTCGTCCCACCAGTTACCGACCCAGTCACCCCCGAAGTGACCCCCGAAGTGACCCCCGAAGTGACCCCCGAAGTAGCGCGGCTTTTGACGGTGTTGAAAGGGACGATGAGTCGAACCGAGTTGATGCAGGCGCTTGGCCTTAGAGATGAGAAGCATTTTCGGGAACAGTATCAGCAAATGGCCGTTGCCAGGAATCTGATTGAGATGACCATCCCGGACAAACCGCGCAGTCGTCTACAACGATACCGACTGACCGAGGCGGGGCGGCGCCTGCAAACCATGCAACACAAGGTGAACGGCAATGAGTGACGCCAACGCATGGATCGCCATCGATCACGGTCTCGGCTCCGAGCGCAGGCTCGCGCCTTACACTTTGGTTTTGAGAGGCGAGCGTGACCTGTATCGAAGCGTCGCCGACAACGATTGGCTGCTCATCCTCAACTCCGCAGGGGACATTGTTCGCGTTGGCCATGTGCTACGGGTTCGCTCCGATCTCGAAACCACCACCTTCTTTTTTGATCGAGTATCCATCGTCGATACACCCGTGCCGGTCGCCAGCCTTTCATTGGCTGCGCCGTCATCGGGCAACATCGCTCGCATCCAATGGGACGAGTTTGTCGGAGCCTTGTCTTCGGCGCTACACCAAACTGTTGATGGCGTGCCGCCGGTCGAGGATCGGGCCTACATCCGCGCACTGTTGCAACTGGCCGTGGGGGATGACTTGCTCGGCCCGGCCGGCGGCCCGACCGAGGAGATCGTGGGTATGAGCGTCCGTGATCGCTATCTGGTGGGCAAACTGGCTCCGCTGGATACGGCTCCGGATGCGGCGGAAACGGACAATTTCGGTGAATCGGGACACCCGGATTCCGAGGATCGAGAGGAAGAAGTCGATACCTCCAACAATCAATCTCTTGTGCCTTCATCCATGGGCTTCACCTTCTGCGTCGATGGGAAGCTGGAAAACATCAAGCTGTTCGCCAACTGGGGGCGCTACGAAAGGACACAGAGCGAGCGGGCAGACGAAAAAACGGGCAAGTCGCCACGTTGCTGGAAACGCATACCATCCGGCGGCTCGACTGCGGTCTCTCTGAAAAAGCGAAGCATCGAACCGATACGGATCGATGCCAATTGTCCTTCGGTCGTGGTGCAGGGATCGGGCAGTGCTCCTCTCGAAAACGGCGACAGGCTGGTGACGCTTTTTCTGGTCAACAACCAAAGCAAACCCGAACAGAATCAGGATCGAGCCTGGATATTCCAGCCCGAATTGATCGTGAAAGACGTGGAGGGACGGGCCGTATTCCGCCGCCGCCCGCTCCTTCGTGCCGACGAGTTCGACGAGGAACGTGAAGCACTCGAAATGATCTATCGAAACCGGGTCGAATTCGCGGTCGGACATGGCGTCTCGGTGCACGCGACCGTTTCGGCGGATGATCGCGAGCGTGCCACGGAGGTCAGAACCGCCGTACTGCCCGAATACGAAATCCAGGTGACCGAAACGCCTGGTCTCGCGCCGGAAGACCGCTCGGCCATGCGCCGCATGATCACTGATGGCCTGCTCGACATGGGGCGACTCGGCGAGCTTGCCGTACCTGAAAAACGCGACGAGTTGGTCGCCGGATTGCAAGTGTTGACGGACGATTATGCGGAGTGGATCGTCGAAAAACGAAATGCCATCGACAGAGAGGCCGTTGGATACGACATCCCAGCCAACGAAGCGATGGATCGTTGCCATCTGATTCTGGAAAGGTTGAGGGAAGGCATCGAAGTGCTGGCGACGGATGATCGGGCGCTGGCCGCGTTCCGCTTCGCCAATCGAGCCATGGCTGTACAACGTATTCGCAGCATCTACGCGCTCGCCAAACGCCGTGGTGACGACGTGACATTTGATACGTTGAATGTCCGCGAGAACCGCTCTTGGCGTCCCTTTCAGTTGGCCTTCATCCTGCTCGCTCTTCCGGCGCTCGCCGACCCGACGCACCGAGATCGCACCCAGCCCGTGGAGGCTTTCGCCGACCTGCTCTGGTTCCCCACCGGTGGCGGCAAAACCGAAGCCTATCTCGGTGTGGCTGCCTTCGCCATGGGTATTCGTCGCCTCCAGGGCAATATGGGTGGCCTCGATGGCGGGCGCGGCCTGGCGGTGGTCATGCGTTACACCTTGCGATTGCTGACCCTGCAACAGTTCCAACGAGCTACAACCCTGATCTGTGCCATGGAAGTGCTGCGCCGGGCCGAACCGGCGGTTTGGGGCGATGCGCCATTCACCATCGGCCTCTGGGTCGGGCAGCGGGTTACGCCGAACAGCACCGAAGAGAGCCACGCCGCTATCGAAAAGGAACGGGACGGCAAGTACGGCACCGGATCGACACCGGCCCAATTGACGACTTGCCCCTGGTGCGGTTCCGAGATCGTTCCTGGACGTGACATCCACGTTGACCGGGATATTGACCGAACCTTCGTTTACTGTGGTGATAAATATGACCGGTGCGACTTCGGTCGAACGAAGTCGAAGAATCTTGGGCTGCCGGTTTTGGTGGTGGACGATGAAATCTACCGCCACCCACCTTCGATGCTGATCGCCACCGTGGACAAATTCGCCATGATGGCCTGGCGGGGACAGGTGCGAACGCTCTTCGGCAAGGCGAAGCGCGAATGTCCGCGCCACGGTTTGCTCTGGCCCGATGCCGACTGCACCGGTAACCATCCAAAGAAAGGGGTACTGGCAGCGGTCAAGGTCAAAGAGATCGCTCCCATTCGACCACCGGATTTGATCATCCAGGACGAATTCCATCTGATCGGCGGACCGTTGGGAACCATGGTCGGCTTGTACGAAACCGCCGTGGATGAACTTTCGACCTGGACGGTTGACGGCAAGGCGATCCGGCCCAAGATCGTCGCCTCCACGGCGACGGTGCGCAAGGCCGAAGAGCAGATGAACAATGTCTTCCTGCGCCGGGTTTCGGTCTTCCCGCCCCATGGTCTCGATGTCGAGGACAATTTTTTCTCGGTGCAACGTTCGGTCGAGGACAAACCTGGCCGTCTTTACATGGGCATCTGTTCGCCGGGCAGTTCCCGGCCCGCCGTTCTGATCCGCGTTTACGTTGCCCTGTTGACCGCCGCCCAGTCACTGTTTCAGCGTTTCGCTGCGGTTGCCGACCCCTACATGACCGTGGTCGGCTATTTCAACTCCCTGCGAGAGTTGGGAGGTATGCGGCGACTGGCCGAAGACGACGTGCAGACCCGTACCTATCGCGTCGAAATGAGCGACGTGAAGCGACCGGGGCTGAGCCAGCGTTCGGTGCGCATCGTGGACGAACTGACCTCGCGAGTGGCGAACAAGGATATTCCCAAAAAACTCGACCAACTGGAGGTCAAATTCAAGTCTACCTGGGAAAAAGGCGAGACGCGAGCCATTGACATCGTCCTGGCCACCAACATGCTGTCGGTCGGCATCGACGTGAGTCGTCTCGGCCTGATGGTCGTCAACGGTCAACCGAAGAACACGGCGGAATACATTCAGGCCACGAGCCGTATCGGTCGTTTCTTTCCGGGGCTGGTCTGCACCGTACTCACCTGGTCGCGGCCTCGCGATCTGTCCCATTACGAAACGTTCGAGCACTATCACGCGACCTTCTACAAACATGTCGAGGCCCAGTCGGTGACGCCGTTCGCGGCGAGAGCGCTGGATCGTGGCTTGACCGGTGTGATGGCGAGCCTGCTGCGGCTCGAAAACGATGCCATGAATCCGAATTCCGGAGCGCAATCCCTCGACAGTTCCGGTAAGGAAGAAGCCCTGAGAACTCGGAAGATACTGTCCGAACGCGCCTGGAGAGTGAAAGACAAGGAGGCGGGAAGCATCGCCGACAGCATGACCGCCGATCGGATCGACCAGTGGGTGAAGGAAGCCGTGAAGACAGGGCGCAAGCTGGGGTACGAAACGGCGCATGGTCGAGGCGACCTCGCCGCCCTCTTGAAAAAGCCCGGAGCGGCGGCGTGGGACGAATTCACTGTTCCCATGTCGATGCGAGAAGTGGAACCTGGAGTTCAATTGATCATGGATGCAACGAAGCACTCTAGCGAACCTCCGCCGTGGAAGCCGAAGCCCGTGGAAACGAAGAGAGGTGAGGCATGAGTTCTTATCGCGTCGGGCAAGTTCGCCCCAGCCAATTGCTCTGGACTTACGGCCCTGGAGCCTTGATCGACTTGCCGAATATTTCGGTGCTGACCATGGGCCTGGATCGGTGGAATCCAGAACGCTGTCCCCCAGTCGAGGAGGCACGCCTGCTCGCCGCCGTTCGCCGGGTGCTTGGCCCCCAAGTGGAACGCTTGCGGATGCCCCCCTTTGTGAAGGAAGACGGTATCGACCCCATGTCCGCCGAAGGTAAAATCGGCGTGCCGGTTCGACCCTTTCCGCGTTGGCTGCGATGCGTTAAATGTGGCTTGCTGGCTGAATACGATTCGGGCCTGTTCGACATCAAGGCCAACCCATACCGCCCGGAGCAGACCCATTTCGTGCATTCCAACTGCGAGAAAGGCAAGAACGCCGCCGCAGTCCCCGCCCGTTTTCTGCTTGCGTGCAGGAATGGGCATCTCGACGATTTTCCGTGGCATTGGTTCGTGCATGGCGGGGCATCAGAGTGCAAAGGGACGCTGCGTTTCTTCGAGCAAGGCGCTTCTTTGCAGACCGAAAATCTCTGGGTCAAATGCGATGCCTGCGACGCGAAACGTTCGCTGGTACATGCCTTTGGACGAGAGGCGCGGGACAATCTTCCCGCCTGTCGCGGGCGGCATCCCCACCTCAATCAGTACGAGGAATGCGCCGAAGAACCGAGAACCATTCTTCTCGGCGCGACCAACGGCTGGTTCCCGATCACGCTGTCGGTTCTGGCGATTCCTCTCGAGCGTGATCTGCTTGGGCAATTGATTCTGGATGGATGGGAATATTTTTCGGACGCGGAATCGGTCGAAGAGATTAAGGTGATCGTAAAAACCCTGATCAAAGGCGGCAACCTTCCGGGAATCGACAAATGGGATCATGGGGACATCTGGAAGGCCGTTGAAGACCGAAAAGAAGGCCGATCGGGCACAACAATCGTATCCGAAAGCGATATCAAGGAACCCGAGTGGGAGGTTTTGACTTCGGACGATCCGCCGACGGATTGGCCCCATTTCATGAGCGTCAAGGCCGAGAAGCCGGAAGCTTGCCGAGACCGACTGGCCAGCGTGTTGCTTCTGGAACGGCTCCGCGAAGTGAACGCACTGATTGGCTACACCAGAGTCGAGGCGCCCGAAGAGTCGAGCGATCCGGACGAGCGAGCGCCGATGGCCGACCTCAGTCGGAACAAACCCGATTGGGTGCCCGCCGGCGAGGTGCATGGTGAAGGGATATTCATCAGATTCGATGAAAAAACCGTGGCCGAGTGGGAAAGGCGAAAAGCCGTTCAGGCCAGGAGCCAAAAGCTGGAAGCCGGTCATCGAGGCTGGCGAAATGCGCGTGGGCTGAATCCCGACGAGGGATATCCGGGAATCAGATACGCCATGCTGCACACCTTCGCCCATCTTCTCGTGCGGGAGCTGGCTCTTGAATGCGGTTACAACGCGGCGAGTATCCGGGAACGCATCTACGCCAAGAGCGACGATGAATCACCCATGGCTGGGGTGTTGCTTTACACGGCGGCTGCCGATTCCGACGGAACCCTCGGTGGACTCGTGGAACTCGGAAAACCCGAAAACCTGGGTCGTTTGATCGAGCAGGCGCTGGATCGCGCCACCGTCTGCTCATCCGATCCCCTCTGCTCGGAACATGATGCTGGCGACGATCGTTCGTTGCATTCCGCCGCCTGCCATGCCTGCACCTTCGTTACCGAAACGTCTTGTGAACGTGGCAATCGCTATCTCGACCGGGCGTTGCTCGTCAAAACCTTCGAAGCGAGCGATACCGCTTTTTTCGCTGAAAACCCGGACTTCAATGGATGACCTGCTGGCGGTGATCGCCGAACTTGGCTTGGAGTTGCATCCGGATCGGATATCCACCGTCGCGTCGAGGATCGAGATTCTCGGATCGGTCGAGCAGTTCGCTTTGGCCCATTCGAGTTTCGGCCCCAACGCGGACAAAAAATTGATCGGGCGTTTCGATCGGGCATGGCGTAACAGCAAGGACAGCTCACCACGAGATGTGGCGTCGGCTCTCCGTGGAGCATCTGCGGCGGCAGCCCTAAAAGAACGTCAAGGGTCTGTGGAACTTGTATGGACAGGTCCTTTGACGGGGCAGGTTCCGGTAAGACACACGGAGCAAGTGCTCTGCGAAGTCATCGAGGCCGCAAAAAGACGTCTATTTCTTGTCAGTTTCGTCGCCTATGAAGTCGATTCGATAATCCGTGCGCTTCGTGGAGCAATAGGACGCCAGGTGCAGATTGACATACTGCTGGAGCCATCCAGCAAGCATGGAGGCAGGCTTGCCCACGACTCGGTCGATGCCATAAAAAATCTCCTTCCCTCGATCAATATCTACGTTTGGGCCGCCGACAAGAAAAACGTTCCCGGGCAACTTCCTGGCGTCGTACACGCCAAGTGCGCCGTGGCGGATGCCGAATTGGCCTTCATCACCAGTGCAAACCTCACCGCCGCAGCGATGGAGCGCAACATGGAACTCGGCATCCTCGTAAAAGGCGGCAATCTGCCCTTCAAGCTCCACCGCCATCTGGAAGCGTTGATTTCGACGGAAGTCATAGAGGAAGTGGCTTGACATGGATACCGTGGACAAGAAGACTCGCTCCAAAATCATGTCAAAGGTCGGTCAGAAAAATACTGGCCCGGAGATGAAACTTAGGAAGGCGCTCCATAAAATCGGGCTGCGCTATCGACTTCACGACAAAATGTTGCCAGGGTCTCCGGATATCGTCTTTCCTCGATTCAAGGCTGTTTTGTTCGTGCATGGGTGTTTTTGGCACCGACATGGTTGCAAGGCAACTACAACACCCGGAGCCAATGCGGATTTCTGGCAAAAAAAGTTCGATGAAAACATCACCAGAGATCGACGGAACATCAAGGCATTGCTATCGACAGGTTGGCGAGTGATGATCATTTGGGGATGCGCACTCAAAGGAAAACATGCCAATGCGGGCGAGGTGGCTTTGAAAGTAGGCGAGTGGCTATCTGTTTCCTCCGATACATGCAATGATGTTCGTTACTTTCCCGATGTCACCTGCAACCGGTGACATACACCGTGAAGGTCGTTGCCTTCCTTTTGATTGACATGATGTTGAGAAAATGAAAAATGCAACGAAAATACAAATTGATATCGTCACAATCAGTGCTGGCAAGAAAATCTATTTATCAGGTTTTTGAAAAAGTCCGCGATTGAACAACCGACAGTTGAGGTCGGTGGTTGTTTGAGCAAAACGGCAAAATTGAAAAGTTGACCTTGCACTGAATGAGGCGCCGGAATAGGTTGTCGAATTTTGGGATATGGACGAGGAAGAACGGGTGACAGCGGTTATGATCGGAGCATTGGCGGAGGATATCGTCAGCCAGGTGGAGAAAATCCTGGCCACGCTCGTGGAGAAACGTGACATCGAGGAGCGAGGATGATGGTGGCCACAGCGAAAAAGAAAAAGCCGACGTGGAGTGACCTCAAACGCGCCATTGCCGGGTTGGACCGTGACGCCCTGCTGGGCTTGGTTCACGATCTTTATGCCGCCGGCAAGGAAAACAAAGCCTTTCTGCACGCCCGGTTTGGTTTGGGTGACGATGTGTTGGAACCATACAAGGAGACTATCTTCCGCTGGGTCTGTCCTGATGTGACGCGCAACCAAGACTACTCGGTTGCCAAGGCCAAAAAGGCGATTTCCGATTACAAAAAAGCCATCGGTCATGCTGAAGGGATGGCCGAATTATTGGTGTATTATTGCGAATCCTGTAGTGCTTTTCTCGGCTATTGCGGCTTGGATGATGATCATTATTTCGATACCTTGGTGCGAATGTTCGAATGGGCGCTGCAAGCAATTGTTGCATTGGAGCCAAGCCAGCAAAACGACTTCATTGAACGGCTTGAATGTATTCGGCGCGAAGGATGCACCTCTTTCAGCTGGCGCTGTGACGTCGGCAGCGACATGGGCGAGCTGATGGTGGAGTATGGGTTTGCCAAAGAGTGACCAGACCCCAAGCATCCAAGATGAACTCAAGTGGCTGCGTGAGGAGAACGCCCGCCTCAAGGCTTTGCTGGTCCAGCATGGTATTTTTTTGACAGGAGCAATGACCCCTGAACCAGTCTCCATGCCGCGGGAGTTCGCTCCAATTCCAGACCAATTCACCATCGACGACAAAATCGTCCTGTTCCGCCGTCTGTTCAGGGGACGCGAGGATGTCTATCCCAAACGCTGGGAATCGGCTAAAGGTGTTTCCGGGTATGCGCCGGCTTGCGGCAACGAGTGGAAGCCTGAAATATGCCGCAAACCGAAAGTCAAATGCGGTAATTGCGCACAACGACTGCTCCTGCCGGTGACCGATCGGGTGATATACGATCATCTGGCCGGTAAGCATACCCTTGGTGTGTATCCACTGCTGCTGGATGACACATGCTTTTTTCTCGCCATTGATTTCGACGAGGCCGACTGGCGGGAAGATGCAAAGGCTTTCATGCAGTCTTGCAGAGAATTGGCGGTAACGGCGGCATTCGAGATTTCACGATCGGGCAATGGCGCGCATGCCTGGATATTCTTTGCCGGACCTGTTTCGGCCCGCGAAGCCAGACAGCTTGGCGCCGCGCTCGTCAGCTACACCTGCAATCGTACCCGGCAGTTGTCCCTGGCCAGTTATGACCGACTCTTCCCCAACCAAGATACGTTGCCCAAAGGAGGGTTCGGCAACCTGATCGCACTCCCTTTGCAGAAGAAGCTCCGTGTGCAAGGAAGAAGTGTGTTCGTTGATGAACAACTCGTTCCCTTTGTCGATCAATGGGCTTTTCTTGCCACACTTCAGCCATTGTCCGCTGCGGAACTGAAAAAGGCCATAGAGCGTGCAAGTCAGGGCAGAAGCCCGCTCGATATAGGATTTTTCGTCGATGAGGAAGAGAGCAAACCGTGGGAACGCCCGGCTCCAAGCCCAACCCGGATCCCCGGCCCGCTCCCGGAATCGCTGTCGATGGTGCTGGCCAATCAGGTTTTTATCGCCCAAAAGGATATCCCTCAACCGCTGGCGAATCGCCTAATCCGCTTGGCTGCTTTTCAGAATCCGGAGTTCTACAAGGCCCAGGCTATGCGCCTGCCTGTATGGGACAAGCCGCGCATTATCGGCTGCGCCGAGACTTTTCCCCTATACATCGGTCTGCCCCGAGGATGTCTTGAGGCCATACTGGCGCTTTTACAGGAAAACGATATCCGCGCAGAGATTGAGGACAAACGTGTCTCCGGTCGCAAAGTGGTGGTCAAGTTTACCGGCACGCTCAGGAAAGATCAGAAGACAGCCGTGCGGGTCATGTTGCAGCACGAGGTCGGTGTCCTGTGCGCGCCCACCGCCTTCGGCAAGACCATAATCGCTGCCGCTCTGATTGTCCGACGCAAGGTGAGCACGCTGGTGCTGGTCCACCGTACCGAATTGTTGCGACAATGGCAGGAGCGATTGACCGGTTTTCTCGAACTTCCCCAAGGCGTGCTCGGGTGTATCGGTGGTGGCAGCAAAAAACCGACCGGCAAGATAGACATCGCCGTCATGCAATCCCTGTCTCGCCGGGAATATCTGGCGGAACTGCTCGATGGTTACGGGCAGATCATTGTCGATGAATGTCACCATCTCTCGGCCTTTTCCTTCGAGTCAATTCTCAAGCAGGCCAAGGCCCGGTATATCATTGGGTTGACGGCTACACCTGTACGACGTGATGGCCATCAGCCAATCATTTTCATGCAGTGCGGCCCGGTGCGTCACAGTGCACCCCAGGCTGAAAACGCTCCGACGAAGCTGGATGTGTTCCCTTGCTTTTTGCCGGTTCCAGAAATTCCATTGAATGCGCCTGTGCAGGAGATATTCCGCATTCTGGCGGGCGACGAGCAACGGAATCGCCGGATCGCTGCCGATGTACTGGCGGCCTACCGGGAAGGGCGCAAAGTCCTGGTGTTGACTGAACGTACCGAACACTTGCAACGCCTGCGCGATGCACTGGGAGATGAAATTGTCCACTGCTTCGTGTTGCACGGACGTCTGCGCAAGAACGAACGAACCGCCACCCTGGCCGAACTTGCGGCCTTGGACGGTGTTGCCCCGAGAGTTTTGCTGGCGACCGGCCGTCTGATCGGCGAAGGGTTCGACCACCCGCCGTTGGATACTCTGGTGCTGGCCATGCCGATATCATGGAGAGGAACGCTGCAACAGTATGCGGGCCGCCTGCATCGGGAGCATGACGGGAAACAGGATGTACGGATACTTGATTATGTCGAATGCGACCAACCGCAGCTCGCCCGAATGTGGGACAAACGCCGACGCGGCTATCGGGCCATGGGCTATGAGATCGTCGAGCACCCTGGCACGTACCGTGGTTTATAATTTCGCTTTTGAATGAGAAAGAAAACTAGTGGTCGGGGCGGCGTGATTCGAACACGCGACTTCCTGCTCCCAAGGCAGGCGCGCTAACCAGGCTGCGCTACGCCCCGATATGAAAAACGAGGCT